>Ga0187784_10002228_pt1 | contig 15556 bp, 8 predicted proteins | sample 1015_SJ02_MP15_2_FD_132964 | JGI IMG/M metagenome (GOLD analysis project Ga0187784, IMG submission 132964) | Tropical peat soil microbial communities from peatlands in Department of Meta, Colombia - 1015_SJ02_MP15_20_MG | ecosystem: Environmental > Terrestrial > Soil > Wetlands > Peat | place...
CAGCCGATCACGGTGATCTTCACCCTACCGGAAGACAGTTTGCAGGCGGTGCTGAAACAAGTTCATGCCGGCCAGACCCTCGTCGCGACGGCCTATGACCGCTCCGGCGACAAGAAGATCGAAGCCGGCCAGCTGTCGACGATCGACAACCAGATCGACACGACGACCGGTACAGTGAAGCTTCGCGCCACCTTTCCCAATACCGCGCTTGACCTGTTCCCCAACCAATTCGTCAACATCAGACTCACGGTCGACACGCTGAAGGGTGCCAACATCGCGCCGCAAGCGGCGATCCAGCGCGGCGCGCCGGGCACCTTTGTCTATCTCGTCAAGTCCGATAACACCGTGACCGCGCAGCCGGTGACGCTCGGCCCCGACGACGGCGAGAACGTCGCGGTGCTGAAGGGGCTCAATCCGGGCGACAAGGTCGTCACCGACGGCGCCGACCGGCTAAAAGACGGTGCCCAGGTCACTATCACCGAGGGCGGCAACCAGCAGGGCGGGCAGCCGGCCGGGAAGAGCCGTGGGCAAGGCCAGGGCCAGCGCGGCCAGGCACCCGCGTCCGGCCAAGCGCCGGCGGCAGCGCCCGCGCAGACCCCGGCCCCCGCCAGCGGGAGCAACGGCGGGTAATCGGCGTTATGGGTCCCGGCCGCGATCAACCCCCACCGCAACTCTCCCCCGCTCGCGGGGGAGGGAGTAGGCCGCTGTCGTGAGCCCATCGCGGCCGTTCATTCTGCGGCCGGTGGCGACATCGCTGCTGATGGTGGCGATCATGCTGGTGGGCATGGTCGCCTATCGCTTCCTGCCCTTGTCGGCGCTGCCCGAGGTCGACTACCCGACGATCCAGGTCGTCACGCTCTATCCCGGCGCCAGCCCCGACGTGATGACTGGATCGGTCACTGCGCCGCTCGAGGTTCAGCTCGGGCAGATGCCGGGATTGAGCCAGATGTCGTCGGTGAGTTCGGCCGGGTCGTCAATTATTACCCTGCAGTTTAACCTCAATCTGAGCCTCGACGTTGCCGAGCAGGAGGTGCAAGCGTCGATCAACGCCGCCGGTAATCTGCTGCCTTCCGACCTGCCGGCGCCGCCGATCTACGCCAAGGTCAACCCGGCCGACGCGCCGGTGCTGATCTTGGCGCTGACCTCGAAGACACTGCCGATGACCCAGGTCGAGGATCTCGCCGACACGCGGTTGGCGATGAAGATCTCGCAGCTCGCTGGTGTCGGCCTCGTGACGATCAGCGGCGGTCACCGCCCGGCGGTGCGCATCCAGGCCGATCCGCGCAAGTTGGCGGCCCTGGGCCTCAACATCGACGATCTGCGCACGACGCTCGGCAACGCCAATGTCAACCAGCCGAAAGGCAATTTCGACGGGCCGAGTCGCTCTTACACGATCAACGCCAACGACCAGATCCAGAGCGCCAGCGATTACGCGAGCCTTGTCGTCGCCTACAAGAACGGCTCCCCCGTTTACCTGTCGGATGTCGCCACCGCGCTCAACGACGCCGAGAATGCCAAGCTCGACGGTTGGATGAACACGACCCAAGCGGTCATCGTCAACGTGCAGCGCCAGCCCGGCGCTAACGTGATCTCGGTGGTCGATAGCATCACCTCGCTCCTGCCGTCGCTGCGGGCGTCGTTCCCGCGGGCGGTCGATATCACGGTGCTGACCGACCGCACCAACACGATCCGCGCTTCGGTCGCCGATGTCGAATTCGAGCTGGCGCTGGCGATCGTGCTTGTCGTCGCGGTGATCTTCTTGTTTCTGCGCAGCCCGTCGGCGACGCTGATCCCGAGCTTGTCGGTGCCGCTGTCGCTGGTCGGCACGCTGGCGATCATGTACCTGGCGGGGTTCAGCCTCGACAATCTGTCGCTGATGGCGTTGACGATCTCGACCGGGTTCGTCGTCGACGACGCGATCGTCATGATCGAGAACGTGTCGCGCTACATCGAGGACGGCGACACGCCGCTGCAGGCCGCCCTCAAGGGTTCCGAGCAGATCGGCTTTACGATCATCAGCCTGACGATCTCGTTGATCGCGGTGCTGATCCCGCTCTTGTTCATGGCCGATGTGGTCGGCCGCCTGTTCCGCGAGTTCGCGATTACCCTGTCGGTGACGATCGTCATCTCGGCGCTCGTGTCGCTGACCTTGGTGCCGATGCTGTGCGCCAAGGTGCTGCGTCACGTCCGCGAAGAGGACATGAATTGGTTCATGCGTCGCACCCAGCAGTTTTTCGACTACACGATCCGGCGCTATGGGATCGCGCTCGATTGGGTGCTCGACCACGAGTCGTTGACCCTCTTGATTGCGGTCGCGACGCTGTGCCTCACGTTGTTCCTCTACGTCGCCATTCCAAAAGGCTTTTTCCCGATCCAGGACACCGGGCTCATCCAGGGCATCTCGGATGGACCGGCATCGATCTCGTTCGATGCGATGGCCGAACGGCAAGAGGCGCTCGCTGCGGCGATCCTCAAGGATCCCGACGTTGTCAGCTTGTCGTCGTTTATCGGCGTCGACGGCACCAACACGACGCTCAACGAAGGCCGCTTCCTGATCAATCTGAAGCCGCGTGACGGGCGCACGCTCGACGCCAGCGCGATCATCCGTCGCCTCCAGCAGGAAACGAGCGAGGTCGCCGGCATCCAGCTATACATGCAGCCAGTACAGGACCTGACGATCGATTCCACGGTCAGCAAGACGCAGTACCAGTTCGCCCTGCAGGACGCGAACCCGGACGAGTTCGCCACCTGGGTTCCCAAGATCATGGCGCGGCTGCAGAAAATCCCCGACATCACCGATCTGGCGACCAATTACGGCCAGAACGGGCTGTCGGTTTACATCAATATCGACCGCGCCACGGCCGGACGTTTCGGCATTACCCCGGCGACCGTCGACAACGCGCTCTACGACGCCTATGGCCAGCGCATCGTCTCGACCATCTTCACGCAGTCGAACCAGTATCGGGTGATCCTCGAAGCCGATCCGAATGCGCAGGCGACGCTTACCTCGCTCGACCAAATATACCTGCCATCGTCGCTGTCGAGCACCGGTCAGGTGCCGTTATCGGCGATCGCCAAGATCGAGAAGCAGATTGCGCCGCTGGCGGTGAACCACCTCGCCCAGTTCCCGTCGGCGTCGATCTCGTTCAACCTCGCGCCCGGCGCTTCGCTCGGCGGCGCGGTCGACCAGATCAAGGCGGCCGAGGCCGAGATCGGCCTGCCGATCAGCATGATAACCAGTTTCCAGGGCGCCGCCGCCGCCTTTCAGGCCGCGCTCAGCAACGAGGTCATGCTGATCCTCGCGGCGATCGTCACGGTCTATATCGTGCTCGGGGTGCTCTACGAGAGCTTCATTCATCCGATCACGATCCTCTCGACCCTGCCGTCGGCGGGGCTCGGCGCGCTCCTGGCACTGATGGTCGACGGCAGCGACCTCAGCATCGTCGCGATCATCGGCGTCATCCTCTTGATCGGCATCGTCAAGAAGAACGGCATTATGATCGTCGACTTCGCGCTCGTCGCCGAACGCGACGAGGGCAAGTCGCCGCGCGAGGCGATCCACCAGGCCTCGCTCCTGCGCTTCCGGCCGATCATGATGACGACGATGGCGGCGATCTTCGGCGCCCTGCCGCTGATGCTCGGCAGCGGGACGGGATCGGAGCTGCGTCATCCGCTCGGCGTGACAATCGTCGGCGGGCTTCTCGTGAGCCAAGTGCTGACTTTGTTCACCACGCCGGTGATCTATCTCGGCTTTGACCGGCTCGGGCGCTGGACGCGCCGCCGGTTTGGGGGCGCGCTCGAACATTCCGAGAGCCCGGCCGAATGAGCCTTTCGACCCCGTTCATCGAGCGGCCGGTTGCGACGACGCTGCTGACGATCGGCATCGCCCTGGCGGGCATGTTCGCGTTCAACAAGCTGCCGGTCGCGCCGCTGCCGCAGGTCGATTTTCCGACCATTTCGGTGACCGCGACCATGCCAGGCGCAAGCGCCGAGACGATGGCCGAGACCGTCGCGACGCCCTTGGAGCGGCATCTCGGCGTCATCGCCGATGTGACGCAGATGACGTCGTCGAGCTCGCTGCAGCAGACGCGCATCACGCTGCAATTCGACCTGTCGCGCGACATCGACGGCGCGGCGCGCGACGTGCAGGCGGCAATCAACGCGGCGCGGGTCGACCTGCCGACCAATCTGCGCACCAACCCGACTTACCGCAAGGTCAACCCCGCCGACGCGCCGATCGCGATCCTCGCACTGACCTCGGATACGCTGACGCAGGGGCAGCTTTATGACGCCGCCTCCACCGTACTGACCCCGGCGCTGTCGCAGATCGACGGGATCGGGCAGGTGACGCTCGGCGGCAGCTCGCTGCCCGCGGTGCGGGTCGAGCTCAACCCGCTGGCGCTCAACAAATACGGTATCGGGCTCGAAGACGTGCGCGCTGCGCTCTCCTCGGCCAATGCGCACAGCCCCAAGGGCGCGATCGAGCCGGGCGACGAGCACTATCAGATCTACACCAACGATCAGGTGTCGCAGGCGGCGGATTATCTGCCGCTCGTCGTTGCCTACCGCAATGGCGCGCCGGTGCGGCTGCCGGACATCGCCGATGTCAGCGACTCGGTCGAAAATCTGCGCAACCAAGGCCTCGCCAACGGCAAGCCGGCGGTGTTGGTGATCCTCTACCGCCAGCCCAACGCCAACATTATCGAGACCGTCGACCGGGTCTACGCGGCGATGCCGCAACTGCAGGCGTCGATCCCCGCCGGCATCGACATCGATGTGGCCTTAGACCGGACGACGACGATCCGATCATCGCTGCATGATGTGGAGACGACGTTGATCATCGCGATCGGCCTCGTCGTCCTCGTGGTCTTCGTTTTTCTGCGCAACCCGCGAGCCACGTTGATCCCGAGCGTCGCCGTGCCGGTGTCGCTGGTCGGCACGTTCGGCGTTATGTACCTGGTCGGTTACAGCCTCGACAATCTGTCGCTGATGGCGCTGACGATCTCGACCGGGTTTGTCGTGGACGACGCGATCGTCGTTCTTGAAAACGTGACGCGGCATATCGAGGCCGGCATGGGGCGACGCGAGGCGGCCCTGCAGGGCGCCCGCGAGGTCGGCTTCACCGTGCTGTCGATGAGCCTGTCGCTGATCGCGGTGTTCGCGCCAATCCTCTTGATGAGCGGCATTGTGGGCCGGTTGTTCCGCGAGTTCGCGATGACGCTGTCGATCGCGATCATAATCTCGATGGCGATCTCGCTGACGACCACGCCGATGATGTGCGCGTTCGTGCTACGCCGCGAGCGGCACGAGCATGGGCGGCTTTATCGGGCCAGCGAGCGCGTCTTCAACGCCGCGCTCGGCTTTTACGAGCGGACTCTCAACACCGCGCTGCGCGCGCCGCGCATCGTGATGCTGATCCTTGCCGTGACCGTCGCGCTCAATGTCTTCTTGTTTATCGAAGTGCCGAAGGGATTTTTCCCGCAGCAGGATACCGGCCGGATGATCGGCGGACTCCAGGCCGATCAGAGCATCTCGTTTCAGCTAATGCGTGACAAGCTCAAGCAGTTCATCAGCATCATCAAGGCCGACCCAGCGGTACAAAGCGTCGTCGGGTTTACCGGCGGGTTCCAAACCAATTCCGGATTTGTCTTCGTCTCGCTGAAGCCGCTCGCCGAGCGTAAGCTGTCAGTCGACCGTGTGATCGGGCGGCTGCGCGGCAAACTCAACCAGGTCGCCGGCGCGCGGCTCTTCCTTCAGGCGGTACAGGACATCACCGTCGGCGGGCGCCAGTCGAACGCGCAGTACCAGTACACGCTGCAAGGCGACTCGCTGCGCGAGCTCTATGAATGGGCACCCAAGGTTACGGCGGCCTTGGAAAAAATCCCCGAACTGACCGAGGTCAATTCCGACCAGCAGAACCACGGGCTCGAGACCGATTTGGTGATCGACCGACCGACTGCGGCTCGGCTCGGCCTCACCGTCAGCCAGATCGACAACACGCTCTACGACGCGTTCGGCCAGCGCCAAGTATCGGTCATCTATGCCGCGCGCAACCAGTACCATGTGGTCATGGAGGTCTCGCCGCAGTTTTGGCAGAACCCCGACATGCTGAAGCAGATCTATGTTAGCAGTACCGGCGGATCGGTCAGCGGCACGGCGAGCACCAATGCCGTCGCTGGTACCGTCGTCCCGCCGAAGACGACCAACAACGCCGCGCTGCCGGCGGCGAACAACGCAGCGACGGCCGTGGCCAGTAACATCGTCAATACCCAGCAAAGCGTCGTCGCGACGCCGTTCGTCAACGACGCTGCGAGTGTAGCGATGAGTGCCACGGTGAGCCCGACCGCCGCCTCGATCGCGTCCGACGCAGCGCGTAACCAGGCGGCGAACTCGCTCGCCAGCACCGGGCATAGCGCGACCCAGACCTCGACCGGCGCGCCGGTCAGCACCTTCTCCGAAACGATGGTGCCGCTTTCCGCCGTCTCCAAATATTCGCCAGGCGCGACGCCGCTCGCGGTCAATCACCAAGGGCTCTTCGTCGCCACCACGATCTCGTTCAACCTCAAGCCCGGCGCCTCGCTCGGCGAGGCGACACAAGAGATCGACCGGGCGATGGCCGAGCTGCATGTGCCGACGACAATGCACGGCAGTTTCCAGGGCACGGCACAGGTGTTTCAGCAATCGCTCGCCAACGAGCCTGTGTTGATCGCTGCGGCGCTGCTCGCGGTCTATATCGTGCTGGGGGTGCTCTATGAGAGCTATGTCCACCCGATCACCATCCTCTCGACCTTGCCGTCGGCCGGGGTCGGCGCGGTCCTGGCGTTGATGCTGTGCGGCACCGAGTTCAGCATCATCGCGCTGATCGGCGTCATTCTCTTGATCGGCATCGTCAAGAAGAACGCGATCATGATGATCGACTTCGCGCTGATCGCCGAGCGCGAGGAAGGGCTTTCGTCGCGCGACGCGATTTTCAAGGCGTCGATCCTGCGCTTCCGGCCGATCATGATGACGACGCTGGCGGCGATGCTCGGCGCGCTGCCTCTGGCGATCGGTTTTGGCGAAGGCTCGGAGTTGCGCCGACCGCTTGGCATCTCGATTGTCGGTGGGCTGTTGGTCAGCCAGGCGCTGACGCTCTACACGACGCCGGTCATCTATCTCTACCTCGACCGCTTCCGGCTGTGGATGATGCGCGGCCGCCGATCGGGCGGGGCCCATCTCGCTGCGGGTCAGGCGCCGCAGCCGGGAGAATAGAAACGATGCTGGCGAAGAACGGGGGATCGCGCAGCGCCTTGGCGATGGCCGCGATGGTGGCGGCGCTGCTGGGCGGATGCACGGTCGGTCCCGATTATGTCAAGCCTGACGCCGCGGTGCCGGCGGCCTACAAGGAGGCGTGGAAGCCGGGGCCGCTGGCCAAGGGCTGGGAGCAGGCGCGGCCCGACGAAACGATCGACCGCGGCGCGTGGTGGTCGATCTATCACGATTCCGTCCTGGATGGGCTGGAACGGCAGATCGATATCTCGAACCAGAACCTGAAAGCGGCGGAAGCGGCCTTCCGCGAAGCCGAGGCGACGGTCACGGCGGCGCGCGCGCAGTTCTTCCCGACGGGACGGCTCGCCGGGTCGGCGACACGCTCGCGCAGCAGCGGCAATTCGGCGCCTCAGGCCGGGTTTGGCGGCGGCATCTCGAACCAGTTCCTCGCCGAGACGACGGCGAGCTGGGTGCCGGATCTTTGGGGCTCGGTGCGTCGTCTGGTTGAAAGCGACGTCGCCGGTGCCCAGGCTAGCGCCGCGACGCTCGCTAATGCGCGACTCTCGGCCCAGGCCCAGCTCGCCACCGCCTATGTCGAGCTGCGTGTCGCCGACGAGCTGACGCGGCTACTCGAGGCCTCGGTCAAGGCCTATGCCCAGGCCCTGCGGATCACCAAGAACCAGCTCAAGGGCGGCACGACCGACCAGTCGGCGGTCGATCAGGCGCAGGCCCAGCTGGATGCGACGCGGGCGCAGCTGGTTGCGGTCGGGGTGACGCGCGGACAGCTCGAACATTCAATCGCGGTGCTGACCGGCAAGCCGCCGGCCGAGGTCACGATCGCGCCGACCAACGCGATGCTGGCCGTGCCGCTGGTCCCGTTCGAGCTGCCCTCGGCGCTACTGCAGCGACGCCCGGACATCGCCGCCGCGGAGCGCGACATGCACGCGGCGAACGCGCTGATCGGCGTCGACACGGCGGCGTTCTATCCGACGGTGACGTTGTCGGCCGATACTGGGGTCGAGTCGGAAATGTTCCGGAAGCTCTTTACCGCGCCGAGCCGCGTTTGGTCACTCGGCTCGAGCGCGGCCGAGACGATTTTCGACGGTGGCGCCCGTAACGCCCAGGTCGCCCATGACGAAGCCGCGTATGACGCGAGCGTCGCGACCTATCGCCAGACCGTGCTGACGGGGCTGCAGCAGGTCGAGGACGAGCTTGTTGCGGAGCGCGTCCTCGCTGAGGAGGCGGTCGCCGAGGACTCGGCGGTCAAGGCGGCGCGCCGGGCCGAGGCGACAATCAACAACCAGTATCTCGCCGGGACCCAGGCCTATACCGCGGTCATCGTCGCCGAGAATACCGCGCTCGCCGACGAGGAAAGCGCGGTCAATATCCGGCAGAGCCGCCTCGTCGCCAGTGTCGCGCTGATCGAGGCGTTGGGCGGCGGCTGGGATGCCTCGATGCTTCCGAGCAGGGAGAAGATCGAAAGCGACCAGCCGCTCAACTTCAATCCGCTGCCGCCGACCTTCCCCAACGAGGGCGCGGGGATCACGCCGCCCCTATCGAAATAACCCCGAAACAGCCGGCGCTAGAGCTTCAGCCCGCTGATATAGGCGGCGAGTTCGCTCTGCCCAGTGGCCAGAGTCGTCGTCGCCTTGGCGATCGCGGCGGAATTGTCGTCGATCGCCGCCTCGGCGGCCTTGAGTTTGTCGAGGGTCGACTTCCGCATCGCCGGGTCGTCCTTGACCGCGGTGTAATTGTCGCGCAACCGTTCCTCGTCTTCGGTGAGGCGAGTGTGCTCATCCTTGAGCCGGTCAAGTTCGGTCTGCTGCCGGCTGACCGCTTTGCGGTGCTCCGCGAGATCGACAAGCGCCCGACGCAGTTTCGGATCGAGCTCCTTGGCGGCGACGTAGACGTCAAGCGTGGCATCGTCGAGATCGGTGAGTTCAACCGCCTCCTCGACCGGCTGTTCCTCGACGATGGTCAGCGTGCCGCCGCCCTTGGCGTCCAGCGGCGTGGGCAGGCGATAGGCGCCGCCGGGAGTGCGCTCGAGCTTGTCGGGCTGTGGGCTGGCGAGGCGCCAATCGCTGCCGCGTGACGGCATCTCGATAATGAGGCGCGGCGGTGCCGCAGTCGAGACGACGCGCTCGGTGGTGGTGACCCGGTTGAGCCGCGTGACGTGCATGACGCCCTCGGCGATCGTCGCCTTGACGATCGGCTCCTGCGAGGTGCTGTCGCTGGTGATCGTCACCCTGTTGTCGACGGCGTAGCTCAATAGGCGCTTGTCGCCGGCCGGCAGCGCGCTGAGCCGTGCATCGCCGAGATACTCGGCGCCGTGAGCGCCCTGTTGATAGAGCGTCAGAACCCCAGGCGGCAGGCCGGTATCGGCGGCATTCGTCAGCTCGATCGCGGCGAGCGGGTGCGTCCGCACGGTCGCGGGCTGATAGAGATCGACCCGATGCGCCGGCAGCTCGCGGTCGATCAGCGGTACGACGAGGCTCTGGCCCGGCGCGACATTGACCTTGTAGGGCAGGGTGAAGGCGATCTGCGTCGTACTCTCATCTGCGGTGGCCGCCTCGACCTGCGCTGGCTGCTCGGGTGGCGGGGGCGGTGCCGGTGCGGGTGCGACGGTTGTGGGCGCCAATGCACCGACCGGCATGCCCTCCGGGTTTCTCGCGCGCATCATCTGTCTGAAGGCGCCCGCGGCCTGATCTGCTCGTTCGGCCGGCTTTCCCGCGCTTGGCGCCTCCGTGGCGCCGCTGTCGGGCGCCGGCAGCACGCGGTCGCCGGACGCGACCGGCACCAGCGGGCGCGGGAGGTAGTAGCTCTCATAAAGCGCCTGACGGAAGGTCACCGGGTTGCCGGACAGCAGGGTCAGCTCGACATCCGACCATTTTTGCCCGCTGAAATTCTCCAGCACCGCCCAGCCCTGCAGCCGCGCCTGCTCGGCATTCGCGTCGGCTGGCAGGACCATGCGGTAGGTTGCCTTCCACAACGGCATCGCGACGACATAGCCGACGCGCACGACGCGCGCCCGGTCGCCATGGGTGGCGATGGTGAGCTGGCGCCTGCCTTGCGCGTGGTAGGCGGCAACTTGACTTAACGCTGCCTTGATCTTCGCCTGCAGCGCGATATCGGTGAACGCGATCGCGTCGGCGTCACGGACACTTACCTGGCGCAGCCCGCCGTCGGTGAGCACGCTGAGCCGAATGCGCGTGGCGCTCGTGCCGTCGGTGGCGTGCTCGGTCGCGTCCTCGGCATGGATGAGCTGACCGGTGACCGGCGTGTCACCGCCGATGCGGATGTCGTTTCCGCGCAGCGCGTCGAGCAGGGCCGTCGCCGAGTCCAGAGCCGATGGGTCAAACGGCAGATCGGCGATGCTTTGGCTGAGCGGCTGGCGGCCGGGAAGGGTGATCTCGCCCGCGCGACCGCCGGAATCATAAACGACAAGGCTTTTCAACACGTCATCGACTTGGTCGAGCGGGACGTCGAGGGTCAGCGACGCGTCGCCGCCGTCGACATTGGCCTCGTACTCGAAATAGCCGACGCCGCCGCTCGACAGCATGACGCGCTTCAGGCCAAGCTCGGTTGCGCCGACGGGCGCAGCGAAGGCCAGGAGCAGCACCAAGGCCAGCCCATATTCGCGTGACCGTCTCATCGCCGTGACCTCCGCGCTAAAGGATCGGCGATATTTGCCACCGGAGATGGCGAATTTGCGACAGCGCTGCGGCAACGTAGAGGCGGATTTAGGCGGACCTGGGAACTCCGGTGAGCTCGCGGTAGACATGCGCCAGCACCGCGGAGATCACCGCCCAGCCGACAAACGATACGAGTAGTTGCAACGCCGCGATGACGATATAGAACAACGACGGTAGTTCGCTCGCGATGGCCCTCAGGACATAGCCCGCAACGACAAACGGCACGTAGCAGGCGAACTCGACGGCGACGAGGCGCCAATAGTTGCCTTCGAGCCAATCCCAGGCGGTGCGGAAAGGGATCGGCTGCTCGATCGCCGCCGCCGGGAAGATCATCGAAACGCGGACCGAGGCGAGCCCGACGGCGATCCCGCCGATCAGCGACAAGGGCGCGCCGAGGATCGGGATGATCATGCCGATGATCATCAGCGGCACGAGAGCGGCGATGATCAAAAGGACAAGCTTGACCGTGACGACGATGCTTGCCGTCCAACCCGGCGGGATTAACCCGCCGCCGACCGTCTCGTCGAGCAGCAAGAAGCGGTACCAGCGCACGATGAAAACGATGGCGAAAACGGCCTGGGCGATGCCGAGAAGAATTGCCAAGATCACCCCAACCGGCATGCCGCCCTGCGAGATCAGAAAATGCGCCGCGATTTCGAGCGCCAGCGTGATGAGAAACGGCAACAGCGCCATTTCTCCCACCAGCTGCAAGCGGTCGAACACCGCGCGATAGGCCGCGCCGACCTCGCCGACGACATCGATCTGGTAGGAGCGTGGCGGCGTCGACGAATAGCTCATCGTGGTTCCTCAAGATTCTCGGCCGCCCACGCTCGCGTTGCGTTCCGCGGCTCGGCAAAATATTAGCACACCTGCCGTTGCGAAACCCTGACGCGAAGAGCGCGCGGTTGACTCGGGTCAGTGCCACGCCAAACACTGCGCGTCATTTGAGGCAATTGCGGCGGGACTATTGCAGGTGGCGAAAAGCTCGACGAAAACCGGCAAGGCGCGACTCGGCGTGGACATCGGCGGCACGTTTACCGATGTTGCCCTTGAGACTGGCGGCAAGCGATACAGCGCCAAGATGCTGACGACGCCGCATGCGCCCGAGCGCGGGGTGCTGGCGGCGATCGAGGCGGTGCTGGACGATGCCGCGCTGACCGCCGGCGACCTGTCGCTGATCATTCACGGCACGACGCTCGCGACCAACGCGATCATCGAGCGCAAGGGCGCCAAGACCGCGCTCGTGACCACCGAGGGTTTTCGCGACACGATCGAAATCCGCCACGAAAACCGCTTCGAGCAGTATGACGTCAATATCGATCTGCCGCCGCCCTTGGTGCCGCGTCGGCTGCGCTGCGTCGTGCCGGAACGGATCGATGCCCGCGGCCGGGTGGTGACGCCGCTCGACGAGACGGCGGTCGCGGCGCTCGCTGAGCGTCTCGCGGCCGACCGCGTCGAAAGCGTCGCGATCGGCTTTCTGCACAGCTACGCCAACCCGGCGCATGAGGAGCGCACGCGGGAAATTCTGATGAAGCGTCTCGGCGGGGTGACGATGACTTTGTCTTCTGAAGTGTCGCCCGAGATGCGTGAATACGAGCGCCTCTCGACCGCCTGCGCCAACGCCTATGTGCAGCCGATGATGGGCGGGTACCTGGTCAATCTTGAGTCTCTACTTCAGGAAAAGGGGTTTAACTGTCCCCTATTCCTTATGACTTCCGGTGGCGGGTTGACCACGGTCGAGACCGCGATCCGCTTTCCGGTGCGGCTCGTCGAATCGGGGCCGGCGGGTGGCGCGATCTTTGCCGTGCACATCGCCCGGCAGTGCGGACTCGACAAGGTGTTGAGCTACGACATGGGCGGCACCACCGCGAAAATCTGCCTGATCGACGAATTCCAGCCGCAGACCAGCCGCGCCTTCGAGGTGGCGCGGGTCTATCGTTTCAAGAAGGGCAGCGGCCTGCCGCTGCGCATCCCTGTGATCGAAATGGTCGAGATCGGCGCGGGCGGCGGCTCGATCGCGCGGGTGGATCCCTTAAAACGCATCACCGTCGGTCCGGACAGCGCGGGCGCAGACCCCGGCCCCGCATGCTACGGCCGCGGCGGCACGTTGCCGAGCGTCACCGATGCCGACCTGCTCCTCGGCCGTATCGACCCGGCGGGGTTTTCCGGCGGCCGCATGGCGCTCGACCGCAGTGCGGCCGAGGCCGCGATGCGTCGCGAGGTCGGCGACCGGCTCGACTTGGCGCTCGAAGTGGCGGCGCTCGGGGTCAGCGAGATCGTCGACGAGAACATGGCCAACGCGGCGCGCGTGCACGCGATCGAAAGCGGCAAGGACGCGCGCGGCCGCACGCTGGTGGCGTTTGGTGGGGCGGCGCCGCTGCACGCCGTGCGGATGGCCGACAAGCTCGGTCTCGACCGGGTGCTGGTGCCGTCGAACGCCGGGGTCGGGTCGGCCGTCGGGTTTCTGCGCGCGCCGATTTCCTATGAAATCGTGCGCTCGCAATTGCAGCGGCTCGATAATTTCGACGCCGATGCGGCCAACGCGACACTCGCCGCGATGTACGAGGAGGCGGCAGCGATCGTGCGGCGCGGCGCGCCCGGCGCGGCGCTTGCCGAGACGCGATCGGCGCTGATGCGCTATCGCGGTCAGGGCCACGAAATCGCCGTGCCTCTGGTCGCAAAGACATACCGCCGCGCGGATGCCGACGAAATCCACGCGGCGTTCGAGGGTGCTTATCGCCGGCTTTACAGCCGTGTCATTCCCGGCGTCGAGGTCGAGGTGCTGAGCTGGGTGGTGCAGGTCGCCGCGCCGGCGCCGGCCGAGGAAGTCGCGCCGCCCACCGTGCCGCCGGCTTTCGTTGCGCCCGAAGCGCGCCGCCGCGGATTGTTCGATCCCGAAACCGGCGAGTTCGTCGAGGTCGCTATCTATGAGCGCCCGGCGCTCGCGCCCGGCGCGACGCTGCGCGGCCCTGCGGTTATCGTCGAGGACGAGACCTCGACCGTCGTCGGACGCCAGTTCGATGCCCGCATCGACGCGTTCGGCTATATCGAGCTCAGCAGGCGGAGCGCGTAAGGCGCCGCTGTGTCGACGATCAGTGGCCGGGACCGTACGGGTTGTAGGGCTGCTGGCCGTAACCTGGAGGCGGGGGCGGGTAGCCGGGTTGTGGAGAGGCCGGTTGCGGCGGCGCGGCGCGGCTCGCCATGCACGCGTTGTAGGCGTTCCAGTAGGCTTGATCGCCGGCACCCTGCGCCTGTGCTGCGCCGGCGCCCGCCCCGGTGACCGCGCCCGCTCCGGCGCCGATTGCCGCGCCGCGGCCGCCGCCGATCGCCGCGCCGATGCCGGCGCCGAGCAACCCGCCCACGACCGTGCTGCCGACCGCGTTATTGTTGGCCTGGGCCTGTGCGGCGGCGGCATTCTGACTGGCATATTGCCGGCAGACCGCGTCGTCATATGCGGTTTGCGCCATCGCGCTGGTCGTTGCGGCTAGGGCCAGAACCCCGGCCATCATTCCGGTCGTAAAAGACTTCATCGATAAGACCCCTCCATGCGCGCGGTGCCGCGACGACTTGTGGATCGCGGCGCCGCTTAATGTGGGGCGAACGACGTGCCGCTTAAAGGGCTAGTTCGGGAGGCGCCACGCAATTGTCATGCATGGCGCGGACGCGAGCCTTGCGGCGTTGCGCCTTGGTCAAGCTTGCGCTTAGATCGAATGCCAGCGGAGGCAATCCGCGCCGATCGGGAGGAAAACCATGAGCATCAATCGTCGCCATCTGGCGATTGCCGGCGCCGCGACGCTTGGCGTCCTGGGTCTATTGCAGAGCACGCCGGCCGTTGCCGACGACGAGGCGGCGCTGAAAGATGCCGTGGAGGCGCTGCGCAAGGCCATCTTCGCGGCCGACAAGGCAAAGCTCGACGCGCTGACCGCCGCCGAGCTCAGCTACGGCCATTCGAGCGCGGTGGTGCAGAACAAATCCGAGTTCATCGACGGGGTGGTCAACCGCAAGATGACCGTCAAGTCGCTCGACTTCCCCGAGCTGAAGGTCGGGATCAGCGGCGACAGCGGCTGGACACGCCACCGCTACGTCTCCGACAGCGAGCAGGACGGCAAGCCGAACCATGTCGATATCGGTGTGCTCGGCGTGTGGCAGAAGCAGAGCGGCGAGTGGAAGCTGTTCGCCCGCCAAGGCTATAAGCTGTCATAGTCACCGCCCCGGCCGATGGCATAGAATTGCCAAAATCGTATGTCATTAAGATCGCAATCGAGCGGTTGTCGATGTGCGATGGCGGGTATCGGAGAACACGGAAAGAACAGGAGGCGGAGCCCTCCTGTTATTCACACCGGTAACAGGAGGATATCAGGAGGCCGGCCTCCTGATAAAAAGAGGGCATTGGGCGCGCGGCTTTTGCCGTAACATGCCGCCTCGCAATGCGCCTATCGCCTCGGAGGCAGGATGCTGGGACGCCCGAACACCGCGCTGTCGCAAATCCACATGCAGATCATGTGGTCGCGGCTGATCGCCGTCGTTGAGGAACAGGCGCAGACGCTGGTGCGGACCGCCTTCTCGACCCCGGTTCGCGAGGCGGGCGATCTCTCGGCCGGGGTCTTCGACCGCGA
>Ga0187784_10002230_pt1 | contig 15552 bp, 16 predicted proteins | sample 1015_SJ02_MP15_2_FD_132964 | JGI IMG/M metagenome (GOLD analysis project Ga0187784, IMG submission 132964) | Tropical peat soil microbial communities from peatlands in Department of Meta, Colombia - 1015_SJ02_MP15_20_MG | ecosystem: Environmental > Terrestrial > Soil > Wetlands > Peat | place...
ATTTAATATTTCACGCGAAATAACAGTAAAGTCCCAGCTTCCAGTTCACCGATGTTCAACACCATTCAAATTCCCCGACGGCTAGCATGCAATCCATCGCGAAGCTCGCGCGACCGGCAGAAAATACTTGCCAACTTTGTGCGAACCGGCCACCGCATGCGCAAGACGCGGGAGCCGAAATTGTGGTAAGTGGTTAGCCGAGGCGCCATGGCGAAGTCGAGGCGGCCCGAAAGTGCCCTAAGCGCACGTCCTCGATTCCGATGAACAAGGGCGCATCTTGGGTCTGACTGAAAGAACCGAGCACGGACTGGAAATGATTTCAACCAGCGAAGAGCGGCAAGCAATGACGGCTCCAGATGAACTTGCCACCTGGCGCAAGAACATGCGCGAAGAGCTCATCGCGCGCCGCTTGGCCGCGCCGCTTCAAGATCGGCGCAACTGGAGTCTGGCAATCAGTTTGCTTTTATTGCACGGACTTCCGTGGCGAGACGGCCTCACCCTGGGCTTTTGTTGGCCTTACAAGGGCGAGTACGATGCGCGCCCACTATTGCGCACATTGTGCGAGCGTGGCGTGAAGACCGCGATGCCGGTCGTTGTTCAGCGCGGAGAACCGCTGTTGTTTCGCCTTTGGTCACCGGGCGTTGGCATGGCAAACGGACCCTTGGGAATTCCTTATCCGGTGGGCACGGCACCGGTGGACCCCGATCTGCTGCTTGTCCCGTTGGTTGGCTTTGGAAGGGCGGGGGACCGCCTGGGCTACGGCGGCGGATATTTTGATCGGACGCTCGCGGCCTTGGAGCCGCGACCGCTGAGCATTGGTGTGGGTTTTGAACTGTGTCAATTGGATTCAATCTTTCCCCAGCCCCATGATGTCCCGATGGACGCCATCGTCACCGAAAAATGTATCCGCTGGCAGGAGCATGGATCCTTGCAAGAAGCCACGCCCCAACAGGCACGGGAGCGGCTTACAGAACTTGCGCAAGCGCGATCACAAGTCGCGCGCCTAAACGCGCACACCGTACCGCACACGATGATTTAGGGACGCGCCCGCGGGCCCGCGCTTGCAATTGAGCGGCGCGCGCAAGCGGCGCCACGTGCTGCGGCAATCTCGGTGCACCGAATTTTAAAAAATTGCGCTCAAGGGCCCAAATAAAATCGGAACCTAACACTTTGCAAGTGGTGATAACCGCTGGTGACGTCGCCGGTATCGGCGTTTGGCAAAAATTATCGGCAACGCAAATCCGTAATAGAGCCTTCGGGCGATAACGCTTTTGCTTTCGTGGGCATAACGCTAGAACCTTCTGTTATTTGTGTGGCAAGTTTCGCACGCCTAAGATCATCGATCCCTGGACTCTCGAGGAAGTGCTGTCATGCCCATTCGAATCGGAGACGAAGCACCAAATTTCAAGGCCGAAACGACGGAAGGATCAATCGATTTTCATCAATGGATTGGCGATCACTGGGCCATACTGTTCTCGCATCCGAAGGATTTCACTCCTGTCTGCACGACCGAGCTCGGATACGTGGCAAAGCTCAAACCGGAGTTTGATCGGCGCAACACTAAGGTCATTGGGCTAAGTGTCGATCCGGTTAGTGACCATAAGGCTTGGGTCGGCGACATTCGGGAAACGCAAGGCTATGCAATCAACTATCCGCTGATCGGTGATTCGGACCTCGTCGTAGCAAAGCTCTACGACATGATTCACCCCAACGCCAGTGGCGGCAAGCGCACGGCGGCAGATAACGCGACGGTGCGTGCCGTATTTTTTATTGGGCCCGACAAAAAGATCAAGGCGACGCTCACATACCCGATGACGGCCGGTCGCAATTTCGACGAGGTATTGCGCTTGCTCGATGCGTTGCAGCTCAACGCGAAGCATACGGTTGCCACGCCGGTAAATTGGCGCCCGGGAGACGATGTCATTATTCCGACTTCGGTCTCGGACGACGATGCGCGCAAAAAATACCCGCAGGGGTTTAAGACGCTCAAGCCGTATCTGCGTGTGGTCGCTCAGCCGAAATAGTGTCAGAGTGTGTGGCGAACGGGCGTGTGGTAAAGGGGCTCGCGCGTCCGTCGCTCCAATCGTTGCCTTAGGGCAAACGCATCTGGCCGCGTCAGCGACGCGGCCCTCCGACCACCGCAAGAGGCCTGTGCTGCTAGGCCAGAGGATCTGAAAAGGTGGCCGCCAGCGCGTGCCTTTGTCTGAATTTTCAAATAATCCACTTGCTAGCCGCTTGAGCGGAACTGACCGGCTGTACCGACCGCAAAGCAGGGGGCATTGATTACGAGTATCCGCACGTTGAGAAAGCACTGACAAATGCTGGAAGCACCCCTTGGGTCACGGCCATATGAGGCCTCGGAGCTTTGTTCAATGTGAGCCGTTTCCTGGCAAAGCGGTTGCCCAATTGCGAGGGCTCTGGTCATAAAAGTAGATCCGCAAAGCAGTCTAATTCCGCCGCAATTGCACAGGCCGGACCAACTATCCTTGCCCAATGGTCGACCAATACACCGAAGTCTCGTCGCAAAGCTATCTCTCGCGGCTTGGAAACAGTCTCATCGGGACGCTCTTTGGCATTGCGTTGCTTGTCGGCAGCGTATGGCTGATGTATTGGAACGAGGGCCGCGCCGTCGATGCCTCCCGTGGGCTCGCTAGCGGAGAGCAGCAAGTCGTTGAAGCTCCCATCGAGACCGTCAATCCGGCACTCGAAGGCGCGCTGGTGCATGCAACTGGTCCACTCACGGCTGTTACCCCTGCCAGAGATCCGCTATTTGGTATTAGCGGCAACGACTTGGTGCGCTTGCAGCGCAAAGTCGAGATGTTTCAGTGGCAGGAGCAAAAAGATTCCAACAAACATGAGTCGGTTGGCGGCACGATGACCACCGAGGTCAATTACAAATATCAAACGGGGTGGTCTGAACGGCCCTGGGATTCGTCCAAGTTCAAGTATCCGGAGGGACATCAAAATCCGCGAATGCCCGTGCGCGGCCAGACCTTCAACGGCAAGGAAATTCAGCTAGGTGTCTATCGCCTTAGCGATGCCGTGCTAGAGAAAATTTCCGTGTTTCACCCCGTACCGATGGAAGGCTCGGTCGCGGCGCCTCCCGGGTACCGCCTCGAAGGCGATGCGTTTTATCTGGGACCGGGAAGTGCAGCAACGCCAGCCGTCGGCGACGTGCGGGTAACCTTCGCTGGTGTGCCAAAGCAGACGATATCGGTAGTGGCGGGCATGTCGTCCGGAACGTTGGTTGCTTTTCGTGAGCCCAACGGCTACGTGATCGCAATCGCTCAACCGGGCGTTGCGACTTCGGACGTTTTGTTTCATTTGGCCAAAGGACAAGAAAACAGTCGTACGTGGATCCTGCGCGGCGTGGGTTTGCTAATGATGCTGATCAGTTTTGTTCTTGTAGCAGGCCCAATTGTCACGCTGCTGGCGTTTTTGCCGTTTCTTGAAGGCATGGCCCAGGCAGGCGTTTTTCTGATTGCATTCACGCTGGCAGTTCCACTTACCCTCGTAACCATTGCCGCGGCCTGGTTCGCACACCGCCCACTGTTAAGTGTGGGGCTCGGTGTCGGAGCCGTTGTCGTTTTCTTTCTTTTACGCAGTGCGCATCCGAAGGCGCCGCAGCCGCAGCCGAGCGCTGGCACGGCGCTGCGCTAAATTTTCGGATTTCGTCGTCGCGCACGATGGAGGCCGTACTAGGACGGCCGTGCCTTAATCATGACTTAGATTTGGGCGCCCTGGTTATGTCCGATCTTTTTGGCGGTTTGGCAAAGTGATGTAGCGGGGGGTCGCTGGGGCGCCAATAAAGCAAAGACGCCTGGGGACGGGGTGGGCTATCGGCCGTCGGGTTTCACACGCCACTTAACTTCTGAAAACGGGTATTTTCAGAACTTGCCTTTAGAACGCATCAAAATCGAGTTTTCGCAACAGCCTTCGCTTTCCCTTCTCAGAACATCGCAATCGCCCCGGCCGCAGCCGCGCCCAGCATTGGCTCGCAGCCGTACGCTGACGGGCCGGCTTGCGCACCGGCGGCCCTTTGCAATGTGCGCGCGGCGGCTTTAGCGCTCGAAGCTCTTGCCCGCCGTGGTTGGCCATGGTCCCGCGACCCGAGCCTGGCATCGCTTGCGGGTACTTGTGGGCCAAGCGCTCTTGCAGGCGTTAAGTGCGGCCGCTAGCGCTCTTGCCCGCCACCCTCGCAATTGCCTGAGGCCAACGCACAACTCGCGCCCCGCGGGTCTTTCGCTATCAGGACGACGCACCGGCGTTTGACGCCAAACGGTCCTTTGCCGATCAAACGCAACGACTCAGGAGTTCTTATTCCAACACCCCCGTCACAAGGCATCATTTTCTTCGCGCTAGTGAAAGACGCCGGCGCACCCTGGCTTGTCCGGTACGCGCACCGGTTCTCGCTACCAAGGAATGCAGCATTGCCCCATGTTGTTCATCCTTGCTTCGCAACTGCTCAAGTGCCGCGCCTAGCTGCGTTTGCAACTGCCCAACCTGGGCCGCCAGGCGCTCTTCTCGCGCCAGGGCGCCCACCTGTAGAGCGGCTAACTCGGTTTGGAGCCTTTCGGCGGACACGCGCTGCTGCCCAGCCTCCCCTTGCCAGCGCTCGGAAGCTTCGCGAGCCAAAGCAAGCTCCTGCGCCGCGGCAGATTGTTCGGCTCGGGAACGCTGTGCTTGCTCGGCGACTTGTTCTTCGAGCTTTGCAAGTTTTTCCTGTACCTGTTTTGCCGCCTCTCGCGCTTGGTTGACCTCCAACATCAGGCGCCGCCCTTGCTCTGTCCATCTTTGATCGGCTGCCGCGCGCTCAGCATCGTACGTCTGCCGCTCCGACGTCAGTTGTCGTTCAAAACCTTCTCGGGATGCGCGCTCCGCGGCCAAATTTGTCGTCAACTGAGCGATCGCTGCGTTGCGCGCGCCCAAGTCGCGTTGGAGCCGCTCGGCGCGCTCCTCAGCGCCGTGGGCACGCGCCGCCGCCTCCTTGGCCGCGTCCTGCAGCACTTCGTCCCTGGCTTGCAAAGCGCGCTCGCGTTCGGCCAGGTCGCGACCTTCAGCCTGCAATGCGGCCTCACGCTCGCGCACTCGCTCCTCGGCCTCTGATCGCGCACAAGCAAGTGCGGCCTGCCAAAAGTGCTGCGCAGCTTGGGATACGGGATCCGGTATCTGGCTCGGGGCAGAAAATGCCCCTGGATCCTTGATTCGCGCTCCCAGACTCGCGAACCAAGCATCCAGGTACGGACTGACGGTATTCGGCGATCCGCGGCCAAGCTTTGCACGCACGCGCTCTATGGTTGGCCGCTCGCCTTGAAGCAAAAGTGCGTCAGCCGCGTTCCAGACATCGAGCTCTTGAATTCCGCCTGTCCGGCGTATCTTCGTTGTCATTTGTTCCGCCCAAATAGTCAATTCGGATACATATTTAATCAGTACATATTATTTCATACAATATATGTAATATTTAGTTAAAACAGTTGGATTGTCAAATTCTTCGGCCGTATTCGTTTTGGGCCGTTCGCGGCCTCCTAAATCCAAAGTCTCCGATTGCGGGCATCAGAGCTGGCGCCCGAGCATCTGGCTGAACGGAGCAAATCGGCCCGATTCTTGACGCGGCTGGCGCCCGCCGCGCTATTGCTAGGGGTGCGGGCCGCGCTCCCTCTGGCTTGCGTAGTAGACGGCTTTGCGGGCTCGCATAAGCTCGCCCAATGGCCTGTGATCCAGTAATGCCGTCCAAGGATCGAATGTGGCGGCTTCCACCTGCTGGGCAAAGGCGCTAGGGGAATCTTGTTGCTTCAGGGTGAGGCGCGCAACGGTTACAAAGGGCGCCGCCGATTCGTCCCAGTTGACCGAGCCATCCTCAATTGGGGTGCGGGCCTCGTCAACAAAAAACTGCAGCTGAAACTCATATGTCAGGCAGTGCGAGCGCAGCCGCTCCAAAAGATCCTGCCCCCAACCCTGGTTGGCCGGTGCTGCGGCAACTTCGCCACTTGGGGGCAGCAGCCGCGCCCGCGCAGCATAGGGTCCGCACGCAAATGGCAACGCTGAATAGAGCCGCTCGGTTGCAAACCCCGAAAACGGAGCATTGAGCCCGTCGCTAAGGGTTTTAAGACGGCGCAAGCCGCGCACCAAACCGTAACGGCGCACCATGGCGCCTAACACCGCCAAGGGCCCTTTGGCGGCAGCTAGCGCCACTTCCACAAACTCCTCGCTGCGGGCAAAACCCGCAACCGGTCTTTGAATCAGCAAAAAGTCCTGGCAATTGGTCTGGCCGTTGCCCAGTGCGCTGGGGCCGAGTACTCCCTGCACTTTGATCGCAAATCCACGCACGTCAGGACGAGTATCCGCGTACCAGCCCGAGGAGCCGTTTGATAATCGGATCCACGCATCGTAAGTCGACGGCCGCGCAAAAAGGCCATAGCTCGCATGCGCCGGCAACTCGCCAAGCACCTCAAATTGCCCTTGAAGTGCCAAAAGCTGTCTTCGATGCAAGGCGCGTCCCGTTCCAAAACGCTGGGACTGGGCGCGCTGCATCTGAGTAAAGAGCTCCGAGTATCGAGCAAAGCGCTGCGCCTCGTCGACATCGATGCGTTCGCCCCAGCTGCGGCTCGGAGAATTTACGGAAGGTTGCTTTATCACTGTGGACACTTGCAGGGTCAAGAGCGCTTGCGAAAGTGAAGAGGCAAGTGCTTTGCGGCCGCCATGCAAGCGGGCCATTGTATTCGTCGTCGTCGCGATCGGGATATGATTCCACGCCTCAGTAAAATCGCCTTTGGAGACGCAGCATGACCCAAGCGAAGATTGCCCAGCGCGCGCCATACCGCGTCGAGGTGCAAGCCGGTAAGACCTACTGGTGGTGCCGCTGCGGGCGCAGCGCCAAACAGCCCTTTTGTGACGGCTCGCACAAGGACACCGAATTCACGCCGATCGAATTCACCGCTCAAGAAAGTGAAACGGTTTATTTTTGCGGCTGTAAGAGCAGCGCCAAGGCGCCCCTGTGCGACGGGTCTCACAAGCGCCTGTGAGCACCAGCCCATCTGCGGCGCCGATTCGGCCGCTAGCGCAAACCACACTTGCCCCGGAGCTTTCAGGCCAAAACGGTGAAAATCGCGCGGATCGCACCAAGCGGCAAATCAGCGCCGAAAACGACCTGGACGCAATTTCGTGCTTTCTGGCCGAATACGATCGCTCACCGGGTACGGCGCGCATCTACCAGCGCGAATGCGAGCGCCTTTTGCTCTGGGCGGTTCACGAATGCGGCAAACCGCTTTCGAGTCTGACACGACAGGATTTTGAAGGGTATTTGAATTTTCTCGCCGATCCGCAACCATCGCAGCGCTGGTGCGGACCCAAGGTCAACCGGGCCTCCAAGGATTGGCGACCGTTCGTTGGTCCCCTAAGCGAACCGGCGCTGCTCACGGCCATCGCCGCGATCAACTCCTTGATGGCCTACCTGGTCGATGCAGGCTACTTGGCCGGCAACCCGCTAGGGCTGATTCGCCAGCGCAGGCGAAAGCTTGCGCTGGAGGCCCTTGGCAGCGGTACTGCGGCCGCGCCGGCCCCGGAGTCGGCTTCGATCGAGCGATTTCTTGATGCCGATATGTGGTCGGCGGTCACTCGTGCGGTCGAAGCGCTGCCGCGCAATTCGCCCTCGCAAGTTGATGAATACGAGCGCTTGCGGTTTGTCTGCGCGATGCTGTACCTACTTGCGCCGCGCGCGGGGGAACTCGAAAGTCACCGCATGAACAGTTTTCAGGAGGAGCGCGGACTATGGTGGTGGCATGTAACCGGCAAAGGGGGCAAACGCGCCAAGGTCCCAGTCCCGGACGATATGGTCCAGGCGCTGGTGCGTTATCGCAAACATTTGGGATTGTCCGCCGTTCCAAAACGCACCGACACGACGCCCCTGCTGGTGGGATTGCGCGCACACGCGCCAATTACAGCAAGACGTTTAAATCAGATTCTTAAGCGGTTGTTTTTTCAGGCCGCAGACCTACTCGGGTCGGGTTTGGAACATAAGGCAGAAAAGCTGCGCGCGGCCTCTGCACACTGGGGGCGTCACACCGGTATCACCGCCAAGGTCGACGCCGGTATGGAAGAGCGATTCGTACAAAAAGATGCGCGGCACTCAGACAGAAGGACCACACAGCGGTATATTCACGAAGAGGAACGGCGCTGGCACGACGAAGCACAAAAGCAGCGGCTACCATGGCCGCAGACCTAGCGCCGTTGAGGACCGCAACACCAGTGCATTGTAATTGATCTCCGACAAGAGAAATTACCGATCAGGCTGAGGGGTCGAAGTTTTCCAAGGAAAATTTCGGCTGGGATCGAGACAAAGAAAGTAAAGTGCCGGAGTTTGTAGATGAGTACGATTTACGCCAACGAAGCGGAAGCGGCGATGCATGAGGCCGCGATTGATGCTCTTGCCAGCGAAATGCGCCGACCCGCCGCGGAAATCAATCCCCATTATGAGCGGGAGCTGCTGCGGTTGCAGGAAGGTGCGCGGGTGCGCGATTTTTTAAGTGTCTGTGCATCGCGCCACCTGCGTCAGGCGCTTCGCCGATCCAATCAAAAGCAAATTGCACGTGACTAGGCTGCGCGTGTGCCGCACACGCGCTCGAAATGCTCGACCTGCGGCGGCTTGACAAAATACGGTCCCACGAATTCGCGCCAACGCAAAAACGCGTCGGAACCACGAAAATCGACCGTGTGACTTTCCACACTGTCCCACTCGATCAACAGCACATAGCGCCCGGGTGATTCGATGCCGCGCTGTACCTCGTAGCGGCGAAAACCGGGAGAAAACGCGATGACCGACTCGACCCCGCGCTGAATCGCGGCATCAAACTCGCGTTGCGATTCCGGGCGGATAGAGAACTCGGCAATCTCGACGATCATGATCCCCCCACACGCTTTTATCTGCCCTTGCGACCTGGCGATACTACGCCGACTCGTTTCATTTTTTCCTTCTTTGGCTGCCGCTACACTGCGCTTTTGCCCGCGCGAGCCTTTGGTGGTTTGGTCGCGGGGCGCTTCGCTCATAGCGGTTTGAGTATGAGAGCACGCACTTTTCTTTCCTTAAGACTTCCCACCGTAGCAATAAATCGCCGTTGCGGCACGCTACCCGCGTACACCGTGGCTGCAATTGGCGCAAGCGCCGTCTTGCTCACCGCGTGCACGTCCGCGCCGACCGCCCACGCCGACACTGAAGAAGTGGCGCACTATCGTGACACGGGCTACCCAATATCCAACGCGCGGAGCCTCCAGACCTATCGCGTGGTGGGACCAAGCTCTGAGATGCCCTGGACCGCCAGTGTGACGCGTCCGGCTGACAGCTTTCGGCACCCGATCATCGTTTATTTGCCAAGCTTGGGACAGGCCGATGATGAACCCAATCACTGGGTTAGCGCATGGGCAAGATCCGACTACGCCGTTATCGTCATCCAGCCGCTATTAGATGACGCCCAAGTGTGGTCCACGGCCGAAGCTCGCAGCGGAGATTTTGAGAGTGTCGCAAAAGCGCGCTTCCAACCTGACCTTATGGCAGAGCGGATCGCACGGCTTTCGGCGTTGCTTGGGCAAATTCGCGCACGCAGTTTGCGCAGCGAACCGGGACTTGAAAACCTTGACTGGTCCGCCGTCGCGTTGGCGGGCGCCGACCTAGGTGCCTATACGGTGCAAACCATCGCCACTGCGCCGGCCGATCGCCTGGCACAGCTCTCCTGGCCCGTTGCCCCCAACGCCTATCTCATCATCAGTCCCTACGCCGCGCGCAATGCCCCCCCACGGGAGCGCCCAGGCGTTGCGCACTCGCCGGTCCTGATGATTAGTTCGGCCGACGATATCGACGCCGATGGCATCATTACCGACACGTCGCTGCGCCGCCTGGCATTTGATCGCTTGGGCGAAGGAGACGACTACTACTTTGAGCTCGCGTCGGCCACCCATCGCTGGTTAGGTGGTGCAATTACCCCTGCCGCAGCCACGGAGCCCGCGCGCCGTCCGGCCGCGCCCCCTGCCAGCACCGACCGCAGGGGTAAACAGCGCGGTTCCGGCACGGCGGCGCGCGACGCTGTTGCGCCCGATAGCGACGAGGACGACACGCTGCCCGACAAAAACGCTCATACGCCTGCCGCGCGTGCTGAAGCGGAGAAGGCACGCGGCCGCGCGATGACCAAAGAGGCACTCAGCGAGGTTTCTCTTAACGCGGTATCAACCGCGTTTCTTGACGCGTACGTGCGACGGCAAAGTGCCGCCCACTCCTGGCTGGGCAACGCAGCCAGCAAGTGGTTGCAAAACGGCGATCGCCTCAAACACCGCTAGGAACGACTCGCCTTGTCGGCTTGCCGCGGCTACAGTAGAGCGCAGCCGAGAACACCCGAACCGGCAAACACACCCCATGGATACGCCAGCACAGGACGATCCCCACGCCGTCGCAGCACTTGTTGCACGCCAGGCCGAAGTGCTCGCCGCGCTGGCTCATGTGCTGCCAAGGGGTGCGCTATTGCACCGGCGCGAGGATACCGTTGCTTACGAATGTGATGGCCTGACGGCATATCGGCAAGCGCCATTGGTTGTTGCGCTGCCTGAGACCGAAGCACAGGTCGCCGAGGTCCTTGCAACTTGCAACGACCTTGGCGTGCCCGTGGTGGCGCGGGGCGCGGGCACGGGCCTTTCTGGCGGGGCCCTGCCCCACCGAAGCGGCGTAACCCTTTCTTTGGCAAGGTTAAACCGGATCTTGCAGATTGATCCGGTCGCCCGAACGGCTACGGTCCAATGTGGGGTACGCAACCTTGCGATCAGTGAGGCCGCGGCGCCTTATGGCCTGTACTACGCCCCCGACCCGAGCAGTCAGATTGCCTGCACGATTGGTGGCAACGTCGCGGAAAATTCGGGCGGAGTGCACTGCCTGAAGTACGGCCTGACGCTGCACAACGTACTGCGCATCAAGGCCTACACGATTGCCGGCGAGGCCGTCGAGTTTGGATCCGAGGCGCTCGATGCCCCGGGACTGGATCTATTGCCGTTGGTTGTCGGCAGCGAAGGCATGCTGGCGGTTGTTACCGAGGTTACGGTGCGCCTTACGCCAAGTCCGCAGCTTGCACGCTGCATCATGGCCAGTTTTGACAGCATCGAGACCGCCGGAGCGGCGGTCGCCCACATCATTGCCGCGGGGATCATCCCTGCCGGCCTGGAGCTGATGGATCGGCCGATGGTCGCCGCGGTGGAGGATTTCGTTCACGCCGGCTACGACCTTCGGGCAGCGGCAATTTTGCTTTGCGAAAGCGATGGCACGATCGAGGAAGTCGGCGAGGAGATCGAGCGCATGCGCAACGTGCTGGAGCGCGCCGGCGCCACGAAACTAGAAGTTAGCGCCGACGAAGCCCAACGGCTGCGATTTTGGAGCGGCCGAAAAAACGCGTTCCCTGCTAGTGGCCGCATCAGCCCCGATTACATGTGCATGGATTCGACAATACCGCGACGGCATTTGGCGCACATGTTGCGCGCGATCGAACTGATGGAGAAAAAGTACGGGCTGCGATGCGCCAACGTGTTTCACGCCGGCGACGGCAATTTGCATCCGCTGATTTTGTTTGATGCCAACGACGCGGACCAGCTGCACCGCTGTGAACTCTTCGGCGCGGACATCCTGGAAACGAGCGTGCGCATAGGCGGAACCGTGACCGGAGAACACGGTGTCGGTGTCGAGAAACTGAACTCGATGTGTGTGCAGTTCTCATCAAGTGAGCGCGAACAAATGCTTGCCATTAAACGCGCCTTTGATCCGGCCGAGTTGCTCAACCCGGGTAAGACCATCCCAACACTGCACCGCTGCGCCGAGTACGGCAAGATGCATGTTCACCGGGGCTTGCTGCCTTTTGCCGATCTTGCTCGCTTTTAGGGCCGCGACCGCGCCCTGCTCCATTTCGCAGCGATGAACCACGTGAGCAACCCGCCGACCGATCCGACCGTGGAGCGCCTCATCGAGCAGGTGCGTGCCGCGCAAGCCGATGCTGCGGCGCTACAGATTCGCGGGGGAGGTACCAAGGATTTTTACGGCGGTGCCCTAACGGGCAAACCACTAGAGCTGGGCGCCTTGCGTGGCATTAGCAGCTATGAACCAACAGAAATGGTGATCACGGCCCGCGGCGGAACGCCGTTGCTGGAGATGGAAGAAGCGTTGGCCGAGCGTGGTCAACATCTGGCCTTTGAACCACCTCGCTTTGGCGCGCGCGGCCAGGCAACGGTCGGGGGGATGGTCGCCGCGGGGCTGGCCGGGCCCGCGCGGGCGGCAGCCGGCGGGGTGCGCGATTTTGTTCTGGGCGCTTGCGTGCTGAACGGGCGCGGGGAAATGCTGCGTTTTGGCGGGCAGGTGGTCAAAAACGTTGCGGGCTACGATGTCTCACGCCTGTTTGCCGGTTCCATGGGGGTGCTTGGGGTGATCTGCGAAGTCTCGCTCAAGGTTCTCCCCGTGGCGGCGTCGTGTGAAAGTGTAGAGCTCGGCTGTAATCAGGCGCAGGCGCTGCGCCTTTTACAGTCCTGGACGCGCGCGGCGCTGCCAATCAATGCGAGCGGCTGGTGCGCTGGCATCTTGCGTGCGCGTCTTTGTGGGGCCGCTACGGCCGTACGCTCTGCGCTGCAGCGCTTAAAAAACGAGTCGGCGGCCGGGCTCCTTGAGCAAGACCTCGCGCAAGGCTACTGGGCGGGGTTGCGCGACCAGACGGATAAGTTTTTTGTCGCAGGCAACGACGGCACACCGCAGGCTTCACTTTGGCGAGTATCGGTACCCGCAACTTGCCCTCCCCTGGATCTTTCAGGACAGATTTTGATCGAATGGGGCGGCGCGCAGCGCTGGTATTGGACCGATGCGCCGGCCGAACGACTACGCGATGTCGCCGCGCGAGCTGGCGGTCACGCAAGTGTGTTTCGTTCCCAAGCGCGCACGACCGACTTTCTCACACCGGTTTCTGCGCCACTTGAGCGCATCCATCGAGCGCTAAAGCAATCCCTTGACCCGGCCGGCATCTTTAACCGGGGGCGCTTGTACCCGTGGATGTGATTTGAATCGCATGGCATGCAGACGAACTTAAGCGAGGAATTCCGTGGCACGCGGGAGGGCGTGCGCGCCGAGGCGAACTTGCGCAAGTGCGTGCACTGTGGCTTTTGCCTCGCAACGTGTCCGACCTATCAGCTGCTGGGCGATGAACTAGACAGCCCGCGCGGCCGTATTTATCTGGTTAAGCAGGTGCTCGAAGGCCAAAGGCCAACGCGCTCGACCCAGCGCCACTTTGACCGCTGCCTGACCTGTCGCAATTGCGAGACCACCTGCCCTTCTGGGGTCCAGTTCAGCACATTGATCGATATTGGCCGGCGAATTGTCGAGGAGCGCGTCGAGCGCGCTCCACCCCAGCGTGCGGCGCGCTGGCTGCTGCGGGAGGGCTTGACTTCGACAGTCTTGGGACCGGCAGTAGGTGTCGGCAAGTTTGCGCGTCCCTTTTTGCCGCAGGCACTGCAAGCGAAGATGCCATCTGCGGAGCCGGCCCCTGGGCATGCGCGCCCGTGGCCGACACGCGAACACCCCCGCAAAATGTTGTTGTTGGCGGGCTGCGTTCAACCCCACTTACTGCCCAACATCAATCGCGCCACGGCCCGCGTTTTTGATGCCGCTGGTGTGCAGACCATCATTGCACCCAAAGCCGGCTGCTGCGGGGCGATTCGCGCTCATCTCGCGGATCACGACGGCGCGCTTGCCGACATGCGCCGCAATATCGACGCCTGGTGGCCGTATCTACAGGGCGTTGGCCGCGACCCTCGTGTAGAGGCGATCATTGTCAACGCTTCGGGTTGCGGGGTAACGGTAAAGGAGTACGCCGACTATCTTGCTGACGATCCGCGCTATGCGGAAAAAGCGCGACGCATCAGCCAGTGCACCCGCGACCCATGCGAGATCGTCTCTGGCCTATTGCCGAATTTGCAAAAACGCTTGCAAGCCGCAAAGGCGCCGCGCGTCGCTATGCACCTGCCCTGCACGCTTCAGCACGGGCAAAGGCTGCCTGGAGCGCTTGAATCGCTCCTACGTGCGCTGGGCTTTGACGTGCAGATCGCACAAGAAGAGCATCATCTTTGTTGCGGCTCTGCGGGAACGTATTCGCTCTTGGAACCCGAACTCGCTCAACGATTACGCGACCGCAAGCTCGCGCACCTGCGTGCGTTGCATGCCCCGACCATCGTTTCGGCCAATGTTGGCTGCATTCAGCATTTGCAAAGCGGGACGGACATTGCAGTGCGCCACTGGATTGAGCTCCTCGACGACATGCTTAGCGCGGTCTGAATTTTTTTCGCGCTGCACAAGGTCGGAACTAGCCAAGTTTCTAGTATCTGCTCCAAATCAAACCGTATTAATCTAAATTGTTAATAAAACTCATTAATTACTTGATACAAAACGAAGTATTAATATTTTCTCTCGTTTCTGCGGTGATTGATGGAAAAATTCTTGGCTCCGGCTATTGACTTTGCGGCGGCGCAGCATATACTTCAATTGTGCAACGCACCATACAGCGAAATGTCGAACCAGGAGCCCATCATGTACGCCAGTCCAAACCAGATTGTTGAGATGCAAAGAAATCAACTTGAAACCCTCGAGGCCGTTGGCTCGAGCGTTTTGTTAGCCGCCGAAAAACTCGCCCAATTGAACCTTGCAACGGCCCGCACGCTAATGCAAGACGGCGCAGGTGCGGCCCAAAATTTCATCGGAGCAAAGGATCCGCAGGAAGCGGCAACGGTTGCTGGCACTTTTGCGCAACCAGCCCCCGAAAAGGTGGTGAGCTACTCGCGCAGCGCCTATGGCATCGCCAGCGAAGCGGGTGTCGAGTTGGCCAAGATTTTTGAAGTCCAGCTCGCGCAGGGCAACCGCAAGTTGGCCGAGTTCGTCGAATTCGCGGCCAAGTCCGCACCCGCCGGTTCCGAGCCCGCGATCAACTTGGTAAAGAGCTCAATTGCTGCTGCAAATAGCGCCTTTGACGCCGTCGCCAAGGCCGCGCGGCAAGCAACCGAAACGGCAGAATCCAACATTGCCGCCGCAGTCGCAGTTGCAAGCGATGCGGTCAAGCCCAAGACCAAGAAGAGCGCCTCGTAGTATCTGGGCAACGCTTTTCTAGGAAAATTGCAACAAAAAGGCCGCCCCGGGGCGGCCTTTTGTCTTAGCGCAAATAAATTATTAGTCCATTAGGACCCGTGCAACTCCGCCACCAACCTTGGCCAGCAGGGTCACGTCCAACTCCTTAATTTCTTCCGCCTCAACTACTTGCTCCACCACTTCTTGCTCTTTGACTTCCATTCCGACCTCCGCAAAGCCAACGTTAACGTTAAAGTAAACCACCTTTTCTGCCGTAATCCTTATTTAGACTCGGCGGCCCTTTCATGGTAGGGTATTTGCGCGCCCGGGACGGATGCCGCGTTCGCGGGTAGTAGTTGTTTTGGCGACAGCTTTTTTGAGGAGGTGGGCGCCATGGATGACGGTATGTCCTACGTCGAAGTGCGGCGCCCTCGACC
>Ga0187784_10002231_pt1 | contig 15548 bp, 15 predicted proteins | sample 1015_SJ02_MP15_2_FD_132964 | JGI IMG/M metagenome (GOLD analysis project Ga0187784, IMG submission 132964) | Tropical peat soil microbial communities from peatlands in Department of Meta, Colombia - 1015_SJ02_MP15_20_MG | ecosystem: Environmental > Terrestrial > Soil > Wetlands > Peat | place...
GCCACCAGCCAGTAGCCGCGCCCGTCGGGGGTGGCCGCCATGCCCACGACCGGGGCGTTGAGCGTCAGCGAGCCCGCCGAGCCGTAGAAGGTGGCGTCGCCGTAGCTGAACACGCCCCCGTCGCGGCCAGCCAGCCAATACCCGGCCCCGTCGGGCGCGGCGGCCATGCCCACGACCGGGGCCTCGAGCGTCAGTGAGCCCGCGGAGCCGTAGAACCCGGCGTCGCCAAAAGCGAACACGCCGCCGTCGCTGCCGACCATCCAGTACCCGCCGCCGTCGGGCGTGGCGGCCATGCCCACGACCGGGGCGTTGGCCTGCGAGAGTGCGTTGGCCCCGACGGCGGTGTCGCCGAAGGGCGCCACCGAGTCGGGCGGGGGCGTGGCGGCGGCGGCCGCCGGTGCGACGCTCGTCGTGCTGAACCCGGGCAGGAGCGAGTCCACGAGCAGGGCGCCGAGCGCCACGACCAGCAGGGCCACGCCGCCGGAGAGGCGCCGGCGACACCGGGGCGGCCTCGCCCAGCGCCCACGCGCCCGCCGCACCAGCACCTCGCTCACTTGCTCACCCTGTGCACTCGTTGACGGCGTCGATCAACTGGCGCAGCCGGGAGTAGTGGTAGCGGTCGAAGCGCAGGGCGAGGCGGGGCAGCTCGGGGTGGTCGTCGCGCTCGGGCGGATAGGGGTCGGTGACGCGGATCGTCCCCCGCTCGATGATGTCGGCGTACCGCCGGTTGAGGTCCGCCAGCTCGGCCTTCGACGGCTCGACGTGCACGCGGAGGACCAGGACGTCGCCCACCCAGCGGCACGAGTGGTAGTTGCGGTAGAAGCCCTGGATCTCGGCGCTGGCCTCCTCCATCGTGTTGACCACCTTGAACAGCGCCCGGTCGTCGGACGAGACCCAGCCGGCCGCGATGGCCTCGTCCTCGATGAAGCGGAGCCAGGCGTGCCAGTACGTCCCGCCCGGCGTCTCGACCATGACGACCGGCGCCGGCTCGGCTTTCCCTGTCTGGAGCAGCGTGAGGAGCTCGAACGACTCGTCCTGGGTGCCGAAGCCACCCGGGAGCACCGCGTACGCGTGGGACTCCTTGAGCAGCATCAGCTTGCGGGTGAAGAAGTAGCGCATCTCGACGAGCTTGGGATCTTGTGCGATGAAGGCGTTGGGCTCCTCTTCGCGGGGCAGCCGGATGTTCACGCCGAACGCGTGCTCACGGCCCGCCCCTTCGAGCCCGGCGGCCATGATCCCGGGCCCAGCGCCGGTGACCACCATCCAACCCGCCCCGGCCAGCTTGGAGGCCAGGTTCCGCGCCAGGACGTAGATGGGGTCGTCGGGCTTCGTGCGCGCCGAGCCGAACATGGTCATCTTGCGGATGTGGCGGTAGGGCCGGAACACGCGGAACGCCTCGGCCATCTCGCCCAGTGCTGCGTTGGCGATCTTGAGGTCGCCAACGGCCGTGCCCTCACGTGACAAGTCGCCCAGCGTGGCCACCATGGCGTGCAGCTCGCGCGCTTGGGCCCCCGAGAGGGAACGGTTCTCGAACAGCGCGTCGAAGGCGCCGCGGCGGGCGGCCTCCTCCGTCTCTTCGGTCATGCGCCCCCCACGTCCGGGTCCGCCCCCCTCACGCCAGCGACGGTGCCCCCGCCGGCGCGTAGAGCGTCGTGCGCTGCGCCAACGGCCGCCCGAGCGGCGCCACCAGCGCCTCGAGCTCCTCGACCCCCATGCGCTGGCCGTGCTGCGCCCCCGCCGCTCGCGAGATGTTCTCGTCCATCAGGGTGCCGCCCAGGTCGTTGGCGCCGGCCCGCAGTACCTGGCGCGCCCCCTCGGACCCCATCTTGACCCAGCTCACCTGGATGTTGTCGATGTCCCCGGCGTACGCGATGCGCCCGACGGCGTGCATGAGGAGCGCCTCGCGGAAGGTGGGCCCGCGCCGCGCCCGCTTCTGGAGGTACAGCGGCGTCGCCATGTGCACGAAGGGCAGCGGCACGAACTCGGTGAAGCCGCCGGTCTCGCGCTGGAGGGCCCGGGTGCGCACGAGGTGCCGGGCCCAGCTCATGGGTTGCTCGATCGAGCCGAACATGATGGTGACGTTCGAGCGCAACCCCACGGCGTGCGCGGTGCGGTGCGCCTCGAGCCACTGCTCCGTGTCGATCTTGTCCGGGCAGATGACGGCGCGCACCTCGTCGTCGAGGATCTCCGCCGCCGTCCCGGGCAGCGTCTTGAGGCCCGCCTCCTTGAGGCGCGTGAGGTAGTCGGCCAGCGACACCCCTGAGCGCCGTGCCCCCTCGGTCACCTCCAGAGCGGTGAAGCCGTGGATGTGGATGGTCTCCGAGGCGGCGCGCACCGCTCCGAGCACGTGCAGGTAGTAGTCACCGTCGAAGTCCGGGTGGATGCCGCCCTGCAGGCAGACCTCGGTGGCTCCTTCCGCCTCGGCTTCGGCGACCCGGCGGGTGATCTCGTCGAGCTCCAGGAGGTACGGCATGCCCCGCAGGTTCAGTGAGAGCGGGCCCTTGGAGAAGGCGCAGAAGCGGCACTTGAACGTGCAGACGTTGGTGTAGTTGATGTTGCGGTTGCGCACGAAGGTGACCGTGTCGCCCGCCGTGCGCCGGCGCAGGTCGTCGGCCACCTCGGCCACCAGGCGCACCTCGGGACCGCGGGCGCCGAACAGGGCGACGATCTCGTCGGTCCCCACCTCGTGTCCCAGACCCACGCCGGTCAGGATCTCCTCCACCGCGCTGCCGGCCCTCGCCGCCCCGGCGAAGGTGGCCAGGGGCAGCACCTCCACGCTCGCCGCCGGGGCGCGAAGCGGGTCGAGCAGGAGGGGTGGCGCTTCCTCGCCCCCCGAGCACCAGGCGGCGTCGCGGGCCAGTCCCTCGGCGTCGGAAGCGTCGAGGACGGCGAAGCGCAGGGCCGGATCGAGCCAGCGCTCCGGATCGAGCGCGTACGTGGGGTACACCGTCAGGCGAGGGGCCAGTGTGTGACCGGCCGACTCGGTGGCCGCCCGCAGCACGTCGAGGGCCGGCCAGGCCCGCTCGGGGTTCACGTGGTCGGCGGTCACCGGGGACACCCCGCCCCAGTCGTCGATGCCCGCGCCGAGCAGCAGGTCGAGGTCGTCGGAGAGGTTGGGCGGAGCCTGGACGTGGATCTCGGGCGGCAGGACCAGGCGGGCCACGGCGATGGCCCAGCGCAACTCCTCGGGCGGGCAGGCGTCGGCCTTGGCCATGGCCGTGCCCGGCTTGGGCAAGAAGTTCTGGACGATGACCTCTTGGACGTGGCCGTGGCGGGCGTGCGACGCCGCGATGGCCCGCAGGGCTGCCAACCGGTCCGCCCGCCGGTCGCCGATGCCGACCAGGATCCCGGTGGTGAAGGGTATGGCCAGCTCGCCGGCCGCCTCCAGCGTGGCCAGGCGCCGAGTCGGCTCCTTGTCCGGGGCACCTCGATGCGCGGCCAGGCCCTCGGCCAGGGACTCGAGCATCATCCCCTGGCCGGCCGCCACCGGCCGCAGCGCGGCGAGCTCGTCGGGCAGCAGGGCTCCCGCGTTGGCGTGGGGCAGCAGGCCGGTCTCCTCGAGGACGAGACGGCACATCGCCACCAGGTAGTCGACGGTCGACGCATACCCCCGTGCCGCCAACCAGTCGCGTGCCACCGGGTAGCGCCCCTCGGGGCGCTCGCCCAAGGTGAACAGCGCCTCGTGGCATCCCGCGGCCTGGCCGGCGCGGGCGATGGCCAGCACCTCTTCGGGCGTGAGGTACGGCGAGGCCAGGCGGGCCGGCGCCTTGGCGAAGGTGCAGTAGCCACAGCGGTCGCGACACAGCATGGTCAGCGGGACGAACACCTTGGGCGAGTAGGTCACCCGACACCCGTGTGTCCCGTCGCGTACCCGCCGGGCCTGCGCCGTCAGGTCCTCGAGCGATGCGACGAGAAGTTCGGCGTCGGAGGGCATCGGGGCCAATCTAGGTGGCCGGGGCGCCGCCCGCGCGCAGCTCAGAAGGTGGCGGCCTTGTCGCCCAGCGACTGCAGCAGCTCGTCGAAGGCCTTGGCGAAGGAGTGCACGCCCTCGTCCTCGAGGGTCTGCTCCACGTCGAGCATGTCGATGCCCGCCTCGCGCAGTCGCCCGAGGACGTCTGCCGCCGCTCCGGGGTCGGCGTCGACCGTGCGCTTGAGCGTGCCGTGGTCCTCGAAGGCCCGCAGCGTCGGCTCGGGCATGGTGTTGACGCTGGCCGGGCCGATGAGGTTGTCGACGTAGAGCAGGTCCGAGTACGCAGGGTTCTTGGTCGAGGTGGAGGCCCACAGGGGTCGTTGCACGCGGGCGCCCTTGGCCCACAGGGCCTCCCAGCGCTCGCCGGCGAACGTGCGGTGGAAGTGCTGGTACGCGCTCTGCGCCTGGGCCACGGCGCCGGTGCCCCGCAGGGCGAGGACGGCAGGGTCGCCCTGCTCGCCGCCGGCCAGGGACTCGAGCCGCCGGTCCACCTCGGTGTCGAACCGGCTGACGAAGAAGGAGGCGACGCTGGCCACCCGGCCGAGCTCGTCCTCCCGCCCGGCGGCCACGAGCGCCTCGAGCCCGCGCAGGTAGGCCTCCATAACCTCGTCGTAGCGGTCGAGTCCGAAGATCAGCGTGACGTTGATGCTCTTGCCCTCGCCGATCAGCGTCTCGATGGCCGGGATGCCCTCCTTGGTGGCCGGGACCTTCACCAGCAGGTTGGGGCGGCCGATGCGGTCGTGGAGCATGCGCGCGTCGCGCACCGTCCCGTCGGTGTCGTGGGCCAGCGCGGGGGAGACCTCCAAGGAGACGTACCCGTCCTCACGGTCGCTCTCCTCGTAGGTCGGGCGCAGCAACTCGAGCGCGTCGAGGATGTCGGTGACCGCCATCTCCCAGTACGCGCCCTCCACGGTGTGGTCGGCCACCAGCGCCCGGAACTGCTCGTCATAGACGTCGTTCCCCGCGATCGCGTTGGCGAAGATGGTCGGGTTCGAGGTGACGCCGCGCACGCCGAGGGCGACCAGCTCGGCCAACTGTCCGCCGCGCAACCAGTCGCGGCGCAGGTTGTCGAGCCAGGGGCTCTGCCCGCCGATCTCGTAGAGCTGCTGCAGTCGGGTCATGGGCGGAGCCCCCTTCCTCTGTCGCGTGCCAGCAGCGCCCGGGCCCGCTCGACCACGTGGTCAGCCGTGAACCCGAACTTCTCCATGACCACCGCGCCGGGTGCCGAGGCCCCGAAGTGGTCGATGCCGATGGCGTCGTCGGCGTAGCGCTCCCAGCCCAGCGTTGCGCCCGCCTCGATGCTCAGCACGGGCACCCCGGGCGGGAAGACGCTTGCTCGGTAGTCCTCAGGCTGCCGGGCGAACCACTCCCAGCACGGGAACGAGACCACGCGGGCCGCCACACCGGCTCCGGCCAGCGTCGTGGCCGCCGCCACGCAGTGCTGCACCTCGCTCCCGGTGCCCACCAGCACGATCTGCGGCGGCTGGGCAGGCTCAGCCAGGACGTAGGCCCCGCGAGCCACCCCCTCGGCGGCCCGCTCGGCTGTGCCACGCAGCACCGGGACGTCCTGACGGGTGAGCACCACCCCCACCGGGCCCTGGGCCTCCACGGCCAGCTGCCAGGCGGCGGCCGTCTCGTTGGCGTCGGCCGGACGCACCAGGGCCAGGCCCGGCATGGCCCGCAGCGCGGCCAGGTGCTCGACCGGCTGGTGTGTCGGACCGTCCTCGCCCAGGCCGATCGAGTCGTGCGTCCACGAGTACACGACGTGTGACCCGCTCAACGCGGCCAGTCGCACCGCCGGGCGCATGTAGTCGGAGAACACGAAGAAGGTCCCGCCCACCGGGAGGACGCCCCCGTGCTGGGCCAGGCCGTTCATGACCGCGCCCATGGCGAACTCGCGGATGCCGAAGTGGACCTGGATCCCGGCGGGAGAGTCGGCTTCCTGGGCCTCGGCGCCCTTCACCTTGACGCCGTTGTTCCCGGTGAGGTCGGCCGAGCCGGCCATCAGGCCCGGCACCTTGCCCGCAGTGGCGTCGATGCAGCGGTTGAAGGCGTGGCGGGTGGCCAGCTGGGTCCCGGCCTCGAAGTGTGGGAGGTCGTCGGCCCAGCCCGGAAGGCCCCGTCCGGCCTGGGCGGCCTGCCACGCGTCACGGTCGCCGCCCCAGGCGGCGAAGCGCTCCTCCCACTCGGCCCGCCGCGCCGCGCCGCGCTCGATCTGGGCCCGGTAGAGGTCGTACACGGCGTCGGGCACCCAGAAGGTCTCGTCGGGGGGCAGCCCCAGGATCTCCTTGGTGGCCCTGATCTCGTCCTCGCCGAAGGGGGTCCCGTGGGCCTCGGCAGTGTCGGTCAGGTGCGGCGAGGGCCAGCCGATGTGGCTGCGCACGATGAGCAGCGTCGGCTTGGCGTCCGGGCCGTCCGCCGGCTGGTCGAGGGCCTCACCGATGGCGGCCTCCAAGCCGTCGACGTCGTTGGCCGTCTCGCCGAGGTTGCGCACCCGCCAGCCGTAGGCCTCGAAGCGCTCCGCCACGTCGTCGCTGTACGTGAGCTCGGTGGGCCCGTCGATGGTGATGTGGTTGTCGTCGTAGAACGCCAGGAGCCGGCCCAGACCGAGGTGCCCGGCCAGTGAGGCCGCCTCATGCGAGACCCCTTCCATGAAGCAGCCGTCGCCGGCGATCACGAAGGTCCGGTGGTCGCACACCTCGGCGCCGAAGCGGGTGCGCAGCCAGCGCTCGGCCAGGGCCAGGCCGACCGCGTTGGCAAAGCCCTGGCCCAGCGGTCCGGTCGTGACCTCCAGCCCGGCGGTGTGCCCCACCTCGGGGTGCCCGGGGGTCACCGAGCCCCACTGGCGGAACTGTTTGATGTCCTCGAGGCTGAGGTCGTAGCCCGTGAGGTGGAGCAGGGCGTACTGCAAGATGCAGGCGTGCCCGTTGGAGAGCACGAACCGGTCACGGTCGGGCCAGTGCGGCGCGCGGGGGTCATAGCGCATGATGCGCGTCCACAGGACGTGCGCCAAGGGGGCCAGCGCCATGGCCGTGCCCGAGTGTCCCGAGTGTGCCGCCTCGGGCGCGTCCATGGCGATCCCGCGAACGACGTTGATGCCCAACTCGACGAGGCCTGGGTCCTGCGAGAGGGGCGGGGAGGCGGGGGCGGTCACGTGGCCAACCCTAACCGTCCCCCTCGCGCCGCCGTGTGGGGTTGACGGCGTCTTCACCTACGCTGCACCCCGTGGCCTCACGCATGCAGGTGCCGCCCAACAGCGACCTGACCCTGGGCATGACGTGCCTCGACAAGTCCACACCCGGGCGTTGCGTGTGGCGCATGCGGGCCGACGAGCGATTCGCCAACCCGGCGGGGATCATGCAGGGCGGCTTCCTGGGCGCGTTCGCCGACTCCTCCATGGGTGCGGCCGCCGTGACCTTCGTGGAGGGCCGCCGGGTCTTCGCCTCCAACGCCGAGATGAAGATCAGCTTCTTGCGCCCGGTACCCCCCGACGCCGAGCTCACCTGCCGCGCCGAGGTCGTCTCGGGCGGGCGGCGGCTGGCCTTCGTCGAGGCGAGCATCACGGCGACGGCCCCCGGCGACGACGAGCCCCGGCTGGTGGCCCGGGCGTCCTCCACCTACGTCTTCAAGGACCGCGAGTAGCCGGCCCGGGGCGCCCCATCCGGGAGGTGTTTGCGCGGCGCGAGCGCAGCGACCAGGATTGTGCGCCACATGGCACCGCGATCGGACAACGGCAGCCACGGGCTGCGCCACGCCGGGGACGACGCGTTCCAGCTGACGGTCGACTACCTCAAGCAGGAGACCATCGAGCCCCTTCACGGCCTCGGCCGCTTCCTCTACATGGGGATCGCCGGCTCGTTCTTCCTGGCGGTGGGCATCCTGCTCATCCTGATCGGTATCCTGCGGCTGTTGCAGACCGAGACGGGGTCGGCCCTGACCGGCGACTGGTCCTGGGTGCCGTACGCGGTCGTGGTCCTCCTCGGAATTCTCGTCATCGGCATCGCCGCGTGGCGTGTCACCTCCGGGCCGGGACGCCAGAAGCTCCCCGCCGTGGTGGCGCAGCGTCAGCGCGCGGAGGCCCAGCTGGCGAAGGCCCAGCTGGCAGAGGCCCAGGGAGCGGAGGCCCGGCGCCAGAGCGAGGAGGCCCGGCTGGCGGAGACCCAGAGCAGGGCGACAGAGTCACAGGCCTCACAGGAGGGAGCCGGCTGATGGCCACGACGACGAGGGCGGGGGGAAACGGGCGACTGATCACCCGCGAGGACTTGCAGGCTGCCTACGCGCAGGTCATGGGCGAGGGCGAGGCGACCGTGCGGGCCGCCGCGCCGCGCGGGCTGGCCATCGCCGGCGCCATAGGGATCGTGATCGTCGCCCTGGCCTTCCTGGCCGGCCGCCGGCGCGGGAGGGCGACCTCCGCCGTGGTCGAGATCCGGCGGCTCTAACGTGGACATCGTCCTTCGGCGGTTCCTGCGCGCCGGTGTCCGCCGGGGCCTGGCCGGCAACTGGTACTGGTTCATGCTGGCGGGCGCCACGTTCTTCTTGCGCCGCGTCCTCAACGACCGCAGCAGCGTGGTCTCCTCGGTGAAGGTGGCGCCCGGCGAGCAGTTGCTCATCACGGTGCGCGACCCCAAGTCCTCCCTCGGCGACTCCTGACACTGTGCCTGGCCCCCTTGCGGCGGGGGAGCGGGTGCTCCTCGTCGACGCCAAGGACCGCCGCTATCTGATCACGCTGGCGTCCGGCGCCACGTTCCACACGCACGCCGGCATCCTGGCCCACGACGACGTCATCGGGGCCCTCGAGGGCGCCATGGTGACGGGGTCGACCGGGCGCGCCTTCTTGGCCCTGCGTCCGACGCTGAGCGACGTCGTCCTCAAGATGCCCCGAGGCGCACAGGTGATCTATCCCAAGGACCTCGGCGCCATCCTCGTGGCGGCCGACATTGCGCCCGGCCAGCGCGTGCTCGAGGCCGGGGTGGGGTCGGGCGCCCTGTCGATGACCGTCCTGCGCGCCGGGGCCTCGGTCGTCGGGTACGAGCTGCGCGAGGACTTCGCCGAGCGAGCCACGGCGAACGTCACCGCCGCTCTGGGGCCCGGCGCGCCCTACCACGTCGAGATCCGCGACGTCACCGCGGGGATCGACGAGACGGGGCTCGACCGAATCCTGCTCGACATGCCCGAACCGCACAGGGTCGTCGCGGCGGCGGCCGCTGCGCTCCGCCCCGGCGGGATCCTCCTGGCCTACCTGCCGACCATCAACCAGACCGCGCTGCTGCGGCAGGCGCTCGACGCCGACGACGCGCCGTTCGGCCTCGCCGAGACCCAGGAGATCCTGCGGCGCACCTGGCACGTCGAGGCGCGTTCGGTCCGGCCTGACCACCGGATGGTGGGGCACACCGGGTTCCTCACCACGGCCCGCCGGCTGGTGCGCTGAGCGTCGCCGGAGGGGGACGAGGCGCCGGCCCGGGGACTGGGCTCAGTCGCGCTCGATGAAGATGCACTCCCCGGGGCACTCTTCGGAGGCCTCGACGACGGCGTCCTCGAGGTCGCCCGGGACCGCCGCCATGCCGCCGGAGCCGCCGGGGTCGTTCTTGATGTCGTCGTCTTCCTTCACGTAGGCCAGGCCGTCGTCGAGAAGGGTGAACACGGCAGGAGCGATCTCTTCGCAGAGCCCGTCGCCCGTGCAGAGATCCTGATCGATCCAGACCTTCATGAACTTGTCTCTCCTTGTCACCCTTCGGTCGCCTCGGTCCCACTCCTCGACGGCGCCGCCCGACGGGCTCCCGACGGAGTCTTCACGAGCGTCGAGGACCGTAGTGAGGCGTGCCGCGAGCCGTCCAATCTGGGCTTCGACGCCTGCACCATCGTACCTGGCCCCGGACCTCGGACCGCGTCTCCCCTCTGTCGTCGACCCTGGTGCCCTCTGGGGCAACCCCGGGCGCCGCCCGGTCCGGGCGCCGTACCGCCAAGAAGCGCCGGGGGGAGGGGTAGGGTGACGAATGATGACGGTGACTCCTGACGACGCCGCTGCCCAGATCGAGGCGCTGCGCGCCGAGCTGGCGGACGCCGAGGACGAGATCCACGCGCTCCGCCGACGGCTCCAGGAGAGCCCCGGCCGCGTACAGGCGCTCGAGGAGCGGCTGCTCGAGTCCAAGGGGCAGCTGGCCCAGGCCACCTCGCAGAACGAGAAGCTCACGTTCACCTTGCAGCAGGCCAAGGAGCAACTGGCCGCCCTGCGCGAGGAGGTGGAGAAGCTCACCCAACCGCCCGCCGCCTACGGCACCTTCCTGGGCGTCAACGAGGACGGCACCGTCGACGTGTTCTCCTCCGGCCGCAAGATGCGGGTGAGCCTGCACCCCGACATCGACCCCGGCGCCATCCACAAGGGCAACGAGGTCGTCCTCAACGAGAGCCTCAACGTCGTCCTCGTCCGGGACGGCGAGCTCTCCGGCGAGGTGGTCACCCTCAAGGAGGTGCTCGAGGACGGCCGCCGTTGCGTCGTCGTCGCCCGGGCGGACGAGGAGCGGGTGGCCGAGCTCTCCGAGTACATGATGGGACTGCGCCTGCGCGCCGGGGACTCGCTCCTCATGGACGTGCGCACCCAGCTCCTCATCGAGAAGCTGCCCAAGCTCGAGAGCGAAGAGCTCGTCCTCGAGGAGGTGCCCGACATCACCTACGCCGACGTCGGAGGGCTCGACGTGCAGATCGAGGCCATCACCGACGCCGTCGAGCTGCCGTACCTGCACCGCGAGCTGTTCGTGGAGTACGCCCTGCCGGCCCCCAAGGGCATCCTGCTCTACGGCCCGCCGGGTTGCGGCAAGACCCTCATCGCCAAGGCGGTGGCCAACTCGCTGGCCAAGAAGGTGGCCGAGAAGACCGGCAACGACAACGTGCGCAGCTACTTCCTCAACATCAAGGGGCCCGAGCTCCTCAACAAGTACGTCGGCGAGACGGAGCGCCAGATCCGCCAGGTCTTCCAGCGGGCGCGGGAGAAGGCTGACGAGGGGATCCCCGTCATCGTGTTCTTCGACGAGATGGAGTCCCTGTTCCGCACGCGGGGGACGGGGATCAGCTCGGACATGGAGTCGACCATCGTCCCCCAGCTGCTGGCCGAGATCGACGGCGTGGAGTCGCTGCGCGACGTCATCGTCATCGGCGCCTCGAACCGGGAGGACCTCATCGACCCGGCCATCCTGCGGCCGGGCCGCCTCGACGTGAAGATCAAGATCGAACGGCCCAACGATGAGGCGGCCGGGCAGATCTTCAGCCGCTACCTCACGCCGGACCTGCCCCTCGACACCGAGGAGGTGTCGCGGCTGGGGGGCGGCGACCCGGCCAAGGCGGTCCAGGCCATGATCGAGCAGACGGTGACCGAGATGTACAAGGAGGACGACGACAACCGCTTCTTGGAGGTCACCTACCAGAACGGGGACAAGGAGACCCTCTACTACCGCGACTTCGCCTCGGGGGCCATGATCGAGAACATCGTGCGCCGGGCCAAGAAGCTGGCCATCAAGCGGGTCATCGCCGGGGACGCCGGCGGCATCCGCACGTCCGACCTGTTCGAGTCCATCCGCCAGGAGTACAAGGAGAACGAGGACCTGCCCAACACGACCAACCCCGACGACTGGGCGCGGATCTCGGGCAAGAAGGGGGAGCGGATCGTGTACGTACGCACCCTGCTCACCGAGGACCGCGAGGTCCAAGGTGGGCGGTCCATCGAGCGGGTCGGCACCGGCCAGTACCTCTAGACGTTAGGGTCTCGCCGTGGCCACCACCAAGGTCTGCGGCATCGAGACCGAGTACGGCATCCACTCACCGGGTCCCGAGCAGAACCCCATCGCCGCGTCCTCGGTGCTCGTCAACGCCTACGCGGCGGACGTCGAGCAGCAGATCGGCTGGGACTTCGAGGACGAGACGCCGGGCAACGACGCCCGCGGGTTCGCCCGGGAGGGCTCGCTCGCCCCCATGGTCGAGACGCACCTGGCCAACACCGTGCTCACTAACGGCGCTCGCTTCTACGTCGACCACGCCCATCCCGAGTACTCGAGCCCCGAGTGCCTCACCCCCCTCGAGGCCCTGGTCTACGACAAGGCGGGGGAGGAGGTGTTGCGCCGGGCCATGGTGGCGGCCGCGGGTCGGATCCCCGACCAGCCGGCGCCGGTCGTCTACAAGAACAACTCCGACGGCAAGGGCAACTCCTACGGCTGCCACGAGAACTACATGATGGACCGGGCCGTGCCCTTCGCCAAGGTGGTCGACGGCGTCGTCCCGCACTTCGTCTCGCGCACCGTCTTCGCCGGGTCGGGCAAGGTCGGCACGGAGACGCCGGCCATGGACGCCGAGACCGTCGTCTACCAGATCTCGCAGCGGGCCGAGTTCTTCGAGGAGATCGTCGGCCTCGAGACCACGCTCAAGCGGCCGATCGTGAACACCCGCGACGAGCCGCACGCCGATCCCAAGCGCTTCCGCCGTCTGCACGTGATCGTGGGCGACGCCAACCTCTCTGAGATCGCCACCTTCCTCAAGCTGGGAACGACCGCGCTGGTGCTGGCCATGATCGAGGACGAGGCCGGGCCCAGCCGTGACCTGTCGCTGGCCGACCCGGTCCGGGCCCTGCACCAGGTCTCGGCAGACCTGACCCTGACCCGGCCCCTCAACCTCTCCGACGGCTCCACGGCCACCGCCGTCGAGCTGCAGTGGGAGCTGCTCGGTGCTGCCCGCAAGTACGCCGAGGACCGAGGACTCAGCGCCCTCGGCGACGACGGCACCGTGGGCGCCCAGGTGCTCGAGTACTGGGAGGCCGTCCTCGGCGGGCTCGAGTCGGACCCGGCCACCCTGGCGGACACCCTCGACTGGGTGGCCAAGCGGGAGCTCCTCTTGGCCTACCAGGACCGCCACTCGTGCGGCTGGCGCGACCCTCGGGTGGCCGCACTGGCATTGCAGTACCACGACCTGCGGCCGGACAAGTCCGTGTTCCGCCGTCTAGGCATGCGCACCCTCGTCGACCCGGTCCAGGTGGCCTCGGCGGTGGCCGAACCCCCCCGGGGCACCCGCGCCTGGTTCAGGGGCAAGTGCCTGGCCCGCTGGCCCGACGCCGTGGTCACTGCCAACTGGGACTCCCTCGTGTTCGACGTCGGCACGGATCCGCTGCGGCGCGTCCCTATGATGGACCCGTTGAAGGGAACAGCCGAGCACACCGACGCGCTCCTGGCCGCGAGCACAGGGCCGGCGGATCTGCTCAGCAGGCTCGACTCGTAGTCGGGCCGTCGAGGCACTGGACGGGGACGGGAACCATGGCAGAGCTGGAACAGAAGAGGCGGAGTTCTGGGACACGGCCGACCGAGACCGAGGAGGAGGTTGCCGAGGCTCCCTCGGGTGCGTCCGAGCGCGGGGAGAAGCTCAAGGCGGAGCTCGACGACCTGCTCGACGAGATCGACGAGGTGCTCGAGGACAACGCCGAGGAGTTCGTCCGCAACTACGTCCAAAAGGGCGGGCAGTAGCGCTCGGTGTCCCTTCCCCTCTTCCCCCCGGAACATGATCCGGGTCCGGACTTCGTCGGCCTGCTGCGCCTGACCGCGGGACGGGCCGCGGACCCGCTGCGCGCCGCCGAGAGCGCCCCCGGTCGCCAGCTCGACGCCGCCGGCAACGTCGCGGTGCCCCACGGCACGACCGTGGTGGCCCTGCGCTGGGCCGACGGCGTGGTCATGGCGGGAGACCGGCGGGCGACGGCCGGCAACGTCATCGCCCACCACGCCATGGACAAGGTCTTCCCGGCCGACCGCCACTCCGCGGTGGCCATCGCCGGCACGGCGGGCATGGCCATCGAGATGGTGCGCCTCTTCCAGGTCCAGCTCGAGCACTACGAGAAAGTCGAGGGCTCGATCCTCTCCCTCGAGGGCAAGGCGAACCAGCTGGCCCAGATGGTCCGCCAGCACCTGCCGCTGGCCATGCAGGGCCTGGCCGTGGTGCCCTTGTTCGCCGGCTACGACACGGCGCGGGAGACCGGGCGCATCTTCAACTACGACGTCACCGGCGGCCACTACGAGGACACCGACTTCCAGGCCACCGGGTCGGGTGGCCGGGACGCCCGCAGCACCGTCAAGCTCGGCTGGCGCGAAGGCCTCGGCGAGGACGAGGCCGTCGACCTGGCCATCCAGTCGCTCTACGACGCGGCCGACGAGGACTCGGCCACCGGCGGGCCCGACCCGGTGCGCGGCATCTACCCGATCCTCGCCGTCGTCGACCGCGACGGCTACCGCGAAGTGCCCGAGGAGCAGGTGGCCGAGCGCTTCGGTGCGCTCGTCGCGCGCAAGCAGGCGGAGCGTGAACCATGACCATGCCCTTCTACGTCGCTCCCGAGCAGGTGATGAAGGACCGGGCCGAGTACGCGCAGAAGGGCATCGCCCGAGGCCGCTCGCTCGTGGCCACGACCTACGACGTGGGCATCGCCATCGTGGCCGAGAACCCCTCGCGCTCCTTACACAAGGTGAGCGAGATCTACGACCGCATCGCATTCGCCGGGGTGGGCAAGTACAACGAGTACGACCAACTGCGAGTGGCCGGCGTCCGGCACGCGGACACCAAGGGCTACGCCTTCAGCCGGGAGGACGTCGATGCCCGCTCCCTGGCCAACCTCTACGCGCAGTACCTGGGCAACGTCTTCACCCACGAGATGAAGCCGCTCGAGGTCGAGATCCTGGTGGCCGAGCTCGGCGACGGCGAGAACCAGCTCTACCACATCGCCTACGAGGGGACGATCACCGACGAGGACCGCTTCACCGTGCTGGGCGGCGACGCCGAGACCATCACCGAGCGGGTGGCGGGGTTGTGGCGGCCCGACTGGGACATGGCGAGCGCGATCAAGGCGGCGGCGTCGGCGCTGGCCGGGCCTGACCGGACCCTGGCTGCGGGCGACCTGGAGGTGGCCATTTTGAGCCGTAGCAACGGGCGGCGCACCTTCCGGCGGATCGAGGAAGAGGAGCTGGCACAACTGCTGGCGTAGGCAGCGGTACGGTTGACCTCGTGGAACGGCGAATCTTCGGGGTGGAGAACGAGTACGGGGTGACCTTCACCCTGCGCGGCCAGCGACGACTGAGCCCCGACGAGGTGGCGCGCTACCTGTTCCGCCGGGTCGTCTCCTGGGGGCGTTCGTCCAACGTGTTCCTCGAGAACGGCGCCCGGCTCTACCTCGACGTGGGGAGCCATCCCGAGTACGCCACGCCCGAGTGTGACCGCATCAGCGACGTCGTGGTGCACGACAAAGCAGGGGAGTGGATCCTGGCCCAGCTCGTCACCGGGGCCCAGGCCCGCCTGCGCGAGGAGGGCATCCGCGGCGACGTGTACCTCTTCAAGAACAACACCGACTCGGTGGGTAACTCCTACGGCTGCCACGAGAACTACCTAACGGAGCGTAACGACGAGTTCAACCGCTATACCGAGGTCCTCATCCCGTTCCTGGTCTCGCGCCAGATCTACGCCGGCGCGGGCAAGGTGCTCCAGACGGCGCGCGGCGCGGTCTTCTGCCTGAGCCAACGGGCCGAGCACATCTGGGAGGGAGTGTCCTCGGCGACCACGCGCAGCC
>Ga0187784_10002233_pt1 | contig 15541 bp, 17 predicted proteins | sample 1015_SJ02_MP15_2_FD_132964 | JGI IMG/M metagenome (GOLD analysis project Ga0187784, IMG submission 132964) | Tropical peat soil microbial communities from peatlands in Department of Meta, Colombia - 1015_SJ02_MP15_20_MG | ecosystem: Environmental > Terrestrial > Soil > Wetlands > Peat | place...
CCCTGATGGAGTCCCGGATCCGCCGCCTGGCCCGGTATTACCGGCAGCGCAAGCGGATTCCCGACACGTGGCGGTACACGGCCGCCGCGGCGGCGCTCCAGGTGGAGTGATGCCCTCGGGTCCCGACGGACTCGTCGCTGACCCGCACTACACTTCCGAGTTCGAGCGAGCCCGCGCGCTGTTGCTCGCGCACCCGCAACGCTGGCGGGTGATCTATCACTACGACGGCGACGGTATCGCCGCCGCATCGTGCGCCCTGCGCGCCCTGCAACGACTGGGCTACCCGGCCCAAGCGACCGCCCTCACCGGGGTCGAACGCGACCGGGTGTCCGCGCTCCTCGCCGCGACCTCGGTTCCGGTCCTCGTGGTCGACACGGGAGCGAGCTGGCTCGACCTGTTCGCCGCCCACGCTCCGGGCGTCGTGGTCCTCGACCACCACCGCTATCCGGGCGCGCCGAACCCGCCGCCCCTACCGTCCCACGTCGCGTTCGTGAACCCGCTCGACTGGGGGGTCGATGGGATGAACGAGCTCTGCGCGTCCACCCTCACCTGGCTCTACACGGTGTTCCTCGACCCGGTCAATTGGGACAACGCACCCTGGGGACTCTCCGGCGCGATCGCCGACCGGCAGCACGTCGGCGGGTTCCGAGGGCTCAATGCCCGGCTCGTCGAGGAGGCGGTCCATCGCTCGCTCCTGGTCCGCCGCCCCGGGGTGGCGCTGTTCGGGCCGTCGGTCGGCGAGGCGCTCGCGCACAGCATCGACCCGTTCGTCCGGGGCCTCTCCGGACGCCCCGAGGCGGTGGGGCCGTTCCTCCACGCGCTCGGCCTCGACCCGGGCCACCGACCGGGGGCGCTCTCCGCGGAGGAGAACCGTCGGCTGGTCGCCGCGCTTAAGGACCGCCTCGCGGCGAGCGGCGTGGTCCCCGAATCCGCGAATGTCCTCGACCAGGAGCGCTGGTTCGTCCCGTCCCTCGGTCTCGACGCCGAGGAGGTGGCGAACTTCCAGAACGCGGCGGGCCGCGCGGGCGTGCCCGGCATTGGGGTCGCTTACGCCCTCGGGGATGCGCGGGCCGCGGAGCGCGTCCGGGCGGCGGAGAACGACTGGCGCACGGGCATCCTCCGGGGCCTCGTGCGCATCGAGAACGACGGGGTTAATTCGATGCATTTCCTTCGGTGGTTCGAAAGCCCCGAGACCACCCTCGCGGGCACCCAGGCCGGACTTGCGATGAACTACCTCCTTCCGCCCGACCATCCCGTGTTCGTCTTCTCGACAGGCGACCCCGGACCGACGAAGGTCAGCTCGCGGGGGCTCCTCCGCCAGGTCGACCGGGGTCTCGACCTCGCCGAGGTCTGCCGGGCCGCGGCCGACGTGGTCGGAGGCGAGGGTGGGGGTCATCGCGTCGCGAGCGGCGCCACGATCCCGGCCGGCACGCGGCCGGCGTTCCTCGAGGCGGCCGACCGGATCCTCGCCGAGCAGCTCGGGCCGAGCGAGGGGACGGGTCGATGAGCAGCCCGCCCCCCGCGGTCCCCGAGACGCCGACGGACCGCGTCCACGACCGCGCGCTCGAGCAGGAGATGCACCGCTCGTACATCGATTACGCGATGAGCGTCATCGTCGGTCGAGCGTTGCCGCTCGCCGGCGACGGGTTGAAGCCGGTCCACCGCCGGATCCTCTGGTCGATGTGGGAGTCGGGGGCGACCCATGACCGAGCGTATCGCAAGAGCGCGCGCACGGTCGGGGATGTCCTCGGCAAGTACCACCCCCACGGCGACATGGCGGTCTACGACGCGCTCGTCCGGATGGCCCAGCCGTTCAGCCTGCGCTATCCGCTCATCGACGGCCAGGGGAACTTCGGGTCGATCGACGGCGACGCCCCGGCCGCGATGCGGTACACCGAGGCGCGTCTCTCGGCGATCGCGGAGGAGCTCCTCCTCGACATCGAGAAGGAGACGGTCGAGTGGACCGACAACTTCGACGGGACGCTCAAGGAGCCCCTCCTGCTCCCCTCGAAGGTCCCGAACCTGCTCGTCAACGGCTCCGCCGGGATCGCGGTCGGCATGGCGACCAACATGCCGCCTCACAACCTCGGCGAGGTCGTCGACGCTCTCCTGATCTTGCTCGCCCGGCCGGACGCCTCGCTGGACGACGTGATGAAGGTCCTCCCCGGCCCGGACTTCCCTACGGGCGGCTACCTCTCCACGGAGGGGATCCGGGAAGCGTACGAAACCGGCCGTGGAATGATCCACCTCCGCGGGACGGCGGAGATCCGGGAGCGCTCGGGGAAGGACGAGATCGTCCTGACCGAGATCCCGTACGAGGTGAACAAGGCGGACCTGCTCCAACTGATCGCCGACCTCGTGAAGGGGAAGCGGCTCGACGGAATCACCGACCTACGCGACGAGTCGGACCGCCACGGGACGAGCGTCGTCATGGAGCTCCGCCGCGACGCTCCGTCCGAGATCGTCCTGAACCGGCTCTACGAACACACCCCGCTCGAGACGAGCTTCGGGGTGATCAACCTCTGCCTCGTCGAGGGCCACCCGAAGGTCCTCTCGCTCCTCGAGCTGCTCGCGCTCCACCTCGACCACCGTCGGACGATCCTCACCCGTCGGACGAAGTTCGACCTCCGGAAGACGGAGGAACGGCTCCACATCCTCGAGGGCTTCCTCACCGCGATCGACCACATCGACGAGGTGATCCGGATCATCCGCCGGTCGAAGGACGTCCAGGTCGCCGAGACGAACCTGATGGGTAAGTTCCTCCTCTCGAGCGAGCAGGCGAAGGCGATCCTCGACATGCGGCTCGCCCGCCTCACGGCGCTCGAGCGGGAGGCGGTCGAGAAGGAGAAGACGGAGAAGGAGGCGCTCGCGAAGCAGCTCAAGGCGATCCTCGCCTCCCCGAAGCTCCTCGACCAACTGATCTCCGACGAGCTCACCGACTTGAAGAAGCGGTTCGGCGACGCCCGCCGCACCCGGATCGTCCCCGCGTTCACCGAGCGGACGCTCGAGGACCTGATCCCCGACACGGACGTGGTGGTGCTCGTCACGCGGGACGGTTACGTGAAGCGCCTCCCGCTCGACCAGTACCGCCGGCAGCGACGCGGCGGCCGCGGCCTCATCCAGATGGAGACGAAGGAGGAGGACTTCGTCATCCGGACGTTCGTGACGCGGACGCACGACGACGTGCTGTTCCTCACGAACCTCGGCCGGGTGTACCGGCTCAAGGCGTACGAACTCCCCGAGGGGAGCGGCCACTCGAAGGGGAAGGCGGTCATCAACCTCCTGCCGAAGCTCAAGGACGGGGAGCGCGTTCAGACGCTGCTGCCCCTCCGGACCCTCGCCGGGGAGGGGTCGCTCGTCTTCGCGACCCGCAAGGGACTCGTGAAGCGGACGAACCTCGACGAATACCAGAACATCCGCACGAACGGCATCCAGGCGGTCCTGCTCGAGGAGGGGGACGAGCTCGTCGACGTCGTCCTCGTGACGAACGAGGCGACCGAGATCCTCCTCGCCACCCTGGCCGGGCAGCTCGTTCGGTTCCCGCTCGCCGAAGTCCGCGCGATGGGTCGGGCCACCTACGGCGTGATCGGAGTCCGCCTCTCCGAGGCGAAAGGGGACAAGGTGGTCGCGATGGCGCCCGTGGACGAACGGTTCCCGATGTTGCTCTCGCTTACGACGACCGGCTACGGCAAGCGTAGCCCGACCGCGGATTATCGGCGCACCCGGCGCGGGGCGAAAGGGGTCCGCACGATCAAGACGGGCGGCCGGAACGGCTCGGTGGTCGCCGTCCTCCCGACGACCGATGCGAGCGAGGTGCTCGTCACGACCGAGCACGGGATCACGATCCGCATGGCGGTGAAGGGGATCCGCTCCCAGGCCCGCAACACTCTCGGCGTCCGCGTGATCCGCCTGGACGAGGGCGACACGGTCCGGGACGCGGTGATTCTCGAGCCTCCGATCGAGGGGAACGGACCCGAGGGGACCGCCGGCAAGTCCGCCCCCGCGGAGCCCGAGCCGGAATCACCGGAGCCCCCCGCCGAGGACGAAGAGTCCGAGGACGAGGCGGAGGACGACGAGGAGACGACGGACGAAGGCCAGGCCCCGGACGACTCGTCCGACGACGACACGGAGGACGACCATGCGTCGTCGCGCGAAGCGGGGTAAGACGGTCCTCCTCTGCCCGAAGTGCGGCTCGGTGCGGGTCACCCTCATCGCCGGGTCGATCATCGGTCAGGTCTACCACTGCGCCAAGTGCGACTACGTCGGCTCGCTCGTCTTCGAGACCGAGGTCGCCGAGGACGGGACCCCGATCGGACCGCCGCCGTCCGACGAAGGGTAGGTCGCGCTACGGCGCGTCCGGTTCGTCAAGCTCGCTGGCCGGGGGGTTCGGCCCGGCGCCGAGCCGCTGGGCGGCCCGGACGAGGGCGAGCGCTTGCACGGTCGGCGCGACGTCGTGGGTCCGCACGATGGCGGCCCCCCGCTCCGCCGCCACCACGGCCGCGGCGAGCCCGGCCTCGAGGCGGCACGCCGGGTCGTCGTTGCCGAGCACCCAGCCGAGGAACGATTTGCGGGACGCGCCGACCACGACCGGATAGCCGAGGCTGCGGAACTCGCCGACGTGGAGGAGGAGCTCGAGCGACTGCTCCGCCGATTTCCCGAACCCGAGGCCGGGGTCGATGAGGATCCGGTCGGGGGGAATCCCGTCGGCCACGGCCCGGTCGGTCGCCGCGGCGAGCGCGTCGAACACCTCGGCCCGTAGGTCCCCATAGACGAGCTCCGACTGCATCGTCGCGGGCTCCCCGCGCATGTGCATCGTGACCACCGCCGCCCCGCTGCGGACGACCACGCGACGCATCTCCTCGGAGCGCAGCCCCTCGATGTCGTTGATCATGTCCGCGCCAGCGTCGACCGCTCGCGCCGCCACCTCCGCATGGCGGGTGTCGACCGAGATCGGCACGGAGATTCGCCCTGCGAGGCCCGCGAGCACCGGGGCGATCCGCGACCACTCCGCCTCGGCCGATACCGGCGTCGCCTTCGGCCGGCTCGACTCGCCGCCGATGTCGATGATCGAGGCGCCCTCGGCCGCGAGGCGTTCGGCGTGGGCGATCGCGTCCGCCGGCTCGAGGAAGCGACCGCCGTCCGAGAACGAATCGGGCGTCACGTTCACCACCCCCATCACCCGAGGGGAGTCGCTGACCACGAACGAGTGGTGCGGGCCCGGGATTGTCCGGGGAACGCGGGTGACGTACGCCCGGAGTGCCCGTTCGACCTCCGTCGCGGCCTCCGCGAGCCGGAACGGCTGGCGCCGCAGCTTCGGCAGGAGCCGCTGGTACTGCCCCCACGTCGCCAGGATCACGACCGAGGTCGAGGCGACCGAGTGGTCGGCGATTCCGCGGGCGTGGGCCGAGTCGGCGCCGACCGAGAGGGTCTCCTGCTTGAGGAGCGGGGCCGCCTTGAGCGAGACCCCGTCCACTCGGACCGGGTAGATCCGGCCCTTCCGGGTCATGATCGCGACCCCCTCGGGGTCGCTCTTCGTACGCTCGACCTCGCGCGCGACCTCGGCGAGCGTTTCGACCTCGAGGACCCGGGCCGGATGGCGCCGGGGTACGGGAGCCGAGACGGGCGGGTCGGACACGGCGGCGGGGATGGGAACGGGCCGAGAAAAAGAAGCGGGCGAGCCGGCGGCACGGTTTTCCGTGAGCGAGGGCGTGCCGCGCCGGAGCGGCGATGGCTCGGCGGGGTCGACTCGTCGCGGTGGAAGGGAGCTCGGCGTCCGGCAAGACGACCGTGGTCGCGGCGGCCGCCCACGCTCTCGGCTGGCGAACCCTTCCCGAGGCATTCGACCGGCTCGACCCCGCACTGTCCCTCGACTTCGCATCCCCTCACGACCTACGGCGGCTCGAGGAGACGTTGCTCGCGGAGGAAGCGCGGCGGTACGAGGAGGCTCGGCGGCTCTGCGCGAGGGGGGTCACGGTCCTCGCCGACACCGGCTTTCTCGGCCCCCTCACGTACACCTTCGGGCTGGTAAACCTCGGCTTGGCGCCCGCTGCGGTGGCGACGGAGCTCGTGACAAGCGCGCGGTCGCTCGTGCGAGCGGGGCGGCTCGGGCTGCCGGACGTGACCGTCTACCTCCGCACGACCGCGCACGAGCGGGCGGGCCGGGCCCGGGCCGACCCGTCTCAGCACCCCCCCGAGCTCTTTCCCCGGCACGAGGCGGTCGGAAGGTTCGAGCGGAGGTTTCTTGAGCGGGAGCTCGCGGCCGTCCGCCCGGCCGGGCTTTGCATCCTACGCGCCCACGGCCCAACGGCCGCGCTGGCCCGTCGGCTCGCGCGAATCGTCGAGGCCACCCCCGTCCGTCCAGCGTCCCGGGGCGATGCGCTCGCGCTCCTCGCCCGGCTCGGGCGACCGGCCCGAGAAATCCGCCGGTCGACGCTCCGCCCCAATCGTTAAAAAGGCCACCCGGCCTGCTCCGCTCCCTCGCTACGACGGACCGATGAAGCCGCTCGATGCCCTGCAACAGAACCTCCACAAGCGTGTCCTGGTGGAGCTGAAGGGCGGACGCTCGTTCCGGGGCACGCTCGATGCGTACGACCAGCACCTCAATCTGGTCCTCTCCTCCGCCGAGGAGGTCGTGAAGGACCAGGTGACGCCCCGTACCGGCCTCACGCTCGTGCGCGGCGACTCGATCATCTACATCTCGCCGTGAGTTAGCCACGCTCGCAAGGAGACGAACATGGGAAAGGGAACACCGGCCCGCCGCGGAGGAAAGATCGTCCACATCATCTGCCGCCGCTGCGGCCGCCACTCGTTCCACCGCCAGAAGGGCGTCTGCGCTTCGTGCGGATTCGGCGCCTCGCCGCGCCGGCGCGGGTACGACTGGGCGAAGCTGAAGTAACCGCCCCGGCGGGGGCACGGTGGAAGCTACTCCCCGTCCGGGGCCGCCACCTTCACGACGGTGCCACCGCATCGGGGGCAGGTCGGGCAGGGCCCCGATTCGCTCCTCCCGCACCGTACGCATAACCAAGTTTCGCGGGGCAGCTCTCTCGTCGAACGACGCGTAGGACCCTGTCGCGCCGCGGTACGCCGCACCAGGCGTGCCGACCACGCGAGCACCGTCACTTCGGTCGCGATCCCCGCGGCGACGAGCACGGCGCCGACGATTTCCCACGCCGGCGTCCGTTGGATCCACCCCCACACGATGAGGTAGGCGCCGAGCAGGATCAGCACGTGGTACAGGAAGAGCGGACCACCGACCTTCCGGAGCACCGATGAGGTTCCGACCGGACCGCGGTCCGACGCGGGTCCGAGCTCCCGAACCGCAGATTCGGGCGTGTTGGATCCTCCCACGGCCGGACAACGGCCGGACGCTCTTGTTCATTCTGCCTGCCACTCCGGACCCGCGCGGCGACGAGCCGACCTCTACGCCGCCCTCCCGCAGGAGGATGGAGACCCGTGACCCCTGCGGTCCGTTTCCCACGTCGCTACCCGATCGAGAACAACCGAACGCGGGAGACCGCAGGTTCGTTCATGAGCGCGTATCGCAGCGGTCGGTCGACCGCGTTTCGGATGCCGACCCGGCGACCGACGAGGATGGCATTCACCCGCTCCACGCTAGGTCGAACCTCGACCCGACGGCCGGACACCACGTCCTCGCCATCATCCTCCCGCGAAATACCCAGGACCCGACAGAGCCGGCCGGGACCCGAAGCGGCCTTGGGGGGCAGTCCCTTCACCGCGCCCGCGCGCACCAAGACGGCCTCCCCGCGCCGCGCCACGAGGTTCGCGCAGACGACCTGGTGAATCCGATACACGTAGAGGGTTCCGGGCCGTGAAAACATCGAGCGGTTCCGCGGCGTGGGACCGCGGAACGCATGGCTCGCGGGGTCGTTGCGCACGTAGGCCTCGGTCTCCACGATCCGCGCCGACCGAACGTCCTTTCCGAAGCGTACGGTCAGCGTCGCACCGAGGAGGTCGCGCGCGAGCTGCTCCGCGGGCCGATCGAAGAAGCCTCGGCCGGCCCTAGAGGACCTTCCCCCGGTCGCAGAGCGGCGTACCGTCAACCGCTACCGTCGCCTCCCCGACAGTGATCCAGGAGAGGAACCGACATCGGTTCCGGCCCGCGTAGAGCGAGTTCCCACCGATCGCCACGGTCACGGTCCCGGCCTCTTCGTCCTCGGCCCGGGGTACGCCGGGGGCGAGCTCGGGATTGAGACCTAGGGCGAACAGCGACACCGTGTCCCCGCCCCGGGGCGCCCGCGCGAACTCACTCTCGAACGCTTCGCCGCCCTCGGTGTACCAGTAGTTGCGAAGCCGTCCGCTCTCGACTTCCCACTGGGCCCCCTCGGCTCGACCCGACGATAGGAAGCTCGGCCGATTCGCGACCACCATCCCCTCGGCGGAGCTCTCGTCCACCGCCACGACGACCGACCCAGCCGGGGAAGTCGCCACGGGCCGGGAACGACCCCGATCCGCGGGACCGAAGGCCCCGTCGTCGACCCACGGGACCCGCCGGCGCAGTCGCAGCCTTAGGTCGGTGCCGTTCGTGGCCATCAACCGCAGCTCCCGGCCTTTCGCGAGGAGCGCGGCGGCTCGTTGACCGTCCTTGCGGAGCGAACCGTAATCGACCTCGGTGATGCCCGGATGAGCTGGCTCCTCCACATCGCTCCCGGCACGCCCCAGTGCGCCGCCTGCGCGTCCGAAGAGTATCCGAGCAGGCAACGAACCGCGCGCACCCGGCTCTTCCGGGCGAGGGTGAGCCACTCATCGTCGGCGCCGACGAACGGTGAGAGCAGATGCGCGGGGAGCGCGTGGAGGCGGGGCCGGTCGGCCGGGCCCGGAAAGAACACCAGCGCGTCCGCGTGGGCGAGCGCGGCGCGCACCGGACGGGAGACCCCGGCCCATCGCCGGGGTGGGGAGGCGCCCTCGACGCTGCGCCAGAACGCCGCCTCGTCCTCCAGGAGGAGGAAGGCCCGAGCCCCGAGCCGGCGCGCCTCCGTCACGCAGGCGGTCGCCCAGGCGAGGGTGTGGTTCCAGCTCGCGACCACGACGTGCTCGCCACGGCGGACGCCGAGCGCACGACCGACGATCGCCCGCGCAACGGCGGGCGGGGTCACTTCCTCGGCCGGCATCAATAACAGTACGTAAGCCGCGCCCCGATTAAGGATTCGAACCGCGCCAGCGAGCGACGATCTCCGGAGCGCGCGCCCCCGGCCGCGCCAGCGCGCGGGCCACGGCGACGATCACGCGACCGGCGTCCGAGCGGTCGGCGGGGAACCCGACCGGTCGGAGCGACCCGGGAAAGTGGGCCCAGCCGTCCTCGCGCCGCGCGGCCCGTCGCACCACGTCCGAGACGCGACGGCCCCGCGCGAAATCCGCGATGTCCCGGCGTAACGCCCGAGCGACGCCGGCGTGTCGGGCGAGGTCGAGCCAGGCGCGAACCTTCTCGGGTCGGTGCGGTCGCCGGGCCGCTCCGCGACCGAGGATCCCATTGAAGTACAGGAACGGACCGCCGAGCTCCATCGCCTCGATCAGCGTTCGACTCCCGGTCACGACCCGCATCTCGGCCCGCCGGAATCGGCGCCTCCAGGCTCGCGGAGGAACCGCGTCGGTCACCAGCCGGACCCAGGGGCCGCCGGGCACGGTCGGCCACGGTCGCGGAGAGCGGACCCAGAGGCTCACCCGAGGCCGCGTTTCTGAAAGGCCGCGGATGACCTCGGCCGCGATTCGCTCCGCGCTGGCCGGGCTCGCATACCAGACCCATTCCCGGGGCCCCGACCGGGACCGACGGCGGGACGAGCGGGGGGCACGGTGACCGGAGCCGAGCGGCCCGGTCTGCACGGCCTCCGGGAACTCCCGGGCGAACGCGCGGTCCGGACGGAACGTCGCGAAAAGATGGAGGACGTTCGGCCGGTCGAATCCCGGAACTCGCGGAACGCAGCGCGGAACGTGGGGACCTCCTGAGCCGCTTCCGCGGCTCGGAGCCGACTCGGAAGAGCGTGCGCAGGCACGCCCCCCTCGCGGAAGCGTTCCCGAGTTTCCTCCCGGCTCGAGAGGGTCCGAGCGAACTCTTCGAGGCTCACGTGGAGGGTCCGGTCGGGCCCGTACGCCGCCTCGACGTTCCGGCACTCGACCTCCCAGGGACCGCCCCGGCCGAACCGCACGGGACGGGACGGGGCGGCGCTCACCCCCCACGACGGCGCGAGCGTGAGCGCGGCGGCGCCGCGACGGTCGATCGAACGCCGTCGCTCGACCGGCGGCCACTCCCAGGGACCGTCCACGTCCTGCGGGAGAGCGCGGCCTTCGGCTCGGTAGAGGGTCGGGCGGAACCCGGCGGCGGCAAGGTACCGCCCGGCGGCGAGGACCTCCTCGATGTCGCCGAGTCCGCCGCCCACGACCGCCGGGAACAGGTAGACGTCCACGCCGCGCGTCGGGGCGGCGCGGTCAGTCGACGGTCCGATAGAGCGTCCAGAGCGCTCGCGCATGCCGGAATCCCGCCGCCTCCAAGGCGGCCCGCGCTCGCCGGTCATCCTGCGCGACCATGCTGACGATCCGGGGCGCCTGGCGGGCCGCGCACCAGGCACCGGCGGCACGGATGAGCTCCGCCGCGAGCTCGTCGTCCACCGACGGCCCGATCGTGGGGGAGCTCACGTGGGCCGCCTCCATCGCCCGCGAAACGCTCGCCGCGACGTGCGCCTCGGGCCCGTGCCCCCGGTCGACGACCCACGAGGCCTCCTCCGAATCGAGGAGGCGGCTCACCATCCCGCTGCCGAGGAAACGCCCCCGTCCGGTCGGCAGGACCGCTTCGGCCTCGGGAGGCGTTTGGCGTCGCACGAGCTCGACGAGGGACGACACATCCGAACGCTGCATCGGCCGGATCGATGAGGGTCCCGCCGAGGCCCTGGTGAATTGTCCGACCGCGTCGTGGAGGAGCTCGGAACGCTGGCGGAGCGGCCGGTAGCCGAGCGAGTCGTAGAGAGCTCGGGCCCCCGTGTTGGAATCGAGCACGTCGAGGACGATGAACCTCCGTCGGGCGGCCCGGGCGGACCGAAGCGCCTCCGCGAGCATCGTTCGGGCATATCCCCGCCGTCGGTACGCAGCGTCGACGACGACGTTGCTGACGTATGCGGCGCCTTCGGGGAAGCTCACGAGCGTCGTCGCGACCACCCGACCATCCGCCTCGACCACGAGCGCCCGGACGATCGGCCGGCCGAACGCCTTCAGGATCGCGAGGATCAGCCGAGCGTCCCACCGGAAGATCCGTCGGAAGATTTTCTCGAACTCCTCAGGTCGGCTGCCCAGGACCGCCGACTCCTCCGGGAACCCGACGTTCATCAGCTCGAGGAAGGAGCGGCCGTCCTCGCGCCGAAGGTCCCGGAGCATCAGCCGGCGTCCTCGTCGTCCGCGGTCGACGGAAGCGCGACCTCGAACAAGGCGCGGACGGTCGGTGACGGTCGGTCGGCGCGCAGCTCGGGGAGCGGGAGCCGGGCGATCCGGTCGAGCTCCTCCTCGCTGAGCCGGGCGAAGGCGTCCATCAGCGAGCGGTGGATGAGGGGGTCGGGGAGGCCGTGGGAGAGGCGACCGAGCGCTTGGACCACGGCGTCAAAGAGGCGGCTCTCCGCATCCGACGTGAGCCCCTCGGGGGACGGCTCCTCGGTGGGAGGAGCGCCTTCGACCGGAGGTCGCGTCTGGTAGAGGAGGCGCACGAGGTCTTCCCGCGCCCCATCGTCGCCGAGGCGACCGAGCGACCAGACCGCCGCGAGGCGGACCTCGGCCGCCGCGTCGAACAGCTCCTCGCGGAGCCGGGGGGCCGCCTCGGCGAGACCGAGGGAGCCGATTGCGTAGATCGCCCCGCGACGGACCCACGGGTGGCTGTCGTGCAGGAGGTCGAGGAGCGGCGCGAGGTCCTCCGGGGTGCCGACCGAACCGAGCGCGACCGCCGCGGCGCCGCGGACCGACCAGTACGGGTCGTGGAGATGCTGCCGCGCGACCGCGCGGGCCTCGGGCGGCGCGAGCACGCCGAGCGCGTGGACGGCGCAGACACGGATCCAGTGCGAGGGGTGCTCGGCCCACTCGACGAGCGCGCTCGTGGCCGCCGGGTCACCGATCCGTCCGAGGGCCACCAGCACGGCGGGCTTCTCCCACGTCTCGGGGGTCCCGAGCAGGCGGAGGAGCGCGGGGACGCTCGCGCGGTCCCGGTGCCGCCCGGCGACGACGGCCGCGGCCACGCGAACGCGGCGGGCGGGGTCCGCGAGGTACCTTCGGGTGATCGCCCAGCGTTCCGGGTCCGCCGAACGACCCACCGCCAGCACGGCCTCCCGACGGACACGGTCGACCGGGTCGGTGAGCAACTGCTCGATCGCCGGGAACTCCGCGTCGGGGTCGAGCCGGCCGAGCGCGACGGCGACCGCCCGACGGACCACCGGAGAGTCATCCCCCGCGTGACGAGCGAACGCCGGCAGCGATCGCGCGTCCGCGAGGGTGAGCAGCGCGAACGTCGCCTTCGCGCGCACCTCGGCCTCGGCGTCGTCGAGCGCCCGTTCGAGCGCCTCCCGATGCTCGGTCCGTCCGATCGCACCGAGGGCGTCCACCGCCGCCGCACGCACCCGAGCGTCCGGGTCGTGAAGCGACGCGACCAGCGTCGAGCCTGCGCGGGGGTCCTTGAGGATACCGAGCGCGACCGCCGCGGTCTCGCGCACCCCGGCGACCGGATCGCTCAGGGCGAGCAGGAGGGGCCCGATATCCTCGACCGCCCCGGCCCGCACGCTTTCCCGGATCGCGGCGGCGCGCGCCGCCGCGGAGGAGCTGTCCGGGACGGAGGCCCGTCGGTCCGAGCGCTTATGCGAAGGGCGACGCGAACGGTCGGCCACCGTCGGTTCACCGAATCGGGGGTTAATAGCTCCCGTCGGGCGCGAGGGGCCCGAGGCGCGATTGATGCAGCTCTTCGGGCGACCGGTACTCCTCTCGCTCGGGAGCCGGCGCGACGCTCCAGCGCGTCCGCAACGCCTCCCGGTCGACCCCGAGCGGGGCGAGGAGCGTCTCCGCGGACCGGGCGAGCAGGTCGAGGTAGCCGTCGATATCGTACCGCTCGTCGCCGACGAGGAGCTCGGCCGGCCGGACCCGGTCGCGGAACGAGCGGCTCCGCCGGTCGAGGAGCACGTACCGGACGACCTCGCCCGGCCCGCGCGTCGCGCCCGCCTCCTGGAGCTGCCGCAACGCTGCCACCGAGTCGGTGAACGTGACGAACGCCTCGGGCGCCTGCCCGATCCGATGGGCGATGAGGAGCTCGTCGACCGGCCACGTCCCGGCCCGGACCTCCTCGGCGAACAGGTCGGCCCGGGCGAGCACGCGCGGCACGAGCGCACGAACGCCCTCGGCGTCCCGGGCCGTGCGGAGGAGCGCGAGGACCTCCGCCTCGAACCGCCGCACGAGCCCGGTCGTGTCGTGCCGACGGGCCCCGATCCCGCGGAGCTTGAACTCCCCGTGCTCGTAGTAGCCAAAGTAGCGGTTCGGGACCCCGAGGCCGTGCGTCACCGCCGGTAAAAAAACGATCCAGCGGTACCGCCCCTCGTAGCCGAGCGGCATTCCGACCGTCCCGCTCACCCGTCGCGCGAACGCCTCCGGGTCCGGCGGGTGCGCGACGTCGACCGGGCGCAGCCACAGCGAATCGACGATCCCGTGGACGACCGAGTAACCGGTCCGCTCCGCTTCGGGGACGAGCCGGGCGATGAGCTCGCGGGCGTAGGCGTTGATCGCCTCGTGGCACTCGATCCGGCCGAACCGGGCGTTGCGGTACCCTTGGTAGCCGAACGCGGTGACGAGGATCCATTTGAGCATCTTCACCCGACGTTTGAGCCGCACCGCCTCCTCGGGCGCGAGGCCGGGTCGCTTGAGCGCCGCCTTGTAGGCGAGGCGGCGCTCGAGGAGCGGGGCGAGCGTGCGCGGGATGAGGCCGCGGCGACGCGTGCACGACCGGTAGCCGAGCCCCGGTGCGCGCACCGGGCTCGCGGGACAACACCGGCACTCGAGCGTCTCCGCGGAGAGGTTCTTCGTGACCATGATGTGCGGGTAGAGGCTCGCGAAGTCGAACTCGTCCACGTGGTCGTGGACCCCGACCGGCGGAAGGAAGATCACGCCGCCGCGGTCCGCGGCGACCAGCCGGTCGGCCCGCCGGAACCCTTCGGGGCGATTCTTCTTCCAGGGGACGTGCGCCCCGAGCTCGAGAGCGTGGGCCATCTCCATCGCGGTGAAGCAGGTTCCCGGGGACTGACGGACGACCGTCGTGAGGGATAGGCGCGAGAGGCGTGCCGCGTCGACGAGCCCGGCCAGCTCGGCGTCGCGGTAGAGGAACGAGTTCTCCCGGTCGATGTGGAAGCGGCCCGGTAGCGGGTAGAAGGCGTCCCGGTGGAGGATACGGCCGTACGACTCGAACGAGCGGGCCGGCCGGCTCGGTCGGAACCGCACCCGCTCCCGTCCGAGGCTGAACACCGCCGGCGATAGCCGGCACGCTTCCGCGCGGCGGTAGAGCCAGGGGAGGTCGAATGCGTCCCCGCCCTCCGTGAGGAGAACGTCCGGGTCGATGCGCGCGACCTCGCCGACGAGCGCGCGCAGGAGCTCTTCCTCCGGGCCCTCGAGCGTCACGTCATCCAAACGGACCGCGCCGATCCGGGCGTCGGGCGGCGGGATCCGGCCCCGCCGTTCCCCGGCGAGGTGGACCTCGAGCGGGACGACCTTGAGCGGCGGCGTCGCGTAGTCGATCGTCTCGGGCGGCTCGGTCGCCGTAAGCGCCGGCGCCCGGCCGACGACGGGAGCGAACGGATAGAGGTCGTGCGCGAGGTGGTAGAGCTGCGGCGGGCCGAGGTCGACGTCGTAGAGCGAGAACCGCTCGTATCCGCCCAACGCATCCACGGCCCGCGCGAGCGGGCGGCGGGCCGGGTTCCGGCTCGGGACGACCGAAAGGACCGGGCGGTTCCGCCGGTCGTTGAGCGACGGGCGTCCCGAGCCGAGCGCCACCGACTCGACGTCGGGGTGGTCGACGAGCCGGCGGGCGAGGAGGGCGAGGTCGTTGCGCGTTCCCGTCACGAGGAACGGGGGACGGTACTCGACCGCGGTGCGCCGCACGCGACCGGTGCGCGGCTCCTTCGTCCAGAGGACGTCCGACCGGCCGTCGTCGCTCTCGGTGATGTCGATGAGCCAGCCGTCCGGCCGGGACGCGGCCGCCGGCGTTGCGACCGCCATCGCTAGCGACGGGCGGCGGAGGACGACTCGGCCCGGACCCGGACCGCGAGGTCGGTGAGCACGGAAAGGAGGATCGATTCGAGGAGGTCCGGGCTCCCGACGTACGTCGCCTGCGCGACGTAGCGACGGGCCCCCGTACGGACCATCTCGAACGCGGCGCGTTCCTCGGGGCTCGTGAGGAGCCGCGCGAACTCGTCCCAGCGTTTCATCCGTTCCTCGAGCGCCTGGCGGTAGGTCGGAGCGGTACGCCCCACGCGATCACCTCCTCGGCGAACTCGCCGCCGAACTGTTCCATGCCGGTCTGGCC
>Ga0187784_10002234_pt1 | contig 15537 bp, 12 predicted proteins | sample 1015_SJ02_MP15_2_FD_132964 | JGI IMG/M metagenome (GOLD analysis project Ga0187784, IMG submission 132964) | Tropical peat soil microbial communities from peatlands in Department of Meta, Colombia - 1015_SJ02_MP15_20_MG | ecosystem: Environmental > Terrestrial > Soil > Wetlands > Peat | place...
AACCAGGCGCTGCGCGCGCACAAGCTGTTCCAGCGCGACAAGGACTACATCGTGCGCAACGGCGAGGTCGTCATCATCGACGAGTTCACCGGCCGCATGATGCCGGGCCGGCGCTACTCGGAAGGCCTGCATCAGGCGCTGGAGGCGAAGGAGCACCAGCCGATCCAGCCGGAGAACCAGACGCTCGCCTCGATCACGTTCCAGAACTACTTCCGCATGTACGGCAAGCTCGCCGGCATGACCGGCACGGCACTCACCGAGGCCGACGAGTTCCTCGACATCTACAATCTCGAGGTGCTCGAGGTGCCGACCAACATGCCGCTCGCGCGCCTCGACGAGGACGACGAGGTCTATCGCACCAACGCCGAAAAATACCGCTCGATCATCGCGCTGCTCGAGGAGTGCAAGACGAAGGGCCAGCCGGTGCTGGTCGGCACGACTTCGATCGAGAAGTCCGAGCAGCTCGCCGAGATGCTGCGCCAGAAGGGCTGGGAGCAGCACGACTTCTCCGACCCGAACGCGTTCGCGGCGCTCTACACCGGCGACGAAGGCGCCAAGAAGGCCAAGGTGTTCGCGGTGCTGAACGCGCGCTACCACGAGCAGGAAGCCTATATCGTGAGCCAGGCCGGCGTGCCCGGCGCGATCACGATCGCCACCAACATGGCGGGCCGCGGCACCGACATTCAGCTCGGCGGCAATGCCGACATGCGCATCAAGCAGGAGTTGAAGGACGTCGAGGACAACGGCGCGCGCACGCTGCGCGCCGGCGAGATCAAGGAGCAGGTCGCGCGCCTGAAGGAGACCGCGCTCGCCGCCGGCGGACTGTTCGTGCTCGGCACCGAGCGCCACGAGAGCCGCCGCATCGACAATCAGCTGCGCGGACGCTCCGGCCGCCAGGGCGACCCCGGCCGCTCGAAGTTCTTCCTCTCGCTGGAAGACGACCTGATGCGCATCTTCGGCTCCGACAAGCTCGACGGCATGCTGCAGAAGCTCGGCCTGAAGGAGAACGAGGCGATCATCCATCCCTGGATCAACAAGGCGCTGGAAAAGGCGCAGCAGAAGGTCGAGGCGCGCAACTTCGACATCCGCAAGAACATCCTGAAGTTCGACAACGTGATGAACGACCAGCGCAAGGTCATCTTCGACCAGCGCATCGACCTGATGAAGGACGAGAACGTCGCCGAGACGGTCGCCGACATGCGCAATACCGTGATCGACGAGCTGATCGCGCGCCACGTGCCGGAGAACGTCTATCCGGAGCAGTGGGACGTCCCCGGCCTGAAGGAGGAGTTGACCCGCGTGCTCGGCCTCGAGCTGCCGGTCGACCAGTGGGCCAAGGAGGAGGGCATCGCCGACGAGGAGCTGATCGCGCGTATAGAGCGGCGCGCCGACGAGCACATGGCGGCGAAGGTCGCCAAATGGGGCCCGGACGTGATCCGCTATGTCGAGAAGTCGATCCTGCTGCAGACGCTCGACCATCTGTGGCGCGAGCACCTGTTGATGCTCGAGCATCTGCGCCAGGTGATCGGCCTGCGCGGCTACGGCCAGCGCGATCCGCTCAACGAGTACAAGGCGGAATCCTTCAACCTGTTCGAATCGCTGATCCAGAAACTGCGCGAGGCGGTGACGGCGCAGCTGATGCGGGTCGAGATCGTGCAGGCGCCCTCCGAGCAGGAGCAGCAGAACCTGCCCTACATGGAGGCGCACAAGGTCGATCCGGTCACCGGCGAGGACGAGATGTCGTTCGCCGCGGCTTCGCTCGCGCCGATGTTCGCCGGCAACGGCGCCTCCGGCGCGCCGGGCCGCAACCCGAACGATCCCACCACCTGGGGCAAGGTCGGCCGCAACGAGGAGTGTCCCTGCGGCTCGGGCAAGAAGTACAAGCACTGCCACGGACGGTTTGGCTGAGCATGATCCCGAAAAGTGGAGACCGGTTTTCGGAAAAAGATCATACTCGGTAAGGAATCTAGAGGTGCAGCCGCGAGATGATACGATCGCGGCACAACCTCCACGATCGATTCGACCATGAGCCCGCCCACCCGATTCGAGGATTTCCGGATTGTCGCCAAGCCCAAGGGCGGCAAGAAGAAGAGCAGCGCCGACAAAAGGGCGGCCAGCCGAGAAGCTGCAGACGTGTCGAAACAGCTCAACCGGCTCGGCAAGGCGCGCGAGTATGCGCACCGGACGATCAACGGAGAGGAATTCGTCGAGGTTCGCGACAAGAAGACGAAGCGGACGCTGTCGAAATTCAAGGTGGACGCGGCGAGCAAGAAGAAGCCGGTGCGTGTCCTGCGCGTGAAGCTCTCCGCCAAAGGAACGATCTCGCCGAAAAAGATATTCGAATCGGTCAGCTGACCGTCGGGCTATGCCACACCCGGTCTTCATCAACTGCCCTTTCGACTCCGGCTACAACGAAAAATTTCGAGCGATCGTCTTTACGATCACGTATTGCAATTTCGCGCCGCGCAGCGCGCTCGAGGTCGATGATGCGACGGAAGCCCGTCTTGCGAAGATCATTCGCATCATCGGCGAATGCCGGCTCAGCATCCACGATATCTCGCGGACAGAGCCAGACGCAAAGACCGGGCTCCCGCGCTTCAACATGCCGTTCGAGCTCGGCATCGTGTTCGGCGCGAAAGGCCTCGGCGGGCCCAAGCACGCGACGAAGTCGTGTCTCGTTCTGGACAAGGCACAATTCCGCTATCGCAAATTCTTCTCCGATATCGCCGGCCAGGATATTGGCGCGCACGGCGACAACGTGCCCAGATTGGTGGCGCTGGTCCGCAATTGGCTGTCGCAGCACCACCGCGCCGTGCTGCTGCCCGGCGATCAGCTGATCGCCAAGGACTTCGGGCGCTTCGCGCGCGCGTTCCCGGAGATTTGCCGCAAGGCCGGCATTCAAAGCGAGAAGGTCACCTACAACGACTTCGTGAACATCATGAAGGTCTGGGTCGCCAAGCACACCCTTGTTTAGCTTCGCGACCGGGAGCATCCCGGCGGCGCGGGCAAGAAGGAGGAGCACTGCCACGGCCGTTTCGGATGGGTGCCCGTCAAGAAGCGCATTTGAGCAAGGCCGGGCCAGGCCTGAATATAATCTCCGCCGGTACGGTTCTTTCACGCGCGGCGTGAAAGCTGTTGCAAGGAGAGTTCGCAATGCGCCGTCGAGATGTGCTTCGTTCCGGCTTGGGGATTGGTCTCGGCGCCGCGCTCGGCTCCCCGCTCTCCTTCCCGCGGATCGCGCGGGCTCAAGCCGCGCAGACCTTGCGCTTCGTGCCGCAGGCCGACGCCGCGATCCTCGACCCGATGATCACCACCGGGCTGGTCAATCGCAATCATGGCTTCCTCATCTTCGACACGCTCTACGGCGTCGACGCGCAATCGCAGCCGCAGCCGCAGATGGTGGCGGGCCACGTCGTCGAGGACGACGGCAAGCTCTGGGTGATGACGCTGCGCGACGGCTTGAAATTTCACGACGGCGAGCCGGTGCGCGGCCGCGACGTGGTCGCGAGCTTGAAGCGCTGGGCTTCGCGCGATGCCTTCGGCAATTCGCTGTTCAACAGCGTCGACGAGATTTCCGCGCCCGATGACCGCATGGTGCGCTGGCGCCTGAAGGCGCCGTTCCCGCTGTTGCCGGTGGCGCTCGGCAAGGTCGGCGCCATCATCGCCTTCATCATGCCGGAGCGGCTGGCGCACACCGACTCGACGACGCCGGTGAAGGAGCTCGTCGGCAGCGGGCCGTTCCGCTTCAAGGCGGACGAGCACGTGCCGGGCGCGCGCCTCGTCTATCAGCGTTTCGAGGGCTATGTGCCGCGCTCCGAGGGCGTGACGAGCCTGCTCGCCGGGCCGAAGGTCGTGCACTTTGATCGCGTCGAGTGGGTGATCATGCCGGATCCCGCGACCGCAGCGGCGGCGCTGCAGCGCGGCGAGATCGACTGGTGGGACCAGCCGATCATGGACCTGCTCGCGACCCTGCGCGCCAAGAAGGAGCTGACCGTCGAGCTGCTCGACACGATCGGCAATGTCGGCGTGCTGCGCTTCAACCATACGCTCCCGCCGTTCGACAACCCGAGCATCCGCCGCGCGGTGCTTTCCGCCGTCAGCCAGCGCGACTTCATGTCGGCGATCGCCGGCGACGATCACAGCCTGTGGCGCGACGGGGTCGGCTTCTTCGCGCCCGGCTCGAACATGGCGAGCGAGGAGGGAATGGAGGCGCTCACCGGGCCGCGCGACGTCGCGGCCGCCGCCAGGGCGATCAGGGATGCCGGCTACAACGGCGAGAAGGTGCTGCTGATGGCGCCCGGCGACTTCCCGGTGATCGGTCAGATGAGCGAGGTCGCCGCCGATCTGTTCAAGAAGCTCGGGCTCAATCTCGACTATGTGGTGCTCGACTGGGGCTCGATGCTGCGCCGGATGAACAACCGCGAGCCGCCCGAGAAGGGCGGCTACAATGCCTTCGTCACCTATTCGGCTGGCGTCACGCAGCTCAACCCGTCGGCGCACAACTTCATTCGCGGCAGCGGCGACAAGGCGACGTTCGGCTGGTCGAAGAGCCCGCAGCTCGAAGCGCTGCGCGAGGCCTGGCTGGTCGCGCCCGACGCCGCCACGCAGGCGCGCATCGGCGTCGAGATGCAGCGCCAGGCCTTCATCGACGTGCCCTATGTGCCGCTCGGCGTCTTCTACCAGCCGACCGCCTATCGCAAGGAGCTGACCGGCGTGCTCAAGGGACTGCCGCTGTTCTGGAACGTGCGGCGCAACGCGTGATCCCGAAAAGCCTGTCCCGGACTTGATCCGGGATCACGCACCAAGAAAAGACTGACACCCCCATGCTTGCGATCACCGGCTATGTCGACCGCTGGAGCGTGCGCCCCGGCGAGGAGATCAACTTCATGATCGGCGTGCGCGGCGGCGGACGCTACCGCGCCCGCATCGCGCGCGTGATCTGCGGCGACCCCAATCCGCAAGGTCCGGGATACCGCGAAATTCCCGTCGCATGGGCGCTCGAAGGCGAGCACGAGGGACAAGAGCAGCTGATCGCCAAGGGCTCCTGGATCGACATTCCGGCGCTCGATCTCGGCCGCGGCACGAAACCAATCGCATTCGTGGCGACGATCTGGCCGACGTTGATTGCGGCAGGCCGGCAGGCGGTCCTGAGCTGGCGCGGCCGCGATGCGGCGTTGACGCTCGGCGTCGGCACGAACGGCGCCTTCTGCCGGCTCGTCACGCCGGCCGGCACGCTCGAGATCGAGGCCGACGCGCCGCTCACCGAGCGCGCCTGGCACGATATCGCCTGCTGCTTCGACCCGGCGACCGCGACGCTGCAACTCGCCCAGGCGCCGCGCAAGGCGCGCCTCGACCGCAATGAGCGCGCCGAGAAGAGCGCGGCAGCCAGGGTCACCGGACTGTCCGGCGCCGGCGCTGCGGCGATCGCGGCGCAGCGCGCGGGCGCAGGCGCGGGCAGCGAGCTGCACTTCAACGGCAAGATCGAGCGGCCGCGCATCGTGGAAGCGCGCGACCTTGCGCCCATCTTGGCGGCGCAGCGAACCGGCAGCGCAACGCCACGCGCAGCGATCATCGCCGAATGGGATTTATCGATCGGCATCCCGACCGACGTCGCAACCGATATCGGCCCCGCGCAGGCGCATGGATGCTGCGTGAACCTGCCGACGCGTGCGATGACCGGCTCGCGCTGGAGCGGCGCCTTGCATCGCTGGACCGAAGACCCGCCGCAATGGGGCGCGATCCATTTCCACGACGACGATATCGGCGATGCCGGCTGGGAGCCCTCGCTCACGTTCACGGTGCCGCGGGACTGGGCGAGCGGCGTCTATGCGCTGCATCTGGAAAAGGACGGCGCGCGCGACAACATCGTCTTCTATGTGCGCGCCGCGGTCGCCGGCGCGCAGGCCAAGGTCGCGTTCCTGGCGCCGACCTTCACCTACACGATCTACGGCCAGTATCGGAAAAAGGGTCAGCAGGCGCTGATCGCCGAGCGGGCGCGTGCGTGGGGCGCCTTGCCGCACGCGCCGGACGGGCATCCCGAATACGGCGTCTCGCCCTACAACTTCCATTCCGACGGCTCCGGTGTCGCGATGTCGACGATGCGCCGGCCGCTGATCGACAAGCGCGTCAACCAGATCCACCTCATGGACCCGAGCCCCTACGGCTCCGGCCTCTACTGGATCGCGGCCGACGGCTACATCACCGATCTTTTGACCCGCAAAGGCATCGCGTTCGAGGTGATCACCGATCACGACGTGCATGCCGAAGGTGCCGCGCTGCTCGCAAACTACGATGTCGTGCTCACCGGCCAGCATCCCGAGTACCACACGCGCGAGACGCTTGACGCGCTCAGCACCTATCTGGAGAATGGCGGCCGCTTCGTCTATCTCGGCGGCAACGGCTTCTACTGGAAGGTCGTTCCGCATGTGAGCGCCTCGCGAGGCGGACCCTGGGCCTTCGAGCTGCGCCGCGCCGAAGGCGGCATCCGTCTCTGGGACACGCAGCCGGGCGAAAGCTATCACGCCTTCGACGGCTCCTATGGCGGGCTGTGGCGCCGCCTTGGCCGCCCGCCGCAGCGGCTCGCCGGGGTCGGCTTCAGCACGCAGGGGCACTACAAGGGCTACGGCTACACGTTCCTTGACGGCATCCTCGATCCGCGCGTCGCCTTCATGCGCGACGGGATCGAGGACCAGGCGAAACCCGGCGGCGCTCTCGGCGAGCGCGGCCTGATGGGCGGCGGCGCCGCCGGTCACGAGCTCGACCGCGCCGATCTCCGCCTCGGCACGCCGGCGCACGCAATCATTGTCGGGCGCGCCGTCCTCGACGACCCGGTCTATCAGCCGGTCAACGAGGAGCGCTACGATCACACCTGGCCGGCGCCGCGCGAGGAGATCATCCGCTCCGACCTCACCTTCTTCGAGACGCCGAACGGCGGCGCCGTGTTCTCGGTCGGCTCGATGAATTTCATCGGCGCGCTGCCGATCGACAATTACGACAGCGTCGCGGCGCGGCTGATCACGAATGTCGTGAAACGATTTGCCGACCCTGCGCCATTCCCCGCGCCGCGAGCGTAGAGCAAGATGGATTGAGTTTGAATCGATGGCGCCGGCCATGTTTGCCCTCTCCCCATAGCCCGTCGAAAGACGGGCGTGAACGCCCTTAAGGTGGGAGAGGGCGTCGCAGGAATCTCAGCGCACTTGGCTCGGAGAGGGGGACTCTCGATCTGCTCGGTGTGCGGAGAGTCCCCCTCTCCCGATCCTCTGCGTTGAAACCGTTGAGTAGCCCTCTCCCACACAAGGGCGTTCACGCCCGTCTTCGACGGGCTACGGGGAGAGGGCACAACAACGCACTTCGCTGCCATCGCTTTTCTGCCCGCAGAACTAGTTCGAGCCTACCGCACCGCGCCCCAGCGGTTGTCGAAGTTGCCCGCGGGCACGACCGGCGTCGCGCCGCTCATCAGGCTTGCGCCGCTTGCCGGCCGCGCGGCCGTCTGCTGCGATGGCTGCGCCTGATCGGTGCTCTGTTGCTGCGGCTGCTGCTGTTGCTGCTGCGGCGCCGGCTGCGTCGACTGCGGCTCGGTCTGCGGCTTCGGCCGCACCGCTGCGGCCTGCGCCGGCCGCGGATGGGCGGGCTTCGGCGGCGGCGCCTGCTTGGTCGCGCTGGCGACCGGCGCCGTCGGCACCGGCTTCTCGTCGCCGACGAAGAAGCTCTTCATCCGGCCGAACAGTCCGTCCGACTGGCCGTCGGACACGGAAGCAAACAGCGAGGCGCGCGCCGGCGGCGTCGGCGCAGGACGCGACTCCGCCGCCGCGGTCATATAGGTCGCGCCCTTCTGATCCGGCTTCTGATCGGTCTTTTGATCCGGCTTCGGCTTCGCTTGCGTGCTCGTCTGCGTATTCGCCACGACCGCGGTCGTGCCGGCCGGGGCCGCGTCCGGATAGGTCTCAAGCGGCGGGTTCACATAGGAGCCGAGCTTCTTGGCGGCGCTCTCGTCGACCACGTAGCGCACGGTGCCGTCGGACTCGCGCACCTCCTGCGGCCGCAGCTTGGCGAGGAAGGTCGGATGCATGCCGCCATCGCGGCCGGTCCGGATCGGCGCGAGGGTCACGCGCGAGGCGAGTGCGGCCGCCTGCTGATCGTCCTCGTGCTGCTTCTGCTTCACCGACGCCATCACGTCGGCCGGCAACGGGTAGACCGGGCACTTGCCGACCGGATTGAAGTGCGGCGAAGCCTGCGTCTGCTGGTCGCGGAAGCCGCCCCAGGGCGTGCCGAGCTTGATGCCGTCGTTCTGCGTCGTGTCGTCCGCCGAGTCGACGTTGAACACGTAGCGCTTCTCGCAGACGTTGACCTGCGGCTCCTTGTGCGTCACCTCGAACAGGTCGGTGCCTTCCTTGAGCATGCGCCAGAACGGCATGTTCGGATTGTTGCGGTGGCGCGCGAGATTGGTCGGCGTCATGCGGAACGGCAGTGCCTGCACCTGGAACGCGCGCTGCCCGCCGAAGAAGGATTCGCGCGCGAGCGCGTAGATCTCGCCGATCTGGTCGTCGGTCATCGCGTAGCAGCCGCGCGAGGAGCAGTCGCCGTGCACCATCAGCTGCGAGCCGCTGCGGCCCCAGGCGCGGTCATAGGCGTTGGGGTAGCCGATGTTGAAGGAGAGGTAATACGCCGAGTTCGGGTTCATCTGCCCGGGCGTGATCGCGTAGAAGCCTTCCGGCGCCTGGCGGTCGCCTTCCTTGACCTTCGGCCCGAGCTCGCCGGACCAGCGACAGATCGGATAGGTCTTGAGCAGCTGATAGCGGCCGGCCGCGTCCTGCTTCCAGACCTCGAGCTCGGCCTCCTCCTTGAACAGCCGCACCAGGATCGGCGACTCGGTCGGCATGTTCATCTGCTGCAGCTGCGCCATCATTTCGGGCGACAGCGACTTCATCGCCTTGCCGTTGTAGTCGAGGCCGTCCGTATCGCAGCCGGCAAGCGCCAGCACGGCGCAAAGCGCCGCGGACGTCAGCAAGCCGCGCAGGTGACGACTGAGCTTCAACCCCTTAGCTCCCCGACGGGCGCATTGTCCCGTTCGTATTTCCCACCCGTTATCCTTAAAGATGCGGCAATCGCAAGGCAGCCGGAACCCGGCGCCGGGCTCCCGGCACGGTTATGGTGAACGAAAGGTAAACCGCGGTCAAATAAGGCCAAGCTGTTGCGGCGCGGCTACAAATTCCTGCCGATGCTGAGGAATTTTTGCCGCCTTTGCTTGCGGATGGCCTCACGGTCGAGGCTTGCGAGCTCCATCAGCGCATTGCTGACCGCCGCGCCCGTCGCCGCAATCGCGGCCGCCGGATCGCGGTGCGCGCCGCCGACCGGCTCGGTGACGATCTCGTCGATCACCCCGAAGCGCATCAGGTCCTCGGCGGTGATCTTCATGTTGGTCGCAGCCTCCTGCGCCTTGGTGGTGTCGTGCCACAGGATCGAGGCGGCGCCTTCCGGCGAGATCACGCTGTAGATCGCGTGCTGCAGCATCAGCACCTTGTTGGCGGTCGCGATCGCGATCGCGCCGCCCGATCCGCCCTCGCCGAGGATCACCGCCACGTTCGGCACCCCGAGCATCAGGCAGGCCTGCGTCGAGCGCGCGATCGCCTCGGCCTGCCCGCGCTCCTCCGAGGCGATGCCCGGATAGGCGCCGGCGGTGTCGACCAGCGCCAGCACCGGGATGCCGAAGCGATCCGCCATCTCCATCAGCCGCACCGCCTTGCGATAGCCTTCCGGGCGCGCCATGCCGAAATTGTGCTTCAGCCGGCTCTCGGTGGACGAGCCCTTCTCCTGGCCGATCACGCAGATGCTCTCGCCCTGGAAGCGCCCGAAGCCGCCGACGATCGCGTCATCGTCGCCGAACTTGCGGTCGCCGGAGAACGGCGTGAACTCGGTCAGCAGCTGCGCAATGTAGTCGAGGCAATGCGGCCGCGTCGGCCAGCGCGCGACCTGCGTCTTCTGCCACGGCGTGAGATTGTCGTAGAGCTCGGCGAGCGTCTGCGCCGCCTTCGCTTCCAGCCGCGCGATCTCGTCGGCGACCGACACGTCCCCGCTCGCCTGCATGGCGCGCAGCTCCTCGATCTTCTGCTCGAGTTCGCCGACCGGCTTTTCGAAGTCGAGGTAGGATCGCATCCGCTCTCATATAGGAAACAAACCCGCTTCTCGCAGCGGGCGGCGGAAACTGGCGTGCAGGGGGTGGTTAGTCAAGCAACGCGCGAAATCAGTGGCTCGGCCGCTTCTTGCTGCGCTTTCTCGCGCGTTCGATGGTCGCGCGCAGTCGACGCATGGCCTGCTTGTGCGGAACGACGCGACCGGCGCGCATGTCCGCAAGGCCACGTTTGATGCCTGCGATGACGCCACGGCTATCGGACATTGGATGGACCCTCATTCAACCCGGCGACGATGCATAGAGCGAGCGACGCCGTCAGACGAGATCGTCGAGCGATACGCTCAAGATGGCGGCAAGCTTGCGCATCGTCTCGACGCTGCCTTCGCGCTGACCATTCTCGATTTGACTGACGAACGGGGCACTCACTTTGGCCTTCTCGGCGAGCTCTTTGACCGTGAGGCCGCGATGCTCACGCCACACCCGAAGCGCGTTCTCACCATCGAGAATACGGTTTACGACTTCGGCGGGAACGAGCTCGTCCTCGCCTGACGCCAGTCGCCGCGTTGCCTCGTCATACGCGCGCACGTCAGCCAGGTCCTCGGCAGCTTCGACCAGACGCTCATACTCGTGGAGCGGGATCACCGCCATCCGATCGCCGCTCGGCGTCGTGATAATCGTCGGCTTGTTCATCGCATTACTCGTACCGCTGCCTCGTGGACCAATCACCAGCACATCGATGGCCTCATTGCTCTCGTTGAAGATGACGCGCCAATCGCCGATGCGCAGTCTCAGCCCCGCGCGACCTTTCAGTTTCTTGACGTTGTTCGCAAGCGATGCCGGATCACCGGCATATTGTTCGATCTTGTCGCGTATCCTGCGTGAGTTGTTGGCTCCCATGTGGAGCAGCGCTTTCCTAGCCTGATTGCTATAAGCAATCTTTTTCACGTATTGATAATAGCTTGGAGCAAATGCCGCGTCAACGCTCGCCCAGCGGGTGGAGATCGCGCACCAGGCTTTTCAGTCGCTCCTCCAGCACGTGGGTGTAGATCTGCGTGGTCGAGATGTCGGCGTGGCCAAGCAGCGTCTGCACCGAGCGCAGGTCCGCGCCGTTCTGCAGCAGGTGGCTCGCGAACGCGTGGCGCAGCACGTGCGGGCTGACTTGCTTGGGCTTCAGCCCGGCGCCGGCCGCAATCGCCTTCAAGTCGCGTGCGAAATGCTGGCGCGTCAGGTGGCCACTCTTGCCGAATGACGGGAACAGCCATTTCGACGGCTTGAGGGCGTCCTTCTTGGCCTTGTCGCCTTTGCGGCTCTCCGCCTCGGTGCGCAGCGCGAGGTATTCACGCATCGCGCGCTTGGCGGCGTCGTTGAGCGGGACGAGCCGCTCCTTGTTGCCCTTGCCGCGCACGATCAGCATGCGCTCGTCGCGCCGCGCCGCCGAGGCCGGCAGCGCCACCAGCTCGGACACGCGCAGGCCGGTCGCGTAGAGCACTTCGAGCAGGCAATTGAGCCGCGCGGCGCGCAGCCGCTCGGTGATCGGGCGCGCCGCATCGTCGATGCCTTCGCGCGCGGTGGTCAGCAATTGATCCACGTGGCCGACCGAGAGCACCTTCGGCAGCGGCCGGCCGCGCTTCGGCCCTTCGATCGCGGCCGCCGGATCGTCCTTGCGCAGGCCTTCGGCGTAGAGGAAGCGATAGAGCTGGCGGATCGCCGAGAGGCGCCGCGCAACCGACGCGGCCGAGAAGCCGCGACCGGTCAGGCCGGCGAGATAGCGCCGGATCGCCTCGCCGTCCGCCACCGCGAGCGCGCCGGCGCGCTTGGCGAGGCTCGCCGCGAAGTCTTCCAGGTCGCGCCGATAGGCCTCGAGCGTATTCGCGGCCGCGCCGCGCTCGGCCGCGAGCATGTCGAGATAGAGGTCGATCAGGGCGCCGTCGGATTGCGTCATGCGAATCGTTTCCGCATGCACATTAGATCAAGCGGCGTTCGTTGTTGCGCCCTCTCCCCTTGTGGGAGGGCATCGCCGACATTTCAACGCACTCGAATGGGTGAGGGGTACCCCTCACCCGGCCTCCCTTGTCGAAACTCTGAGGAGCCCTCTCCCACAAGGGGAGAGGGCAAACACGGCGAATGCCGTGTTCGCTGCATCAACTATTCAGTTGTTCGGCTTGGCGAGCTTCTGCGCCGGGATCGTGATGGTCATCTCGCGCGGCTTCGGCTGCACGAAATTGGCGAGCGCGAACATCGCCCCGTAGGCGAACCCGCCCAGAAGTCCGAGAACCATCAAGAGACGGATCAAGCTCGGCATTGCGGCAAACTTCTAAAACAACCGCCCGCGACCACTGGCTGTCTGCCCAAAGATCGCATCAAGGACCGTATCGTGGCACAAATCGATCGATCCGGCATCCTTCCGCGTGAAGGCGCGGAGCGGAGCTAACCATCGTTCCACCCGAACTGGCAAGAGCCGCGGGAGCAGGGTATATCGACGGCGGTAACGTGCAGCTTTTTGGCTGCCTGCCGCATGACTTAGACCTGTTGGGACGCAAAGCAAGCCGATGACCGGAATGGCCGAGGCGACGGCGGTCGCGCCGCACGAGGCCGCGCTCAGCGCGGCGCTCGGGCGGCGCTCGATCGTGCTGGTCGGCATGATGGGGGCGGGCAAGTCCTCGATCGGGCGGCGCCTCGCGCAGCGGCTCGGCATCCGCTTCGTCGACGCCGACGCCGAGATCGAGGCCGGACACGCCGGCATGACCATTCCGGAGATCTTCTCGACCTACGGGGAGCCGTATTTCCGCGCCGGCGAGGTGCGCGTCATCGCGCGCCTGCTCGAGGAGGGCCCGCAGGTGCTGGCGACCGGCGGCGGCGCCTACATGAATGCCGCTACCCGCGCGGCGGTCGCCGCGAAGGGTCTCTCGGTCTGGCTCAAGGCCGAGTTCGACGTGCTGATGAAGCGGGTCAAGCGCCGCTCGACCGCGGACCGCCCGATGCTGCAGGGCGACGTCGCGCAGCGCATCCGCGCGCTGATGGACGAGCGCTATCCGATCTATGCACAGGCCGACATCACGGTGATGTCGCGCGACGTCGCGCATGAGACGATCGTGAACGAGATCCTCGCGGCGCTCGCCGAGCGGACCGGCAGCGCGACGGCAATCGCCGGGGGTACGCCATGACCGTCGTGCAGCGCGCCACCGATCCGGTCACCGTCAACGTCGCGCTCGGCGCGCGCGCCTATGACATCGTGATCGGCCGCGGCGTGCTCGCCGCGCTCGGCAGCCGCATCGCGGCGCTGAAGGCAGGCGCGTCGGCCGCGATCGTCAGCGACGCGACCGTCGCGGCGCTCCACCTCGGCGCGGCCGAGGCCGCGCTCGGTGCCGCCGGCATCCGCGCCACCTCGATCGTGGTGCCGGCGGGCGAGGCGAGCAAGAGCTGGGCGCGGCTCGAGGACGTCTGCGACCGCCTGCTCGCCGCGCGCATCGAGCGCAACGACGTCGTGGTGGCGCTCGGCGGCGGCGTGATCGGCGATCTCGCCGGCTTTGCGGCCGCGATCCTGCGCCGCGGGCTCGACGTGGTGCAGGTGCCGACCAGTCTGCTGGCGCAGGTCGACTCCTCGGTCGGCGGCAAGACCGGCATCAATTCGCGCCACGGCAAGAACCTGGTCGGCGCGTTCCACCAGCCGATCCTGGTGATCGCCGACACGGCGCTGCTCGATACGCTGCCGCCGCGCGAATTCCGCGCCGGCTATGCGGAGGTCGCGAAGTTCGGCCTGCTCGGCGATGCCGGCTTCTTCGCCTGGCTCGAGGCGAACTGGCAGGACGTCTTCGCGGGCGGCAGCGCCTCGGGAAGCTTTGCCCGCGAGCACGCGATCGCGATCGCCTGCCGCGGCAAAGCTGCGGTGGTGGCGCGCGACGAGCGCGAGACCGGCGAGCGCGCGCTCTTGAATCTCGGTCACACTTTCGGTCACGCCTTCGAGGCCGCGGCCGGCTTCTCCGACAGGCTGCTGCACGGCGAAGCGGTATCGATCGGGATCGCCTGCGCGTTCGAATTCTCCGCCCGGCTCGGCCTCCTGCCGCGACAGGAGGCCGCGCGCGCCGTGCGCCACCTTGCGGCAGTCGGCCTGCCGACCCACATTCGGCAGATGCCCGCTGTGACGACCGATGCCGACGCGCTGATGGGGCTGATCGCGCAGGACAAGAAGGTCAAGCGCGGCAAGCTCACCTTTATTCTCGCGCGCGGGATCGGTCGGGCGTTCGTGGCGAACGACGTCGATCCGGCGCAAGTGCGCGACTACCTCGCCGACACGCTGCGATGATCCTGCTCGACTGGCTTTCGATCGCCGCGATCGTCATCTGCCTGATCCTGTCCGGCGTGTTCGCCGGCAGCGAGACCGCGCTGACGGCGTTCTCGCGCGCCCGCATGCTGCGGCTCGAGAAGAAGGGCAATCGCAGCGCCGTCATCGTCAACCGGCTGATCGAGAGCCGCGAGCGGCTGATCGGTGCGCTGCTGCTCGGCAACAATGCGGTCAACATCGCGGCCTCGGCGCTCGCGACCAGCGTGTTCCTGATCTGGTTCGGCGACGTCGGGGTGCTCTACGCCACCATCGCCATGACGGTGCTGGTCGTCGTGTTCGCCGAGGTGCTGCCGAAGACCGTGGCGATCAACGATGCGGACCGCATCGCCTTGATGGTGGCAAAGCCGATCGACTGGGTCGTGCGCCTGCTCGGCCCGGTGCTCACCGCGATCGAAGCGCTGGTGCGCCAGGTGCTGCGGCTGACCGGCTGGAACGTCGACGCGGACAAGCCGGTGCTCTCGGCGCACGAGGAGCTGCGTGGCGCGGTCGACCTGTTGCATCAGGAGGGCAGCGTCGAGAAGCTCGATCGCGACATGTTCGGCGGGCTGCTCGACCTGCGCGACCTGACCGTGTCCGACGTGATGATCCATCGCACCGAGATGATCACGGTCAATGCCGACGATCCGCCCGCGGAGGTCGTCAAGGCGGTGCTCGCGGCGCACGTGACGCGCGTCCCGTTGTGGCGCGAGACGCCGGACAACATCGTCGGCATCCTGCACGCCAAGGACCTCTTGCGCGCCATCCAGGCCGCCGACGGCGATCTCTCGAAGATCGACGTCGCCGCGGTCGCGCGCCCGCCCTGGTTCGTGCCCGACATCCGTCCGCTGTCCGAGCAGCTGAAGGCGTTCCGCCGCCGCAAGACCCACTTCGCGCTGGTGGTCGACGAGTATGGCGAGGTCGAGGGGATCGTCACGCTCGAGGACATCCTCGAGGAGATCGTCGGCGACATCGCCGACGAGCACGACATCTCGGTGTCGGGCTGCAAGCCGCAGCCGGACGGCTCGGTGATCGTCGACGGCGCGGTGCCGATCCGCGACCTCAACCGCCTGATGGAATGGAGCCTGCC
>Ga0187784_10002236_pt1 | contig 15529 bp, 16 predicted proteins | sample 1015_SJ02_MP15_2_FD_132964 | JGI IMG/M metagenome (GOLD analysis project Ga0187784, IMG submission 132964) | Tropical peat soil microbial communities from peatlands in Department of Meta, Colombia - 1015_SJ02_MP15_20_MG | ecosystem: Environmental > Terrestrial > Soil > Wetlands > Peat | place...
ACCAGTAATCCGGATTTCCCGTCCCAGTTGGATCCTTCGGGCAAGGTGTCCTCCACGAGCCGCGACTGCGCCAGCACCGCCTCCAGCCCCTCCACGGTTCCGGTGACCGGCACCGGTACGGCGCGCGGCGCATGCGCGAGGTCACCGACCCGTTGCCAGTCGATGTCGTTGTCGCGCGTCCGAATGCGCTGCCCGATCTTTTGCCGCTGCCTCGGATTCAAGAGATTCGCGAGCAGGCGCTGGCGATTCCGGTCCCAGTCGCGTGAGTCGTCTTCCTTCACCGCATACGCCTGCAGAAAGAGCGTGCCGTCGCGCCGGCCGAAGAGGTAGGGCTGGTTGACGATGGTCACTTTGGTGCCGATCGGGATCAGATCGAAGAAGACCGCGATATCCTCGGGGTACAGGCGCATGCAGCCGTGGCTCGAGCGCATCCCCACGCCGTATGGCTTGTTGGTGCCGTGGATCAAATAGCTGGGCCAGCCCAACCGAAATGCGTACGCGCCGAGAGGATTATCGGGTCCGGGCTGCACGACCGCCGGCAGCGCATCGCCATTCTCCGCATGCTCGTCGCGCACGGATTTCGGGACGACCCACACCGGATCCTTCTCGCGGCCGACGATTTTGGTGCTGCCCTCGGGCGTCTTCCAACCGACCTTGCCGATTCCGATGGGATGGGTATAGACGATTTGCGGCTCGCCTTTCTTGTGCGGCGGATAGTAGAAGATGCGCATGGCCGCGACGTTGACCACGACGCCTTCGTGCGGGGCGGCCGGCAGCACGTATTCGGTCGGCACCACCACCTCGCGCCCGACGCCGGGCAGCCACGGATCGACCCCCGGATTTGCCAGCAGAATCTCCTCGTAGCCGACGTCGAATCGGCGCGCGATGTCCGGCATCGTGTCGTCCTTGCCGACCGTGGTCTTTTGCACGTAGCCCACGACATCGCCCGCGGCGGGGGACAGTTCAAACCGGTGCGTCGCCATCGGCTTGGGTAATACGGGTGCCGGCGGCGGGGCGATCTTCGGGGCCTCGGGCGGGGGTGACGGCGGGGGCCGAAACAGCGAGCAGCCGGCAGCCCCCAGGCCGCAGAGCAGCAAAGCCGCCACGATGGAGAGGCGCCGACGATGTCTCGGAGTCATCGCAGCTATCTACAGCAAAGTCGGCCGATCAGGCAATTGGTTCTCCCCGCAGGCCGAGCCCGCAACATTGGCCGGAAAATGGCGCGCGAGCAGCGCCCCGATGGCATCGATCCCGGCGATCGAGCCCTCCTTGAAACGGCCCTCGCGGAAGTGCGCCTCCATCATCCGGCAGACCGCGTCCCACTCCGCTTGGTCGACACGGCGCGCGAGTCCCCGGTCGGCGACGATCTCGACGACCCGATCGGCGAGCTCCACGTAGATCAAGACGCCGTTATTGTGCTCGGTGTCCCACACCTTGAGGTGGGCAAACACCTCGAGCGCCCGCGCGCGGGGTGTCACCCCGTTGAAAATCGCCAGCGGGGTGAGCGCGGTCTCGATGGCGAACCGAATCTCGCCGCGATGCGCTCGCTCGATGCGAGCGATCGCTTGCTCGATCGTATCGAGCGTCGCCGACGAGAACTTGTGTCGCGTCCCCCAATGCGTCGTCGCGAGGTGCCGAACCAGGCGTCCGAACCCCATCACCAGCTCCCCGAGGCTCCGCCGCCGCCAAAGCGGCCGCCACCGCCGCTGAATCCCCCGCCGCCGATCCCACCACCGAATCCCCCGCCGCCAAAACCGCCGAGGCCCCCGCCCCACCCGCGCCCGGCTGACCAGCCGCGGCTCGATCCGAAAGCCAAGGCAAAGAGAAAGGCGAGCACCCCGGCGCCCAGGCCAAGGGGCAGAAGGTGGGTGAGCATCCCCACGATGCCACCGGCGAGTCCCCCGGTGGCGAGCGAGCCCAGCAGTCGACCGAGGAGGGCCTGGAGCACCCCGCTCGCCACCACCACGACCACGAGCGCCAAGGGCAGGAGACGCTCGAGGTCCCCGCGGCGTCGCTCCCAGCGGCGATCGGGTTCGGGCAGCGGCTCGCCGTTCACCACGGAAATCATGCGCGCGACGCCCGCCTCGACCCCGCCGTCGAAATCGCCCGAGCGAAAGTGCGGCGTGATCACCTCGTCCACGATGCGGTTGGCGATCGCATCGGGCAGCGCACCCTCGAGCCCGTAGCCGACCTCGATGCGCACGCGCCGGTCGTCCTTCGCGACGAGGAGGATCGCTCCATCATCGACCCCCTTGCGACCGAGCTTCCATTGGTCGGCGACCCGAATGCCGAACTGCTCGATGTCTTCCGGCTGAGTGGTCGGCACGATGAGCACGGCGATCTGGCTGCCCTTTCTCTTCTCGAGGTCGCTGAGTTCGGCCTCGACGCGATTGACGGCCGCGCCTGATAGAGTGCCGGTGAGATCGACGACGCGACCGCTCAAGGGCGGGACGGGAACCTCTGCCCGCACGATGAGTGCGGTGAGGCAGAGGAGCGCGCCGAGCGCGAAACGCCTCAGACGGGCTCCTAGTGCGCCGGATCGGGGGCGGGAGCCGACGCTGCGGGCGTCTGCGCCGCGGGCGCCGGGGCGGGCGCGGGCACGGCAGGCTGTGCCGAGAAATCGACGGTCGGCGGCTTGGCGATGGCCTGTTCATTCTCGACGGTGAAATTCGGCTTCGGCTTGTAGCCGAACATCATCGCGGTCAAATTGTCGGGGAACGTGCGCACGGTGGTGTTGTAGTTCTGCACCGCCTGGATGTAGCGATTACGAGCGACCGCTATGCGATTTTCCGTTCCCTCGAGCTGAGCTTGCAGGTCGCGGAAATTCTGGTCGGATTTGAGTTCCGGATAGCGCTCCACGACCACCATCAGGCGCGAGAGAGCGCCCGACAGCTCGCCCTGCGCCGCTTCGAACTTGGCGAGTGCCTGCGGATCATTGACCAGTTCGGGCGTCGCCTGAATGGAGCCCACTTTGGCTCGAGCCTGGGTGACGCCCAGCAGCACCTCTCGCTCCTGGGCGGCATACCCCTTCACCGTGTTGACGAGGTTCGGTACCAAGTCGGCCCGGCGCTGGTATTGGTTGATCACTTCGGACCACGCGGACTTGACCTGCTCGTCCTCACTCTGGATGGTGTTGTAGCCGCAGCCGGACAGCAGCAAGGCGAGGCAAACGCTCGGACCGAGGGCGGAAAGGCGCATCGAGGGACCCCTTCTTCACACCGCCCCTCGAAGGGGGGCGTTTCGCGAGTTTATCACCCCCATAAAAAAAGCCCCGAGTGATGAGCTCGGGGCGGAGATGCGGACTTCAATGAAGGGAAGTAAAGCCCGCTAGGGGATTCAATGCAGCTGATGCCACTGCAGCACTTGGATATCCATCTCCTCGAGATCGAAACTTCGGGCCAGCATGCGAGCGATCTCGCGGCTACCCTGGAGCGACCCGGACTCTCCCAAGAGCTCCACCACGCCCCGGTACTCGCTGTACTCGACCGCGCCGTCCGACTGCGCGATGAAGTGGGTGTAGTATTTGGCGCTCATGGCACCGAAGCTTAGTGACAATTGCCGCCTGCAACTGTGAACAAGTGCTCAGTCGATCGGTGAATCCCAATAACCGGTTCACGTCCTTAGGATTTAGGCGTATTGCACCGTGTCAAGGTATCGCCCTCCCGCCCCTCAAGGCTCGAAGTACATTACTCCAGCGGGCGCGAGGCGCCTGCGCGAGGAGCTGGACGAGCTATGGCACAACGAGCGGCCACGCGTGACCGCCGCGGTCGCCGCCGCCGCGGCGCAGGGCGATCGCTCGGAGAATGCCGAATACACCTACGGGAAGAAGCGACTGCACGAGATCGACCGGCGCGTGCGGTTTCTGCGCAAGCGCCTGGAAGGGATGACGATCGTGGACACCGAATCCGAGCAGGGCCGGCGCGACCCGACCCGAGTGTTCTTCGGTGCGTGGGTGCACCTTGAGCACGCGGACGGAGAGCTGCGTTGGTACCGCGTGGTGGGCCCGGATGAATTCGATATGGCGAGTGAGTACGTCAGCATGGATTCGCCGCTCGGACGCGGCCTGCTCGGCAAGCGCCTCGACGATGAGGTGACCGTCATGCTGCCCGCCGGCGAGCACACCTTCACGGTGATCGCGATCAGCTACGGACCTAGACCACGCGAACGTTCTTGAACTGCCACGGGTCCGTCGTGTCGAGGTCCTCGGCGAAGAGCTGACCCCGCCCCGTGAGCGGCGTCCAGTCCGTGTACTCGCCGACCACCGTGCCCAAGTACGGCATACAGATGGCCAGGTTGCGCGCGTAGTCTATCTCGTCGGGCTCGACGATCCCGCGGCGCGGATTCTCCATCGCCCAGATCATCCCGGACAGGACCGCCACCGTGACCTGGAGGCTCGTCGCACTGTTGTGGGCCACCAACTCGCGCGCCTCTCCGATCGACAGTTGGGAGCCGTACCAGTAGGCATTCCTTTTGTGACCGGCGAGCAGCACACCCAGCTCGTCGATCCCGTCCGTGATCTCCTCCATCATGATTCGCTTGGCGTCCTGCAGGTGCCAGTTACGCCCCGCGAGCTCGTGGACGGAGAGCACGGCGTAGTCGCTCGGATGGTAGGCATAGTGCGTCGTCGGGCGATACACGACGCGGTCGCCCTCGGTGACGGTAAAGTAATCCGCGAGCGAGATCGCCTCGGAGTGGGTGATCAGAAATCCGTGGAAAGGGCCTGCCTTGGGCGTCCAGGTGCGCACGCGCGTGCTGGCGCCCGGGCGGTTCAAGTAGATCGCGCAGCCCGATCCCTTTTTGTGGCGGCCGCCATCGCCGGGAAAGTGCTTCTCGTGCGTGCCCCAGCCGAGCTCGGCAGGTTGCGATCCTTCGCTCACGAACCCGTCCACCGACCAGGTATTGACGAACTCGTTGAGCCTCTTCGGCACCGGGCTCACCTGGGTATCACGCTCCGCGATATGCATGACCTTGACACCCAGAGTCTGTGCGAGCTTCGCCCACTCGGCGCGGTTCGCCGGCACCTGGGTCCCCATCCCGACGTCCCCGGCGATATTGAGGAGCGCCTGTTTGGCGAGGTGTGATACGAGGCCCGGATTCGCTCCGTGGGTGAGCACCGCGGTCGGCGTCGTCTTGGTGGTATCGCGCAGGTTGAGTGCGTCGAGGCGCATGGTGTAGTTGCTGCGAGTCTCGACCGAGAGCTTGGTATCGGTATAGCCGCCGGCCCAGGGCTCGATGCAGGTGTCCAGATACAGCGCTCCGCGCTCGCGCGCGAGGAGGATCAGCGCGACGCTCGAGACGTCGACCGATAAGTTCAACAGAAAATCGCCCGCCCCGAGCAGCGGCAACAATGTCTGGCGGTAGTTCTCGCGGGTGAGCGGGGCCTTGATGAACTTGACGCCGTAGCTTTCGGCCTCGGCCCGGCCGGCATCGTCCGCGGTGACGATCGTGATGCGATCCGCCGAAGTGTCTATGTGACGTAAAATCAACGGCAATACGCCCTGCCCGATGCTTCCGAAACCGACAAACACGATCTTGCCTGCAAATCTCACGTGCACTTCGCTCATGATGCCTTTCCCATGGTTTCCTTGATTGTTGTGTGCCCTCGGGGGGCGTCGCCAGCCTACAGGGTGGCGCGAGGAATGCTCAAGTCTCGCCGGGCGTCGTCTGCCAGTGGGGCGGATAGGTGCGGTCGTAGCCGGGAAGAGCTTCGATGCGCGCGATCCAACGCGCGAGCGCCGGGTAGTTTCTCTCCATGGGCAGAAAGCGCGCCCGAAGCTCGGCCGCAGCCCGCTTGGTCAGAGCTCGGCGCAGCAGCTGTATCCAAGGGAAAATGACCATGTCGGCGGCCGAGTAACTGGCGCCGACGATCCACAGCTCCTTGCTCAGGCGCCCCTCGATCGTGCGCGCCTCGCGCGCCACGATGTGCATCGCATCGGTGAGCTCCTCGAACGCATCCTGAACCCCGTCGCTCAAGATGGCCTGCACGATCCTCGAGAGAGAGGGCTCGGCGTAGTTCTGAAACTCGCAGATCACGCGCATGATCACGCCCGATTCCTCGGGGCTCGTCCCGAAGATCGGCACCTGCGGGTGCTTCACGTCGAGGTAGTAGAGAATGGCGACCGACTCGAATATCACGTAGTCGCCGTCCTTCAATACCGGAAGCCGCCCCCGGGGATTCATCTTCAGCATCGGGGGCGACTGGTGCTCTTGCTTGTCGAAGTGCAGGAGATGCGACTCGTAGGAGAGCCCCTTGTGCGCCAGCGCCAACAGCACGCGCCATGAATACGGACTTCCGCTCCCCCAGTATAGAGTGAGTGCCATGTCGCCGATTGTAGCGGATGCGATTCGGGCGGCATCGCGCTAAGCTCCAGGAAACCTCCGGGTTGCGAGCCGTGAAGTTCAACAGCCTCGTCGATGTCGCCGCTCTCGAAGCGCTGATCGGGTCGGCCGTGATCCTCGACTGCCGTTTCGATCTCACCTCGCCCGACGCCGGGCGGCAAGCGTACCTGCGCGAGCACATCCCGACGGCTCGCTACGTGGATTTGAACCGCGACCTGTCGGGGCCGGTGACGCCCTCGAGCGGCCGCCACCCTCTGCCCCCGCCCGAGCGCCTGGCCGCCCGCTTGCATGAGCTCGGCGTCGGTCCCGACACCCAGGTCGTCGCTTACGACGAGATGAACGGCTCGATCGCCGCGCGCGCCTGGTGGCTCCTGCGCTGGCTCGGGCACTCGCCGGTGGCGGTCCTCGACGGAGGCCTCAAGGGCTGGATTGCCGCGGGTGGCGCGCTCGAATCCGGCGAGGCACCGCAGATTGCCAGCGCATCGGGCGCGAGCGCCTCGAGCGCCCCCGCATTGCTCGTGTCGCAGCCCGACCCGAGCGCCGTGGTGACGACCGCAGAGCTCATTCGGGCTCGCGAGGATCCACGACGGCGACTCGTGGACGCGCGCGCAGCGGAGCGCTTCGCCGGCACCGTGGAGCCCCTCGATCCGGTGGCGGGCCACATTCCCGGCGCGATCAACCACCCCTACACCGCCAACCTGCATGCGGACGGCCGTTTTCTGGCGCCCGCCGAGCTCAGGCGTCGCTGGCTCGAGCTCCTCGCGGGGAGCACGCCGGCCGAGGTGATCGCGATGTGCGGCTCCGGGGTGACCGCCTGTCACAACTTGCTCGCGCTCGAGCTCGCGGGCTTGGCCGGCGCCAAGCTCTACGCCGGCTCGTGGAGCGAATGGATTCGCGATCCGGGTCGACCGGTCGAGCGCGGCCCGGCGGGTCGCGCCGCGCGTTGAGTGATCGACGTCATTTACATGCAGCCCCAATTTGTTATGTTGCGCGACTCATGAACACACCCGCCAAGAAGCTGCCGCTGACTCAAGCCTGGAAGATCGAGGAAGCGATCGATCTGTACCAGGTCGAGGCGTGGGGGAAGGGCTACTTCTCGATCAACGCCGACGGTCACGTGGTGATTCGCCCGAGCATGGATCCGAGCCGCGAGATCGACCTGTATGAGGTCGTGCAGGGACTGAAGGCCCGCGATCTACACACCCCCGTGGTCATCCGCTTTTCCGATATTCTCGCCCATCGGCTGCGCCACCTCGCGGATGCCTTCGGGACGGCGATTCAAGAAAACGAGTACCGCAACCGCTATGCGGCGGTCTTTCCGATCAAGGTGAATCAGCAACGCCTCGTCGTCGAAGAGGTCTACCGCTACGGGAAGGAGTTCGGCTTCGGGCTCGAGGTCGGATCGAAGCCGGAGCTGCTCGCCGTCATGTCCATCACCGAGGATGCGCCCGACCGGATCGTCGTATGCAACGGCTTCAAGGACGACAGCTACATCGAGGCGGTCGTCATTGCCACCAAGCTCGGCCGCAACATCATTCCCGTGGTGGAGAATTACGAGGAGATTCATGCGATTTTGAAACATGCCGAGCGCTACGGCGTGCGTCCGAAGATCGGCGTTCGAGTCAAGCTCGCGAGCGACGGCGCCGGGCGCTGGCGAGAGTCCGCGGGCGAGAAGTCCAAGTTCGGCCTGTTCGTGAGTGAGATTCTCGATCTGTACGCGCTCCTGAAGGAGCGCGACATGCTCGATTGCCTGCAGCTCGTGCACTGCCATGTGGGAAGCCAGCTGCAGGACATCCGGCGGGTGAAGGACGCCATCAACGAGCTCGCGCACGTCTATGCGGAGCTCAAGATCATGGGCGCCGGGCTTCAATACATCGATATCGGCGGGGGGCTGGGCGTCGACTACGACGGCAGCGGCACCAACTACGAGTCCTCGATGAACTACACGCTCAATGAGTATGCGAGCGACGTTGTGTACCGCATCAAAAGCGTCTGCGATGCGCGCGACGTGCCCCACCCGATGATCGTGAGCGAATCCGGGCGCGCGATCGCTGCACAGCATAGTTTGCTGGTATTCGACGTGCTGGGCGCCTCCAAGCTCGACCAGTTCAAGGTGTCGGGGCGGCCCGAGGATGACTACCTCGGCCGTCACGAGCTGCCCCAGCCCGTGCGCGATCTCGCCGACAGCTTTCGATCCGTGAACGAGCGCCGCCTGGTGGAGTGCTATCACGATGCGCTGCAGGCGCGCGACCAGGCGCTGCAGATGTTCAACTGGGGTTATTTGAGCCTCGAGTTTCGGGGACTTGCCGAGCGGCTTTACTGGGCGACCTGCTCGAAGATTCGCGACTATTGCCGCAAGCTCGATCGGGTCCCCGAGGAGCTGGAGAACCTCGAGGACATGCTGAGCGATATCTATTTCTGCAACTTCTCGGTATTCCAGTCTCTGCCGGACAGCTGGGCGATCGGCCAGCTGTTTCCCATCATGCCCATTCAACGGCTGGGCGAGAGACCGACCCGAAACGCCGTGCTTGCCGACATTACCTGCGATTCGGACGGCAAAATCGACCGCTTCGTCCATCCGCGCACCACCAAGCGCACTCTTGAGGTGCATGAGCTCATTCCGGGGGAGCCCTACTACCTGGCCGTATTCCTCGTGGGCGCCTATCAGGAGACCCTGGGCGATCTGCACAACCTGTTCGGCGACACGCACGTCGTGCATATCCGGCTGCAGGCGGGCGGCGGGTGGTGGATCGAGGAGATCGTCAAAGGGGACACGGCCAACCGCGTGCTGGAATATATGGAATATGACACCGACGAGCTGTATCCGCGCATCGCACGGGACTGCGAGCGGGCCATCCAGGAGGGCCGGATGTCCATAACCGAGGCGCAGTCGGTCAAGCGCTTCTACGAAAACGAGTTGAACGGCTACGCCTACCTGGAGGTCGAGTAGAAACGGTGGGGTTTGCCGTTTGCCAACGATAGGTCCCTGGGCGTAGCATCGCCCGGCAGGTCGTTCCCTGACTAGAGACGGTTCAAGTGCGCGACCTGAAGGTGCTGGCTACGTCACAGCGGGATGTGGTCTGGTTGAGTGGAAACTGTTAGCGAGACTAGTTGAATGACGACGATCTACGTTGGAAACCTGCCGTTCACGGCTACCGAGGATGAAGTGCGTAGCCTGTTCGAGCGCTACGGCAAAGTCGATTCCGTCAAGCTCATCAACGATCGTGAGACCGGGCGCCCACGCGGTTTCGCGTTCGTGGACATGCCGGCGACCGAGGCGCAGAACGCGATTCAGCAGACGAACGGCTTTCAGATGGGCGGCCGTCCACTGCGGGTGAACGAGGCGCAGGAGAGGGCACCTCGATCCAAGCCGTCGGGTGGCGGCGGCGGTGGCGGCGGCGGCGGGCCCCGCCGCTGGTGATGGCATAGCCGATCGATTCGATCGGCTTCGGTTGGCGCCTCGCTTGCAACCCCGGTTCGAGGGGTGCGCGCGAGAGTGCGCTCGCTCACCACATCTCTTTGAGCTCCGCGACGACGTTCACCGTCGTCGTCTCGTCTGCGCGCAGGTTATCGGCGCCGGCGAGACTGCGATAGGAGGTGCGCTCGAAGGAGTCGAGCACCTTCTGCGTCATGAATCGGCTCTTCGCCCCGTAGACGTGAGCATCGCCGTTCTTCGACTGCTGAGTGATCGCATACCTCAAGGGTGCGCACAGGTGTAGCTCGTTGCGGGCGCGGGTCATCGCCACATACAGCAGGCGCCGCTCCTCCTCGACCATCTCGGGCTTGCTCGCCGCGAATTCCGACGGAAAGTTTCCGTCCGCCACGTTGAGCACGTAGACCACGTCCCACTCCTGTCCCTTGGCGGAGTGAATGGTCGACAGGACCACGTATTCCTCGTCCTTCGAGGCCGCTCCCGACTGGTCGCAGGTGACTGCCGGCGGATCGAGCGTGAGCTCGGTGAGGAAGCGCTCGCGCGTCTGGTGCTGCCTCGACAATTGCTCGAGCTGCTCGAGGTCGCCGGTCCGAGTGAATCCGGCATCGTGGAGCCGGTCGAGCTGCGGCTTGTACCAGTCGAGCACCAGTCCGACCTGCCCTGCCCAGGGAGTGGCGGGATCGGCGAGCTTCTCGATGAGCGCGCAGAATCTCTTCCAGTCCATCTTGTTGAGCTGGGGCGCCTCGAAGGCGGCCAAGCTCTTGACGGCAAGACCTTGCGCCTCGAAATGCTCGAGCGCCTTCTTGGCATGCGCGGGACCGAAGCCGGGGACGAGCTTCAATACGCGAAAGCCCGCGACGCTGTTACGCGGATTGTCGGCCCATCTCAAGATCGAGAGCACGTCCTTGACGTGCGCAGCCTCGAGGAACTTGAGCCCGCCGTACTTGACATAGGGGATGTTGCGCCGGGTGAGCTCCACCTCGAGCACATCGCTGTGATGCGAGCTTCGGAACAGGATCGCATGGCGCTTGAGCGAGCCGCCGATCTCGCGCGTCGCGAGGAGCTTCGCCGCGATGTACTCGGCCTGGCCCTGGGCGTCATCGAGCGACACGTAAAACGGTTTTTGCTGCGCTTGGCGCGTTCCGAGAAGCGTCTTGCGATGCTGTCGCGCGCCTTCGGCCATGAGCGCGTTGGCCGAGTCCAGGATCGGCTGTACCGAGCGGTAGTTCTGCGCGAGAACCACGATTTCAGCCTTCGGTTTGTAGCGGTCCGCGAACCCCAGGATGTTCTCCACCGCGGCCGCGCGAAACGAATAGATGGCCTGCGCATCGTCGCCCACCACCGTCACGCCGCTCCCGTCGGGCTTGAGCGCCTGAACGATCTCGCCCTGCAGCGAGCTCGTGTCCTGATATTCGTCGACGAGCACGTGGTCGAAATTGCTGCCGAGGTTCTGTGCCAGCGCCGAATTCTTCATCATCGCGTGCCAGTAGAGCAGCAGATCGTCGAAATCGAGCACATTGTTCTTTTGCTTGCGCGCGACGTACTCGCGGTACAGGCGCGTCAGATCCTGCTCGAAGTCGCTCACCCAGGGGAACTGCTCGTCGAGCGTCTGCTTGAGCGTGAGGCGTGTGTTGACCCGATAACTGTAAATCGCAAGACAGGTATCCTTGCGCGGGAAGCGCTTGTCCTTCTGCGATAACCCCTGCTCGTGGCGAATGACGTCCATGAAGTCGGCCGCATCGGAGCGATCGAGCACGCTGAAGGTCGGATCGAGGCCGAGGTGCTTCGCGTACAAGCGCAGGATCCGATTTCCCACGGAGTGGAACGTGCCTGCCCACAAAAGTCGCGTCTGTACGCTCCGGTCGCCCCCTTTACCACGATCGGCGAGCACCGAGGAGACGATTGTCTGGGTGCGGCGAACCATCTCCTGGGCCGCGCGCCGCGTGAAGGTGAGCATCAGGATGCGCGCCGGATCGACACCATTCAGCACCAGGTGCGCCGTGCGGTGCGCGAGGGTGTGGGTCTTGCCGGTGCCGGAGCCCGCGAGGATGAGCAGGGGCCCTGCTGCCACCCCCTTGTCCTTGAGAGGCGTCCCGTAGCTGGCGGCGCGCCGCTGCTGCGGGTTCAGCGCGTCAAACGCCGACGTCGTCGTCTTCGACTTCATCATGAGGAGCCACTATACCGCGTGACTGTATGGATATCCAGATAACTTAAACCCACCCACCACGAAGGATCGCGCGCTTCGGGAGAGTCGCGCGAGGAGACAGGTCACAGGCGCCAGCTTTCGAGCGCCGTACGAAGCTCGCAGTACGCCTCGGCCGACTCGTCCGAGTCGGTGTGAAATACCCAACGCGGACCGGGAACGTCGATGAATGCCGGTGCCTCGCGCGCGTACGCTTCCAGCTCGTCGCTCGATAGCGACGCATCTCTGTGACCCGCGTGCCTCACCCGGGTTGTGAAGCGACGCACGATTTCCGAAGGCTGGGCGCAGCAGCAGACTTGAGCTGCTCGCGCCCCGCTCTCGTCGAGGATGGCACCGAGCGAGGGCGCATGCGAGCTACGCCAATTCCCCTCGACGATGCAGGAGTGCCCGAGGAGGAGCTGCGTGCGAGCCAATCGGGCCAGCACGGTGAAGCTCGCCTCGGAGAGCCGGCGCGAGAAGCCGCGATCTTCCGAGCCCAGCGCATCGAACAACGCCTCCTTGACGTCGTCCTTGCCGAGAACGCCAAGATTGAGATCCGTGCCGAGGCGGCGAGCGAGCGTTGACTTGCCGCTGGCCGGACTCCCTAGGATGATCACCAGCTTTGCCGTTGTGCTTACCATGAGGGCCGCTCCATGCTGAAGCCGGAAGTGATCGCGAGCAAGGTGGGATTTCGCGGTCGGGTGATCGAGGTATCGAGCGAGACGCTGCGCTACGCGAACGGGCGCGAGTACCAGATCGATTTCGTGCGTCATCCCGGGGCGGCCGCGGTGGTCGCGGTGGACGCGGCCGGCCGTGTGTGCCTGGTACGCCAGTATCGACATGGCGTCGCGGACTTCCTGTGGGAGATTCCCGCCGGCAAGCTCGATGCCGGGGAGGCGCCCGAGGTTTGCGCGGTGCGCGAGCTCGCCGAGGAAACCGGAGTGACGGCGCGCGACTGGACGGCCCTCGGGCTGTATATTCCGGCACCGAGCCTGTTCACCGAAGTGATCCACTTGTACCTTGCGCGAGAGCTCGAGGTCGGCGCGCCCAATCCCGACTCCGACGAGGAGCTCGAGATCCGCTGGCTAGCGCTCGAGGAGGCGCTCGGGCGAGTACTCGGCGGCGAGTGGAATGACGGGAAGACTGCGCTCGCCCTCGCGCGCGCCGAGCGCGAGCTGCGCCGCTCCTCCCGGAGCACAAAACTGTGACGCATGCACTAGCTCGTTGTGACGCTTTGCAAATATTTCGCCAGTCGATTTGACATGCCGCGGGCATGGATTAAAAAGAACATCATGAGTATTGGAGACTCAAAGAAGGCGGTGCCGAGGCCGCAGGCGCCGCAGGTGCCAGCGAGGCCGGAAGCGGCAGCGATGCCGGAAGCGCCAGCGAGGCCCGCGGCGCCCGCAAGAGCTACCCCCGCCACGGATGCGACCGCGGCCATGACCAAGCCCGGCTTCAAGATGGATGGCAAGCAGACCGGCCGGGTCAATTTCGACGAGCGCGGCAACGCCGTGTGGGAGTGGTCGATCTCCACCGGCGCATTCGGCCGCGACGTCTCAACCGAGCGCTTGCAGAAGCTCGAAAACCCGTCCCTGTCGCTCGCCGATGAGGCGCCGATCTCGCAGCAGGGGGTGAGGGCCAATCCGACGGGAACGGTCAAGGGCTACGATCCCTACGATAGCGGCCGCCTGGGCAAGTCCAAGCCCGAGGCGCCGCGCAAGAAGGACCTCAAGAAGCTCTCCGAGTGGCTCAAGCTCAAGAAGCAGGCCGCCGACAACGATCCCGACGAGTAGCGGCACGGCTAGCTCGGCCCGCTGGGGCTCGCGCTAGGCGCCGGCGTAGCGGAGCTTCGCGGCGCTTCTCAAGCGATAGAATTTCCTGAGCTCGCGCACCAGCGCCTCGAGCTGGGCCCTGCCGCGGCTCACGAATTTGCTTTCCAGCCTTTTGCAAAAATTCGCGGCGCAGCGGTGCGCCGTTCGATAGCGCTCGTGCTGCGCGGGACTCAGCCGCTCGTCGAACCCGACTCGATCGAAGAGCCGCGCGTGCACCTGCCCCGGATAGCCCCCGCCCTGCTGATCGGCGACGAGAAAGACGGTCGCCGCATACTTGTCGACCTCGGCCTGGGTCTCGAGCTCGAGCAGCGATACCGGCGCGTCGCATTCCAGCCGCCAGGTCGAGTAGAGGAAGTGGCTGACGCCCTCGAGCGCCGTGCAATAGTCGGCGAGATTCCGTTCCGTCAGCGCGCCCAGCGGATCGGCTTTCTCGAGCCGACGCAACACCGCCTGGTCGATATAGAGGGCCACTCGCGCGCCGTCGGCGCTCTCGGCGAGCAAGAGCTCCTCTTCGGGCGCGTGTCGGCCGTCGGTCGGCATCAGCTCATCGCGGGCGCCTCGATCGGTGAGCAGAAAATCGTACACGTCATAATCGACGTCGAGGTCGTACAGGCGACCCAGAAGCGACTGCAGCCGGCGCAGAACCATGATCTCAATGCCGGCGGCAGAACCCCGGGTGCTTGACCGGCTGCACCCCGAGGCGGTTGAGCAGGCCGTGGGCACGTTCACTTCCGGTCTTCATCCAGATCTCGTAGAGCCGCAGGATGTCGGCGTCCGTGTGCACGTAGGACATCTCGCTCACCTCGTTGAGCGCGTCCACCAGGCGCTGAAATTTACGTGCGAGCTCGGCATAGGTGGCCGCGATCGAGCGCCCCGACACTGAGCGCTGCATGGAAGCGGCGAGCGAGCTGTAGGCGTTGCCCCCCATCGCGATGTGATAGTCGATGTCGACCAGCTTGCGCGCGAAGCTGCGCGCGAAGAATCCGGCGATGAACAGCGACACATCCCCGAGGCGCTTGAGGCCGCGCTGCCGCTCCGTCGTGCTCGGCGCATCGAGCGCCTCTGCGAGCATGTGGGCGAGCGGCTTGATGCGCAGGCCCTCGGGCGTCTTCTCGTAGAGCGCTTCGGCGCGCGAGAACATGGTGAGGAGATTGACGACGTACTGCTCGGCCTGCTCGTCGATCTCGAGATGCTGCCGCTCGCTTGCCTCGTGAAATGCGTCACGAAAAAATTCGCGCAGCGAGCTGACAGCTACCAGTGACCTCTCGCGCATCGCTTGCATGCGTATGCCCCCACGTTGCCCGGTGATCATCCTATCGGCTCGGCATGGGTCGAGTGAAGCAGCAAAAGCGTGACAGCGCGTCAGAAAATGCCGGTAACTCCAGTACTTTTCCTATCAGCAGCCGCCGTCAAAGGCTGCTAACTCCTCGTGCATCCCGCCGCCCCGGCGCATGCATCATTGCGGTGCTAGGAGCCTGTCTGAGTAATCAGACAGGCTCCTATAGGATCTGCGCGAGCGTCGAGATGGTGCGCGACGGCGGCGCAAGCATGACGGGCCAGGCGCGCGCGTCGCGGTTGAGCCAGGCCGACTGCATCCCCGCCTGCCTCGCGCCCACGACGTCCGCCACGGGATCATCCCCGACATGCAGTATTTCGCCTGCATCGACGCCCGCCAGGTCGGCGAGCGCCGCGAAGATCCTGGCGTCGGGCTTGGCTGCGCCCGCGCCGATCGCGGTGACGTGA
>Ga0187784_10002237_pt1 | contig 15526 bp, 11 predicted proteins | sample 1015_SJ02_MP15_2_FD_132964 | JGI IMG/M metagenome (GOLD analysis project Ga0187784, IMG submission 132964) | Tropical peat soil microbial communities from peatlands in Department of Meta, Colombia - 1015_SJ02_MP15_20_MG | ecosystem: Environmental > Terrestrial > Soil > Wetlands > Peat | place...
ATGCCTTTCTGCAGCCGGTAATTCCGAATCGTTTCACCGATGTTCATGGTCGTTTCACCGATGTCCGTCAGGAACGCTTACAGCAGGCTCCCCGACGATGGCAAAATAGTAATCAGTGGACCGCCATCTGGCAAGTGCTATTTGACGGCTCTTTCGTGCCATCCCAAAGCACATAGTTGCCAAAGCAAACCGTGGGGTGCGGCGCACTCTACTTCAGCGTATTCGCAAGAAAAGTCACCGTGCGCTGCCAGGCGTCGGCAGCATCATCCGCACGATAACCGGCCTTGTTGTTGGGGTTTTCAAAGCCATGGCCAGCGTCCGGATAGATTTTCACCTCAATCCTCTTGCCGTCCTGTTTCAAGGTCCGCTCAAACTTTTTCACATCCTCAACCGGGATGCCTCCGTCTTTGCCGCCGAAGATGCCGAGAATTTCAGCGTTGATCTTCTTCAGCGAATCTGGATCGGTGGCAAGATGGCCGTAGTTGATAACGGCAGCTCGGAGCGTCGCCTCCTGCAAAGCCACGTCCAGAGCATAGCCGCCGCCCATGCACCATCCGATCGATGCGACGCGGTCCTTGCGAACGTTCGGCTGAGACCTCAAATATTCCACGGCAGCGCGCAAGTCGCGCAGAGCGCGGTCTTCCGGAACGCCACGCATTAATTCATGAGCCAGTTCCGGTGTGTCCGCGACTTTGCCGCGATACAGGTCAATGGCCAGCGACACGTATCCTTGGTCGGCCAGCTTGGAGGCCTGCTCCTTCACCCAATCGGTCAGGCCCCACCATTCGTGGATCACCACCAGCGCGGGGAACGGACCTTTGCCTTCTGGCGTGTAAAGCACGGCTTGCACGGTGTCGTCGCCACTCTTGTAGGAAACGCTCTTGGACGTAGCCGCGGCTGCAGGCGCAACCAGCAGCGCAAGCATCGCCAGCACTAAAATTTTCTTGAAGGCCATGTGCACCTCAGCCTGATTCTGAGTTTCTTCAAAGCATACGCCAGCGCTTGCCAGTTGTGCCGGCACAAGCTCACAGCGCGAGCTCCATGTACAACGCCCCCGCGATGGGGTTCTGGCAATACGGCTGGATCTCGCCAAAGCCCATTTCGCGGTACATGGCCACTGCGGTTTTCATCACCGGCTCAACTGTGTCCAGGCGCATGCGCCGGTAGCCGACGCTGCGCGCTTCGGCGATCAGCTTTTCGGCGAGCGCCCGTCCAAGGCCCTTCCCGCGAAATTTCGGGCGCACATACAAACGTTTCATCTCGCAGGCTTCCTCATCGAGCCGCCGCAGGGCACCGCATCCAGCCAACTCGCGGTCAAATTCAGCCAGCAGAAGGCGGCCCGCAGGTGGAACGTAGTCTCCCGGCAAACTCTCCAGCTCTTTGTCGAAATTTTGGAAGCACAGACTAAACCCGAGAGACTGAGCATACTCCAGGAACAGCGCGCGGGCCTGCGCGATCTCAGCCGAAGTTTGGGCTTGCCGGATGACCACTCCGGTCGCCGGGTTTGCACGCGGTTTGCTGTCCTGGCGCGATTTCTCCATACGCTGTCTTGATTCCGTCGCCTTCGGCGCCAACGCCCTAGGCCGTGACGACGTCATCCCGAAACTCGGCGCATTTCAGCCGAGTGAGGGATCTCGCGCGGAGTGTTCATTACCGTGGGCTTAGCGCGCTACGCGCCAGATCCCTCGCCCCGCCGGTGAAGACGCGGGGCTTCGGGATGACTTCCTCGTGAAAGAGTCAAGTATGTTAACGCCACCCTGCTATCCCATTCGCATTCCGCCGTTAACGCTCAACACGTGCCCGGTGATGTATGCGGCTTCATCGGACGCCAAAAACGCCACCGCATTGGCCACATCTTCCACCGTGCCCAGCCGTCCCAGCGGAATGTTCTTTAGCGCATTCTGCCTGAATTCGTCGCCCAGGGCCGAAGTCATGGCGGTTTCGATGAATCCGGGAGCGATGGCGTTGCAGGTGATGTTGCGCGACCCGACTTCACGCGCAATGGCCATGGTCAATCCAATCAGGCCGGCTTTTGACGAAGCATAATTCGCCTGGCCCGCCTGGCCCATCTGCCCAAACACAGAGGTGATGTTGATGATTCGTCCCCAGCGCTGTTTCAGCATGGAGCCGACCACCTGCTGGATGCACAAGTATGCCGAAGTGAGATTCGTGTTGATGACGGAATCCCAATCGGCGCGTTTCATGCGCATTACCAGTTGGTCGCGGGTGATGCCGGCGTTGTTGACGAGAATATCGACTTTTCCCAGTTGGGCGATCGCCGACCTGAATACCGACTTGATCTGCTCTTCGTCCGCCACGTCGAGGGCGAACACTTCGGCCTTGCCGCCTGCCGCCGAGATTTCCTTAGCAACTTCGTCCAGCTTTTCCTTGGTGCGCGCCGCCAGCGCCACGGTAGCTCCGGCTGTCGCCAGTTTCACCGCGCAGGCCTGGCCAATGCCTTGCGAAGCGCCGGTCACAAACGCAACCCGGCCTGAAAGCGTCATAGGCTCGCTCCTTGTTTGTCTTGACGGGAAATTATAGCCGCTGCGGAGCGCGGCGCGCGGCGCCGTCAGGGAGGGAACCTTGGTTCGAGCGGACGCCTAGTTTCCCGGCTGCAGATTCGGCACCGGCATGGTCGCACTGACCAGTTGGTAGTCGCGCTGATATATGTCCACTATGGCACGCCCAACAACGCGCGTCTGAGCCTCGGAGTGCGTGTGCACCGGAAAGGTGAATGATTGAATGTCGGCGTAATCCTGAACAAACTCAATCTTCTTGACGAAAAACGATGGCGATTTCACCAGCTTGCCCTCGGCGCGGGCGAGCGTGCCGGTGTAGGCATCGACGTAGATCTTGCCCTTGAACAGGCCGGGGCGCTTCTGCCGTGGCTTGACGTGGAACACATGCACCACGCGGCCGTTTACGTCCGTCGTTCCCTTGTAAGAAAACTTGTAATTCGCCGGGCTGATGCCGGTGAGCGCAGGATCATCTTTCTGCACGTGATCCACTTCCTGCTGTAGGAGCCGTGCAATGACATTGTTCTTTACGTAACTGTCTCCCGTAAAGCGCAGCGCCTTGAACGCCAAAGTGCGCGGAGCGGAGTAGTGCCGCTGCAACTCGTATTCGCCGTACTGGGAGGTGGCGGGAAGTTCAGCGTGAATCAGGGTGGTGGCGGAATAGCTGGCCAGTCCTGCCGATTGCGCCGCGGCATGTCCTTCGAATACCCGCAGGGCAAACTCAGGGGCCATGCGCGGCAGCGGAGCTTGCGTGGGAAGCACCGCTAAGGGCAGATCGGTGGCTGCACCGCCAGTGTCCCCGGGGAGCAAAATGGCGGGCTCGTCACCCGGCACATCCGCGGCCCAGAATCCTGACATCTGGGCGGGCGCTAAACCTGGGAACGTGCAGCACAGCCACAAACAAATAACAGCGTAACGTCTCATGCAGAGAATCTTTGGTTCTTGGTGTAATTTACCCTTATATACGATTCGGCCACCAAAAGAAAAGTCGCGGACTTTCCGCGAGTGTCTTAATGTGACGATTAACACCTTTGGGGATAGCCGTCCCGGCTGCCCGGTCGAGCGAAGCGCGACTCCCACTGCTGTGCCGCACCACGCTACTCCTCCGCGAAGGCCTCGCCGATCAGCCCTTTGTACCACTCTTCCGCCTCGCGTTCGCCGGTCTGGTCTGCCGCCGCATCGCGATATGGTCTGCTCTTGCAGTGGGCCGGGCAGGAATCTATTCCCTCTCGCTAGTCGCGGTCAGCGCGAGGGTCACGCGCTCGCGCTACTTCAGTTCCTCAGCGTCTTCCCCGTCTTCAGCGTGTACTGGATGCGCTCTTGTGTCTTCTTCTCGCCGCAGAGGGATTTGAAGGCTTCGCGCTCCAAATCCAGCAGATACTGCTCGCTGACCGGAGTTCCCGGCGACGCCGCACCGCCGCACAGCACTTCCGCAACCTTGGTTGCCAGTTTCACTTCGTATTCAGTGATGTAGTCGCCCTGGCGCATGAGGTGAACGCCCATCCGCAGCGCCGCCAGGATATTTTCGCCGGGCGCAGGAACGTCGGTGCGCGGTAGGGGAGGCTCGTAGCCGGCGCGCAACAACTCAAGGGCGCGTGCTTTCGCGTCGGCCAGCACGCGCTCGCGATTCATGGTGATGCGGTCTGAGTTCGAGAGAAATCCGTAACCACGCGCTTCCTCGGCCGAAGTCGCCACTTTGGCGGTGGCGATGGTCTCAAATGCCTTCTTCATAGCCTCCATCAGCTCGACCGACTCACCGCGCGCGCCCGCACGGATTGCTTGGGCGCTGTCCACGGCGCGCAGCGTCATTTCCTTGCAGCCGCCGCCGCCAGGCAGCAGGCCCACACCGACTTCCACCATGCCGATGTACAACTCGGCGTGGGGCTGGCGGGCGGCCGCGTGCAGCGTCATTTCGCAGCCTCCGCCGAAGGTGAAGCCGAAGGGCGCGATCACCACCGGCTTGGAGGAAAACTTGATGGCCTGCGTCATGTTCTGGAATTGGCGAATTGCCATGTCCACCTCGTCCCATTCTTCTTCCTGCACCAGCATGAGCAGCAGCATGAGGTTGGCGCCGACGGAAAAATTGGGCGCGTCGTTAGTGATGACAAAGGCATCGAAGTTGTCACCCGCGCCACCCGGTTTCAGGGTTTGCGAAATCAGCGTGATGATATCGGCGCCCAGCGAGTTCATCTTGGAGTGAAACTCGATGCAGGCAACGCCGTCGCCGAGATCAACCAGCGACGCGCCGGGATTCTTCTTCACCACGCCATTCGATTCTTTAGCGACGGCCACCGACCAGACGCCCGCGGGAACTTGCAGCGGTTTGTAGGCTTCGGTGGAAAAGTCGAAATACGCGCGGCCAGAAGCGGTTGCGGTGTTGTCCGCATACCAGGCCTTTTTGCCGGAGGCCAGCAGGCTCTCCACATTCGCAGCCACTGGATGCCCTTCCTTTTTCATGCGAGCCACGGTGGGTTCGACCCCGGCCGCGTCCCACAACTCGAAGGGGCCCAACTCCCAGTTATAGCCGAGTTTCATAGCCCGGTCGATTTCGACGATGGTGTCGGAAACCTCCGGAACCCGGTTGGCGGCATAGGTCCACAAATCGGCAAGGGAGCGCCACAAGAACTGTCCCGCAGGGTCGGTCTTACTGCCGCTGCCGTCCAGGCCCAGCAACATGCGCAGTCTTGCGCCAGTGTCTTCGATGTTCTTCGCCATGTCGAGGGCGGCGAACTTTGGCTTTTTCCGCGGATGGTATTCCAGCGTCTTCCAGTCGAGCGCCAGGCGCTCATCTTTCTCGCCATCGTGCCCTTTGATTTTCTTGTAGAAGCCGCCCTTGGTCTTATCGCCCAGCCATTTGTGTTCGATCATTTGATGGAAGAAGGCGGGCAGTTTCAAGTCGCGGCGTTCATCGTGCACGCTCTGGGTCATATTGCTGACCACGTGGCTCAGGATATCTAGACCGACCAGGTCGATGGTGCGGAAGGTCGCCGATTTCGGCCAGCCTACCGCGTGCCCGGTCAGCGCGTCGATGTCTTCGATGCTGAAATTCATCTCCTGCATCAGGCGCATGACGTTGAGCACGGAGAATGTGCCGATGCGGTTCCCGATGAAATTGGGCGTGTCTTTCGCCATGACCACACCCTTGCCCAGGCGGGTGTCGCAGAAGTGAGCGACCGATTCCATGAGCGAGTGGTCCGCTTCCGGCGTGGGGATGACTTCTAGTAGGCGCATGTAGCGCGGAGGGTTGAAAAAATGCGTGCCAAACCAACAGCCGCGGAAGTTGCCGGAAAAACCTTCGGCAATTTTTCTTACCGGCAGGCCGCTGGTGTTGGTCGTGATGATGGTCCCCGGCTTGCGAACGGCTTCGACCTTCTTCAGCAAGGCTCGCTTCAGGTCTAGATTCTCGACCACGGCCTCCAGGATCCAATCGGCATCAGTGAGCTTCTTCAAGTCATCTTCGAAATTGCCGATGGTGACCAGCCGGGCGAACGAAGCCTCCATGAACGCCGCGGGTTTGGCCTTCTTGGCCGCCTCCAGGCCGGCGGCGGCAATGCTGTTTCGTGAGCCGGCATCAGCCCCCGGCGGGACAATGTCGAGCAGATAGCTAGGAACTCCGGCGTTGGCAAATTGCGCTGCGATGCGAGCGCCCATGGTTCCCGCGCCCAGAATTGCTACCTTATGAATGCTTTTCATGGTTCAATGCTCCGCAAAGAAATCACAACAAGGGACACTAAGGCGTACAAAGGTTCGACAAGGCAGTGTATCTCATCGCGCGGCCGCGTTGACCCGTTCTGGTCAGAAGCATCGGTGACGTGCGGAGTTGCTCGGCTGGGTAACTTCGGAGAATACGGGTTGGGCAGCCGACGGCACCACTGCAGGGAAACGCTCGGGGCGAGGTCCCGCCCAGGACAAGTGTGGGAAAGTGCGAGGCGCCGGAGTTACCGCTGGTGCAAAAAGTCCCCAAAAACAGCTTGGGCGCATGCCGTATAGATGTGGGGTGAGGATGGCAACGGCACGCGCCCTATTAAGTTGATAGCAGATTAGATTCCCGGCGGATAGATGTCAAGAAAAATCTTTTCGATTCAGCAACTTAGCGCGATTTTCAGATCATATTTCCAAGTTGTTGTCAGTGACGCCGATCACACATCTGCGTGACGTCATGAAATAGCCCGCCGAGCGCCGAGTCCAGCCAAAAGCTCGGCCATGAGCAAAAAGGCCGCCCTGCAAGGGCGGCCCGGTCCCCCCACATCCGCAAACCTTACGACGGCACCGCCTGCCCTTGCGCGGGCTGCGGAGCGCTGGCCGCCGTAGCGGCGGCGGCCTCGTTAAGGATCCGATGGTGGATGGTAAACAGCGCCAGTTCCAGCCGATCAGAAACGCCGATCTTGTCATACACGTTGCGCAGGTAGTTCTTAATCACCTGCTCGGTCGTGCCCAACTGGGTGGCGATTTCCTTGTTCTTGTAACCTTGCACGATCAGCGCCACGATGCGCAGTTCCTTGGCGGTAAGGCGGTCGCGCACGCGCAGGCCGACCATGTCGTTCTCGGTCAGTTCGCTGGGTACGGCAATGTCTTGCACCCAGGTTTCGCCGCGGGCCACTTTGCGCACGCAATCCACCAGAGCGGTGCTGGTCACGTTGCGGTATACCACGCCGTGTGCTCCGGCATTGATGTAACGCTGCGCGCTTTCGCCCGTGTCCGCCAGCATCACCACCTGGGTTTTCACTTTCACGGCAGCTTGCAAGGTGGCGCTGAAGTCGTCATGAAAGCCGCTGGCTACGATCAGTACCGCAGCGCGGAATTTGTCCAACGCCATGAACATTTGCTCGGGAGTTTGAGCCTGGGCTACAATGCGCATCTCATCTTCTACCGCCAGCACTTTGGCGATGCCCGCCCGGAAAATTGCTTGGTTGTCGGCCAGAATCAGTTTCAGCATTTCGTCAGTACCTCGGGATTACGAGTGGCGAACGAAATCGTAAGAATCGATCACGCAGGCGACGCCGCGCGCCTCCGTGGTTTTGCCGCCGGCTGCGGGTTCGTCGGTGCGCACCACGCGTCCACGGCATTGCACAATCACATTGTCCTTAGCGCCGGTCACTTCCGGGGGCAGCGCAATCTCGAACTCGACCGCCGAACCGACTTCCAGGTTCGCATCGGCGCGGATATACACTCCCGCCGCACTCAGGTTTCCGGTTATGCCGGCATGTTCACTGCCTTCATCAGAGCGATGAATCTTGATCGGTAATTCCAGGGGAAAGCGTTTTCCCGTCCGTGCTTCGGCCACAAGACCTCCTCAACAGGGTCTTTCTCTGCTTGCAAGCGCCAGCCCATGCGGCTAGCCGCACGAAGTCCAGCACAAGCCTTACACGCCCTTATACCACGGATGCAACCCCGGTAAAAGCCCGATCTGGCCCGTCCGAGGGGTAGGAACCTAGGTTCCCCCGGCTGCCGCTGTGTCAGCCCGGCTGGGAACGAACCGAGGGGTGCTTAAATCGGCATGAATCGGCGGTCGGGGCATGCCTGAAGGATATAGCGTTCGCCAGTACCATTCCGCTTCTCACTGGCCGTTAGGGGCATGTCGACGAATGGGATGGCGTAATTCGTATGCGATCTGAGCCGCGGCGGCTGAAAAGTCGTTTATGGGGAGCATTCGGCCACGGGTGACCGATGTGATTTCGTCCAACTGGAGCGCGCGCATCCGCGCCTGAAACCGGTCCGCGTATCGGTCGAACATGCCGATCGCGTACACCGGCACATCAGCTCGCTTCAGCAGCGACGTTACTTCCGACGGTGTGTGCCGGCTGTAGCGATCGCTGTCGTCGGAGAGCACAACCATTGCTTTTCTGCCGTAGCACGAGTTCTGCAGCTCTCTTATGCCCAGATACATGCCATCCCACATTGCCCCAAAGCCGTCCCCGTGAACCGTTTCGGCGACCCGCTCAATATCGCCGCCCGAGCCACCTAGCCGGACGACAACTTGTGGTTCGTCGTGAATGACCACCAAAGCCATTTCCTGCGCATTCGATGTTCGGATGAGTTCTCGCAGAGCCTTTCGAGCTTCGCCGATTCTGGCGGCCATGCTTGAGCTTGCATCGAGGACTACGACCATGGATAAAGGCTCTACGTCCGAAAGATATGGCGCGGTCTGGGGGGGCTGCTCGGACAGCGGGGTGACCTCCGCCTTCACTCCGGGCACGGCCCGATCTGCATAATCGAGAACTTCAACGTTTCTTGATACCGGCCGAGGAACACTCGTGCCTGCTTGTGCGACAACCCAGACGGATGCGGCCAGCATTAGAAACGCCGAGAGCAGGGAACGTCTGAATGCAGCGGGCAGGAGGAGCGCCAGCAATTCTGAAATGCACGGTGGCTGCTGATCCGTACTCCCCGACTTGAGGCCACCGATGAGCACCAAGAACCTCCAAGACCAGCCTATCTCCGGGGAGATAAAGAAGTGCTAAACAGTTCATAAAACAAAGATATAGAGGAGAAATAGAGGGGTATGTCCTGGAGGGAGCGCGCGTGAGGGCCTCCTCCTTTCGGCCCGGGCACGATCACGCTTAAAACAGGTAAACAAGATTCACCGCAGTCGTGAGTTGCCGGTCGTTCCAGCCATTGCTGCCTTTGCGGAATACCCGCCGGTCCGACAAATCCCGGCGAAATTCGCCGCGGATAGCGAAGGTGCCGTCAAACCTTTTAAGATCTGGACTTAGCTTGGAGAATTTCGCCGGCAGATCATAAGTCGGAGTTAATGTGTAGCCCTGAAGGGTCTGATTGAAGCCGGTGCGCGTGCCGCCGCCATCGCGAAAGACCTCGCCCCGGAATGCCAATGACAAACGGTGGGTGAAATAAAAGCGCGCATAGCCGGCCAAGTCTCTCCAAATGGCGGCCTGTCCATGAACGACGCCGTTGTCCTGGTGGCCGTAAAGTCCGTCAAGCGCGAAAGACAGGCGGGAGACCGGCCTCCAGGAGGCGATAGCTTCTTCCACATCGGTTTGGTCGTTGTTGTCATGCGGGCGTTCCGGACCGTGAATGAAGTTAAAGACAACGCTGGTGGTCTTGCTGGTTGCCACCGACAACTGTCCACCCACGGTGGAGCCGTCGTTGACCTTTTGGAAATCATCCCATCCGTTATTGACCGTAAAGATCGCCGAGATCCGGTCGCTGAAAGGGTAGGTTATCCGAAGGCCAGTGTGGGTAAACGGGATGCCATACCCGAACAGAAATGCCTGGCTGAAATTGTTGTTATACCCGTCGTAGCCGGGAATTGTTTCGTACCCCATATAGGTCACAAACTTGCCAAAGTCGAACCGCAGCCCTTTTCCTATAGGCGCAATGTAGCTTACGTACATCTGCGGGATGTCCACGTGCCCGGCGACCCCAGTCTGTGTGTTGCGGAAAAGTCCGTAGGCAGCGGTCACCTCCGGCACGCCTGATCCGGCGATCAGATCAAACAAAAATCCAAACTGATTGGGCTTGGCAATTTGCCGCTGAATGACAAATTGAGCGACGTCCAGTTGCGCCTGCTGGTCGTTGAAATCAAACACTCGAAACTGGTTCAGGCGAGGTTCCGGCTGGTTTGTGTTGTAGGTGTAAGAGAAAGAAAGAAACCCGTTGGTAGTAATCTGCCGCCACCAGGGTTTTTGGTCCCCGGAGCTGGCCGGATCAGAGGCCGGAGCCTGTGGCGGATCAGGGTTCTGCGCGCCAACCCACAGGGGTGGTCCCATGATCACCCCTGTGATCAGCAGCGTTCCGAAAAGCCGGCCAATCGGTCGCCCGATCTGCTGGCTTCTCATTTGCGGGCCGGTTCTCCCGCGTGAACTAAGTCGTCGTGAGCTTCCTCATAGGCGCGCTCGCCGTGGAGGGATTCATCCAGACCCATCTCTTCCGTCATCTCGGTGACTTTCACCGTGGCAAATGCGTCAATGATGCGCAGCATGGCGTAGGTGAAAATGAACGCCCACGCGGACGAGAACACCACCGCCGTAACTTGCTTCAGCAGGAAGGTCGGATCGCCATACAACAGGCCATTCGCGCCCGCTGGATTGTACGTCTTGGTGGCAAAAATCCCTAGCATGACGATGCCGAGGAATCCGCCGACTCCGTGAACGCCCCATACGTCAAGCGCGTCGTCCCACTGCAGCTTGTTCTTCATTTCCACCGCGTAGTAGCAGATCACGCCAGAAACGATGCCAATAATCACGGCTGTGGTCGGCGAGACGAAACCGGCCGCAGGGGTCACGGTGGCCAGGCCGGCTACAGCTCCGGTCAGCAGACCCAGGAACTTCGGCTTCTTCTCATTCAGCCATGCAACCATCAGCCAGGCGATGGCGGCGAAGGAAGCGGCCACGTCGGTGTTGAGGAATGCTGTTGCGGTTACGGAATCGACGTTCATTTCACTGCCGGCGTTAAAGCCGTACCATCCGAACCACAGCAAGCCCGTGCCCAGGGCAACCAGCGGAATGCTATGCGGGCCGCGGTCCAGGAAGCGGCGCTTACCCACGTATATGACCGAGGCCAAGGCCGCGAAGCCGGCAGTGTTGTGCACTACGATGCCGCCAGCGAAGTCCTTCACGCCCCATTGTGCCAGGAAGCCTCCGCCCCAGAGCATGTGCACGAAGGGGAAATAGACAAAGGTCAGCCAGGCCGTCAGGAAGAACATGTAAGCCTTGAAGGTGACCCGGTTGGTGAATGCGCCGGAGATGAGCGCCGGAGTAATGATGGCGAACATCATTTGATATGCGATAAAAACCAGCGCCGGAATGGTGGGGTTCGGCGAAGGCGTGCTGAGGTCAATACCTCGCAGAAACGCATTGTGGAAGTTGCCAATCACCCCGTGCCAGTCGCCGCTGAAGCACAAGGAATAGCCATAGATGTACCAGATTACGGTTGTCCAGCCCATCGAGACAAAGCTCTGGATCATGATTGCCAGGACGTTCTTGCGTCCTACCAAGCCGCCATAAAAGAAGGCGAGCCCCGGCGTCATCAACATGACCAGGCTGGTGCACAAAATCATGAACCCGGTGTTACCGGAATCGAGATGCAGCATGCAGCCTCCTAGGAGCGCGGAATGAAACGAATGGGTCCGCTGTGTGGCGGGCCGGAACCAAGGCTCGGCAACAAAGGGGGCTCTCCCGCCGCTGCTTCCGAAGGTGGTTCCATCCCCTAGCTTGGCCTTCTGTTGGAAAAAACGCTGTGCGGCATGTCAAAAGGCATTGTGCGGTATGTCACAGGCAGCAGGTGACAAGGCCGAAGAAAGTGTGGTTCGTCACCTTGCGGCTTATCGCGCGCCACCGCCTGCTCGGTGCGGCGAGCCCGGGGACAAAACAGCCCGGAGAATCTCCCCGGGCCCACGAAAGGACATTCGACCGCCGTCTATCTTAAACGGCGGCCTCGCCCGTCCCGAGCGGAAACTACGGCCAGCGCTTGGCGGTATCTTCCCACCCGACGGCCCGGGCCGGCGGTGGGGCCGTATTGGCCGCTGGTTGGGGAATGCGAATCGGCTGCTGGGGCGGCAAAGCGCTCACTAACTTGCTCTCGGAAATCTCGGCCACACCTTCTTTATCGTCCGACAGCAGTGGCGCGGCGACCCGCAGCGCCTCCACCTCTTTTTCCAACTTCGCCAGTTCCAGCTCTTTCTGCCGCAAGACTTCGTAAACGTTCTTCATATTTGGGCACCTGGGACAACCTGGTTCAAATACCAGTGAGCGCAGATTATGCACTTGTCGGGCATTTGTCAAGAAGAAGAAAGGCCGCAGATTTCGCGTGTGCGCGAGACGTGTACCGTTCCTTTGGGACTCGTGCGGCTTTCCCACTTTATCCCGTCACTTCCGTGCCGTGCTATAGAATGCCGCCTCTGCGGGGTTGGAATCTGCTGCCGCGTTCCGCTCACTGGTCCTAGTTCGCAGGCACGCACTTAAAGCTCAGGAATGACCCAATCAGGCTTGCCTCGGCTGATCCCGGGGAGTTGTAGCGGGCAGAGCCCATCGGCGCCTTGGGTGCAAACTTGGGCGCACCGGGCCGCGACGCTCGCGATCGTGGCCGCATGGGGATTCTCCCCCAATTTTACTTACCAAATTTCACACGGCGGATTCCAAAAAGCATACGTTTGCCCTGTGAAACGCAGTATAATGGCGGAAACCGTTGCTGTGGCTTGACTTAGGAGTCGACTGATGTCCCACGGGGTGGCAGAGAACGTGCATGGCCCAGACACAGGTACGCGTGTCCCCCAGCATGCCGTGTATGCACGGCCTATGAACAGGGACTTCCAAATTCGATTCACGGCCAGCCTCCTGACGCTCCTGACGGTGGCTAGTGTCGTTCTTGCTGGCATCAATTTCCGCAAAGAGCAGGAATACCAGGTTCCCTACGACGGTGCCTGGTGGGTGGAGCGCAACGAAAACCTGGTGGCGGACCGGGTCGAAGCGAGCGGGCCAGCGGAGCGGGCTGGCATCAGAGTGGGCGACCGGCTTGCTGCGGTGGATGGCCACCTGGTCAACGCCACTGCCCAGCTCTCCCGTGAACAGTACCGGGTTGGGCCATGGGCAAAGGCAACATATTCTGTCCAGCGGCAAGGCGTGCCGGTGGATATGCAAGTGATCCTGGTGCCGGCCGATCGCACGCAATACGCTTGGCTCCGGCTGATTGGCTTGATTTACCTGGGAATTGGGCTTTACGTGCTGCTGCGGCGCTGGACCGCGCCCGGTTCGCTGCACTTCTACATTTTCTGCCTGGTTTCGTTCACCTATTACGCGTTTCACTACACCGGGAAACTGAATCTGTTTGACTGGAACATCTACTGGGGCAACGTGGCCGCTGGCCTGTTGCAGCCGGCGTTGTTTCTGCACTTCGTCCTGACCTTCCCCGAGCGGCGCTGGTTCGTGCGCAAGCACCCATGGGTGATCCCGGGGATCTACGCTCCGGGAGCGATCCTGCTGGCGACTCAGGTGTTGGCGATCACGCAGCTGCGAGCCAGCGAAGTTCTGCGCTGGAACCTGGACCGGTTGCAGATGGGCTATCTGGCGCTGCTGTTCGTGCTGGCCGCAGCCATCCTGCTAAGAAGTTACCGCAGCGCAAAGACCGTCATCTTGCGCCAACAGCTCAAGTGGCTGACGCGCGGAACCATACTGGCGGTTACGCCATTCACACTGTTTTACGTAATCCCCTACATGATCGGCGCGCTGCCGACGCCTCTGATGAAGGTCTCGGTGCTGTCACTGGGCTTGCTGCCGCTGACCTTCGGCTACGCCATTTTCCGCTACCGCCTCATGGATGTGGACCTGATCTTCAAGCGTGGCATGGTCTATACCTTGGCGGCGGGCGCGATTGCTGGCGTGTACCTAGCGCTGATCGCTGCCGTAGCGGAAGTGGTGCATGCGCGCATACCCAGCTCCGGCCCGGCCGGGCTGGCGATTGCCGTCGTCGTGATCGCCCTGCTGTTTGACCCGGTCCGCAAGTGGATCCAGGAGCAACTGGACCGCGTGTTTTATCGCACGCGCTACGACTATCGCAAGACACTGATCGAGTTCGGGCGAGAACTGAGTTCCCAAACCGATCTGGACAAGATGCTCAGCTCGGTGGTGGAGCGCCTGTCTGGGACGCTGCTGGTAGACCGCATGGCGATTTTCGTGTCCACCGGCGAATCGGGGCGGTTCATCATCGCCAAGTCGTTCGGCATGACTCAAACTGGTGGCCTGGATCTGAGCTTCTTGGGCGCGCCGCGCCCGGAAATTGGCGCCGGCCATCTCTTTTTCGACAACACTCACCAGGTGCCACGCGAAGCTCCGGAAGCGCAACAAGCCATTGCTGCGCTTGACCTGAACTACTACATTCCTTGTCGCGCCCAAAAGCAGACCATTGCGGTCCTGGGGCTGGGCAAGACGGTGGAGGGAGACTTCCTTTCCAGCGAGGATGTAGAGCTGCTGGAAACTCTGGCCGGTTACCTGGGCATTGCCATTCAGAATGCCCGGCTGTATGCGTCGCTGGAACAGAAAGTAACCGAGTACGAACGGCTGAAAGACTTCAACGAGAACATCGTTGAATCCATCAACGTGGGCGTGCTGGCGGTGGACTTAGCCGACCGCATCGAGTCTTGGAACTCGCAGATGGAAGTGATGTACGCGTTGCCGCGTTGGCGGGCGGTCACCCGGCGGCTGAGTGAAGTGTTTCCCGCGGCCTTTGTGGAAGAGTTCTATCGCGTGCGTCAGAACCCGGGTATTCACAATTTGTACAAGTTCCGGCTGGGGACGCCGGCGGGCGAATCGCGCATCGTGAATGTTGCCATCGCGCCGTTGGTGACCCGCAAATTCAGCGTGGTTGGGCGGCTGATCATCATGGATGACATTACCGAACGGGTGGAGCTGGAGGCGCAGCTTTCCCAAGCCGACAAGCTATCGTCCATCGGCTTGCTCGCCGCGGGCGTGGCCCATGAGGTCAACACACCGTTGGCGGTGATCTCTTCCTATGCGCAGATGCTGGCCAAGCAGCTGCAGGGCGACGCGCAGAAGGGTGCGTTGCTGGAAAAGATCACACGGCAGAGTTTCCGCGCCTCGGAGATCGTGAACAATCTGCTGAATTTTTCCCGCACCAGCAGCACGCAGTTTACCGAAGTCAACGTGAACAAGGTGATTTCCGATACCTTGGCGCTGCTCGAACACCAATTCAAAACCTCCAGAATCCGGGTTCAGGATGAGATGGATCAGAGTCTGCCGCTGATCCACGGCAATGCAGGCAGGTTGCAACAGGTGTTTCTGAATCTGTTTCTGAATGCCAGGGACGCCATGAGCCAGGGCGGAACATTGCGCGTGGCCACTTCCAACGGCGACGGCGTCAGTGTGGTGGTGGCCGATACGGGAGCAGGAATTGCGCAGGAGCACATTCACCGCATCTACGATCCTTTTTTCACCACCAAGCTTGGGTCACGCGAAGGCCAGAACCGGGGCACCGGTCTCGGCCTGGCAGTTACCTACGGAATCATTCAGGAACACGCCGGCAAAATTAAGGTGGAAAGC
>Ga0187784_10002238_pt1 | contig 15522 bp, 19 predicted proteins | sample 1015_SJ02_MP15_2_FD_132964 | JGI IMG/M metagenome (GOLD analysis project Ga0187784, IMG submission 132964) | Tropical peat soil microbial communities from peatlands in Department of Meta, Colombia - 1015_SJ02_MP15_20_MG | ecosystem: Environmental > Terrestrial > Soil > Wetlands > Peat | place...
GATTCTCGATCGACAACACCAGCGGAACGATCGATGGCATGCCAAGTCATGCTGGGACATTCCCCTTCACAGTCTGTGTGCGGGACTCAGTGTTAGCAAGCGGATGTCGAACTCTGTCACTTCAAGTATTGGGCTTGGGCCTGGACCAGTATGGGGGCTTGACAGCATTGCCTTCAGCACATGGAGCCACCGGTTTTTTCCACATTGAGCAGTTTGGACAACGCTGGTTTCTGGTTTCACCTGACGGGAACCAATTCTGGTTGTCCTCGGTGTACGGCGTCGGTCCCGGAAATGGCGGATCAGAGTACGCGATGGCAATCGCAGCCAAATACGGAGCCAGTCAGACCTTCGCGTCCCAAGCCGTCAGGCGTCTGCGCTCCTGGAGCTTCAACACGATTGGCGAGTATTCCGCAACTTACGTGTATCCAGTCGGCGTGTATGGCCTCAAAACAGGAAATCCCGAGCAGCTGCCGTTTATCCGCCTGATCCGGCCTTCCATCTACAGCCTCAAGAGTGGCAAGGTGAAGGACATAGTTATCGGCGTCGACGCAAAGGCCTATACAGGGTATCGAGGGACTTTCCCGGATGTCTTCGACCCGGCATTTCAGGCGTATGCCAATCAGATGACCGCCGACCAGATTGCGCCACAGGAGTTTACGCTGCCATTGGACCCCTCGCCCTGGATCATCGGGACCACGATAGACGATGCCGACGACCTCTACGGATTCAAGACCAACGTGGCGGCCCATGATGGCTGGCTTGTGGCGATAACGTCACCAACACAAGTATCGAACTATGGTGTTACCTATGCTGACCAGACGGTTTACAGCAAGCAGGCATGGGCAAACTACCTGCAATCGGAATATGGAACCATCGGCGCGCTGAATGCCGCTTGGGGCTCCAACTATACGACTTTCGGCTCGGCGGGAGGTTGGGGCGTGGGCACGGGATTGCTGGATGAAAACGGGAGAAATCCGTGGATTGGTAAGGATTACAGTGGCTTGACCGATACCGCGCCCGCGGCTCATGCGGATATGAATGGATTTTTAGGCCTGCTGGCCACTCAATACTTCTCCGTAGTCACTGGAGCGGCGAGAGCGGCCACACCACATCATTTGGTATTCGGCCCCGCGGCCCTATCAGGTTCGGCGCGTCCGCAGATCGTTGAGGCGGCCGCCAAGTACGTGGATGCCTTTCAAGTCTATGGTCCCCCGACGGATGAGACGTGCCAATCTACTGGAGGGGCCTGTTCGATTGCTAACGTGTACAACCTTAGCGGCAAACCGCTGTTCGTGTGGTTGACCCTCACGTCGCAAAAGGATTCTCCCCTTGCCGCTTACCCCGGGAGGGGACCTGGGTTTGATTTCCCCACGCAAGCCGCGCGCGGAGCTCAATATACGGCTACTTTGCAGCAACTCGCCAACATTCAAGGCAAAGATGGTCTGTACCCTGTGCTTGGGATCGACTGGTGGGAGTGGGTCGATCAGATTGTCGGCGGAGAGCATGCCAACTTCGGACTAGTTACGGATTTGGACAACGCCTACGACGGACGGGAGGACGTAATACCTCTGGGCAAGGACCCATGGGGTTACACTACCGGGGGTCAGGCCGCCGATTACGGCGACTTTCTGTTCGGCGTGCAAAGGGAGAATCTGCTCATACCCTCCGCCTTATCCGTAGGTCAGAACCCATAGCATGGGGTGATTTACGAAGGGCTCTTTGGACTAAGCGACCGCCATTATGAATGCTAGAATGAGTTTAGGCTCGCGGTATCTAGCAACATGCGACTGGATCGTGATTGTCGTTGAGAGACCCTGCCTAGCGATACTCATACATCATTCAGCTCTTTGCCACTCCCTTTCCTGAAATCGCTAAATCGCTTAAAATGCTCTGATTTTTTCAACACATTCGCAAAGCTTCCGCTCCAGAAGTAAATAGGATGAGGTAGTCCATCTATTGATGGTACTTGGTTCACACCTTACGCTATAGGATCAAGTAATGACTCGCGTTCAAGTAGGACGAGACCGTTTGAAAAATGTCGTTCGATCGCTGTTGGCAAGCGTAGGTTACGAAATCAGACGTGCGAATCCTTTCGGAACGACCGAGATTCGAACCACGATGGCTGAGGTGCTACATCATACCAAACAACTGGGGTTCCTTCCCTCGACGGTTTTTGATGTCGGTGTTGGCCGGGGCACAGAAGAACTCTACAGGACGTTCCCAGATGCCAAGCATATCCTAATTGAGCCCGTCCGGGAATTCGAGCCCTACTTACAAGGGATCTGTAGCCGATACAACGCCGAGTACTTAATTGCTGCTGCTTCCGACTGCGACGGCGATGTCACCATTCACATGCATGACAAGCACCTAGAGGGCTCATCATTGTTAGAAGGACAGAGTGGCAGTGGCCCCCTGCGAGCCGTGCGCGGGGTGCGAATAGATTCGCTCTGCTCGCAGAAGGGTTGGCCTCCGCCCTATCTCATAAAAGTCGACGTGCAAGCCGGGGAGTTGCTCGTTCTCAATGGAGCACAACGGGTTCTTGCAGAATCCGAATTAGTGATCTTGGAAACATCTCTCTTCGCCTTTCGGTCGGGCGCTCACGAATTTTCCGATGTTGTCGACTATATGCGACGGCGAGGATTCGTGCCGTATGACATTTTCGGAGCACGTAACCGTCCCTATGACCGCGCTTTGGCTCAAGTGGATGTTGCATTTGTTAAGGAATGCGGCTTTCTTAGGTCCACCCATTTATGGGCGACCCCGGAACAGAGCAGTAAGATGGAACATGCCTTTCCCGGCGACGTGCATGGCTCGCGAATTTGACTACCAAATCTGACATCCGCCATAACGAAGATCCTTGACGCATGCGGCCTGACCCTGTTCCTGCATAACACTGTGCATATGTTTTCAGGCTAAACAAAAAGTGCTGGGCCGAATTGAAAATACCTTCGCTTCCGGCAATGCAAAGAATTCAACCTGCAATTTTCTGTGGACTTGCCAGTTACAAACTACGTCGGTCCCGAAACTATCGCTGTCTGGGAGACAGCTGGGTCCAGAAAACTATGCGGTGATGTCCACGTTGCTAACATCAAGGATCTTCGTAAGACCACGCCAAATCCACCAGCACATGGTGGTGACCCGAGTTATTCAATGAAGTGTCCTCGACCCTGCAGTGGACAACCCGATTTGAGAGAACGGCTTGCCGGATGGGGGTTACCGCCTCAAAGCAGCCTGGGTATCCGTTTTTCACGAGTGGGAGGCGAGGCCACTGATCCGCGTCTCGAATAGCGTCTGGAGGATTGAGTAAAGCAATTGACGTCAATGCCTGTTTCCACAAGTAAGGAGTTGGAATGAATCATGCACTCGCTAGCAAACTCATAAAGATCAAAAGAATACTTTCCGGATACCAAAAGGACGGCGAATCATTGGCTGGTAGACTGACTTATCTATCGAGATTGATTCTGGGCAAAACCAACGCCTGCCGGCACCTCACGGTGTTCCCGGATGACGTGTTCCTTGTATCGTATCCGCGGTCTGGAAACACTTGGGCCAGATTCCTCCTCGGCAATTTGATCTCTCAGGATGAAGCGGTTACTTTCCTGAATATCGAACACAAAATTCCAGACATATACTGTACTCGAAACCGAGAACTTAAGCGGATCCCTCGGCCTCGGTTATTGAAGAGTCATGAGGTGTTCGATGCGCGATACAAGAAAGTCATTTACATCGTACGGGACCCGAGGGATGTGGCTGTCTCGTATTACTATTGGAACGTCAAACGCAGATATCTACCGGAGGGATACTCAATCGAGCGTAGCGTATCAAGCTTTATCGCGGCCGAACTCGAACCGGAGTGTGGATCGTGGGGGGAACACGTTGCATGTTGGGTGGCCCCACGACAATTAACAGGTGCCATGTTGATAGTTCGTTACGAGGATATGTTGGAGAACCCTGAGCACGAGCTAGGCAAGATTGCCGCGTTTCTCAACATCAATCCAACCGAGGGACGATTGGCAAGAGCAGTTAGCTTGAGTTCCGCGGAAAACATGCGAGTGCTCGAGCGGAAGGAATCGCATTCATGGAGAACAACTAGCAAGACTCGCCAGGACAAGCCTTTTGTGGGACCGGCTATGGCGGGAAGATGGAGATCAGAGTTGCCGGAAAGTTCCGTTGCTGAGATTGAATCAGCATGGTGGCCGGTTATGCGTTTGGTGGGATATTCTCCGATGACGTGTTCGGGCCCGACTACACTTGCCGGCGACTTTGAATCGCTGGTAACAAATCTCTGCCCATCGAATGTAAGCTGACCGACGACCTTTGGCGGCTCGCACCGTAACGCATTTGCGCACGACCAATCACACCATGCAAGGAAGCCGCAATATAGTGGAAAAGATTCCAGATCCTCTCCGAGTGGCCGGGTTAGGCGGTAGCACCGTGGCGAGGGGCGTTTTGTCCAACTGGACGGCTGCCGCGGTGACTGGTATAGCGTCTTTCTTGGTCACTCCGGTGCTAATTCACAGGATGGGAGATTTTCGCTATGGCATGTGGATTCTGGTGTTCTCTATTCTCAGCTACAACGGACTCCTCGACCTCGGGATGCGACCGACATTATCGCGTTTCACGGCACGATTCAGTGGAATGGGCGCTCGTTACGACCAGGATGAAACCTTTGCCACTGCTCTAGCATTAGCGTCGGTGACTGGTATAGTGATTTGCATAGTGTCCGCAACGTTGTCCGGAGCGTTGGCGCGATTCTTCGCAGCGCAAGGCTCAGCGTACTCTGAATTTCGATGGCTGCTCATTCTGCTGGGGACAAGTGTGGGAGTAAGCAGCCCGGCAGCAGCCTTGGGCGCCTATCTTCATGGATTGCAGCGTTTCGAACTCGCCAACCTCGTACCGATTCTGCGGGATATAATCCGAGGCGTTTTGCTCGCCACGACCGTTTACCTCGGTTACGGTGTGATTGCTTGCAGCGTGGTCACTCTGGCGGTCTCTATTTTTTCAATCGTGCTCTACTGGAGAATGGTGCGCTGGGCTGATCCTGAACTGTCATTCGGTTGGCGCCTAGTCAGTTGGAGTCGCGCCCGCCAAATGTTCCAGTTCAGTTTCTACATCTTGTTGTCAAGTGGTGGCAATCTTTTGCGATACCGCATCGACTCCATTGTGATTGGTCGGGTTTTAAACCTGGCGTTGGTGACGCCTTATAACGTTGCCGCGGGCCTGACCAGCTATTTTGATACGTTCATGGTAAGTGTCATGACCCCTTTGCTGCCAGCGATGAGCAGCCTAGACGGACTATCCAAGAAGCAGGAGTTGCAGCGGTTATTCCTATTCGCCACCAAGATCACGGCATCGTTCGCTCTTTTCTACGTTTCCCTTGTTTTGCTGGATGGGCGCGATTTACTTCGGCTGTGGTTGGGGCCGCGGTTCGTCAGCACTAGTTATTCTCTCTTGGTCGTTTTAGCTGTTGGCCGAGTTGCCGGATTGTCCCAGGCTCCTTCACTTTCCATGCTCTACGCCCGAGGCCGTCACCAAATCCTGGGTTGGTGGACCCTTGGGGAAGGATTAGCAAATCTGGTATTGAGTGTTTACTGGGCGAAGAAATACGGGGTCATAGGCGTCGCTTGGGGAACGACTATTCCGATGCTTGCCACTAAACTGCTTCTCCAGCCCTGGTATACGCTCCGTGTTGCCGGACTGGGTGGGCACCAGTACTTCTCACAGGCCTTCCTTCGTCCTGCTGCTGCAGCATTGGTTTTTTATTGGTTGTCATGGCCGATCGTTAGAAATATGCACTCCACACGTTTGTTGGTTTTCTTGACCAGCATTATTTGGCAGATCGCGTTGTTTGGCGCCGTGGCGTGGTTCATGGTATTTCCTGCGTCAGAACGCTGGCTCCTCTGGAACCGGGCAAAACGGCTTAGTCCACCTTGGCTATTAAACAGAAGACCGAAGGACCTGAAGTCCGGCGCTATAGCGACTTCCGGTGAGGAGACCGCTTTATTCTAACTGCGCTTGTGGATATGAGGTGCGAACACCTCGCGATGGTCACTCACAAGAGTGAGAATTCTGAAGGCTCCGACAGTGTCTGCTGATCGCAGGAGAGTTTGACCATTATTATGAGGTCTTAATGACGCACCCGTTGCGCAAGCCCATGGTTGCGCGGGGCGCCATGGAAACACGTAGTCGCACCCGTTATTCGGCGATTCTGCTGCGCAATAGATGCAATTCCGCCGTTGGGCTCTCACTCCGTGATCGCCCATGAGAAAACAATCAACAGAGGGGAGCGATGCATTCCCCGGCAGGGGAGCCGAGCGAAATCGTATGTTTTGGTCTCGCACAGTTTCGAATCAACATTCCCGAACGGTTCGTCCTGGACTCATGAAGAGAGTTAAGTGGAAAATTATTGAATTGCACCCACTGTTGGCGCCACTTGTGCCTAACACGTATCGCGCCTACAACTTTTGCGGAGGAAAAATCTTCTTAAATATCCGAGAATCGCCCCAAATGCTCGCCAGAGCACTCGGGATGTACGAGTGCAACAAAACGGAAGCTATCATCGCACTTCTGCGTCGTGGCATGACGTTCGTGGATGTCGGTGTCAATAAAGGAGATTTCACCCTTCTTGGATCTACTCTCGTAGGAGCGAATGGCAAGGTTTTTTGCTTTGAACCGGAACCGACAAATTGCTACTGGATTCGTCGAAGCATCGATCTTAACGGGTACAACAACATCAGTTTATCTGAGCTCGCTTTAGGTGACGTCAACGGGCACGCGGAGCTATACCTCGGCCGCAAAAGTGGATGGCACACTCTGATTCCGCAGCAGCCTGAACGCGACGCCGGCTTCATTGTTGTGAAGAAGAGGACCCTCGATGATTTCATCACAGAGATTTGCCAAGATCACGTCGACATGATCAAGATTGATGTTGAAGGAGCGGAGCTACAGGTACTTCGAGGAGCGGGTCGGACATTGTCCAAGAATAAGCAAGTCGTTTTACTGATTGATATCCATCCTCGACTGGGAGTTAATCCCAGGGAGGTATGTGATTTGCTAACGGAGCTTGGCTTCTCAATTTATCAGATGAAGAAACCGTTCGATTTACCGGTTGAGGATTATGACAGCCTATCAGAGTTGCTGGCATATCGGAGTACCTGAACCTGGTTCGCAAGGGCGATTGAGGATACCGATCAAGTCCTGAGCGCGTGCGACCCGGAATTCTCAAGAGCCGCGATTTCCCGCTGCTCCCGGGAGCAGCGGAGATTAGAGTCCTAAGACTTGAATCAATTGGTTAAGTCTCTCCTCTTGAAAACGCCGACCCTAAGGCCCCCTTTTTTTAGCGGGGGCAAAACTGCCAAGAAGTAATCAGCAAAGTTGCGAATTCAGACCATCGGTAAAGGGAGGTTACCGAACATGCGGAGTGAGACGATTAGGCAAACGGTCCGCAGGCGTCTTTGGTGGGTGAAGGAGATGCGACCCGAACTTGAACGCTATAGATTCCTTCTCCGCAGGATGGCTATCCAGCCAAAGGGGCCCAAAGAGAAAAAGCCGAACGTAATTCTTTTGTCAATTGATTCGATGGGTGCTAAGCATTTGGGTTGTTATGGCTACCCGCGGACAACCTCTCCCAATATTGATAGGATTGCCGCCTCAGGTGTCCTGTTCGAGAATGTGGTGGCACAGTCTAACTGGACTAAGCCAGCGCTCGCTTCAATCCTCACCTCCCTCTACGCTTCAGTCCACAAAACAGATGCTAAGGGAGAGACAGGCGACCGAACCGATGTGGATGCGCGCGGTCGCGCACACATTCTGGACCCTCGCTTTCGTACGATGGGAGAGGAATTTCAGGGCGGTGGTTACGCCACTGCCGGTTTCTCCAACGGCGGTTACGCACATTCATTTTTTGGTTTTGGTCGCGGTTTTGATCTCTATGACAATCACGGTGGTGGCCTGAAATCATGCACCTACCGCCTGCTTCAGTGGATATGCGAGAAACCGAGTACGCCGTTCTTGGCATGGATTCACGCTTGGGATGTTCATTTTCCCTATATGGATCGGCCACCTTACAACCAAAAGTTTGTCAAGCAGCGGGCGCGGATTGTCTTGGATGCATCGGTTCGCCATCAGATCAACAGCGGCGAGCGCGCGTTGTCTGACGGTGAACTTGAATTTCTGCGGGCTTTATATGATGGGGCGATTAGTTACGTGGATGAGCTGCTTGGCAATTTGATAAAAGAGTTGGAAAGGCTCAGCCTATTGGAGAATACTGTGCTAGTTATCACGGCGGACCATGGCGAAGCGTTCATGGAACACGGGTGCATTGAGCACACCGCCTGTCTGCATAATGAGGTAACACTAGTGCCCCTGATCATGGTTGGGCCGGAACTGCCGCATGGCCTACGCATTAGGACACAGGCGCGCAGCATTGACATCATGCCGACTCTGCTGGATCTGTGCGGCCTGGCACCAAGTGCTGAAACCCAAGGCGTGTCGCTTTTGCCTTGGATCACAGGTGACGCGAATACCGAGTTGTTGGCTGGCACTGAGACAGAGAGAGGTGGGGGGCAAACCGCAATTAGCGATGGGCGTTACAAGATAATTTGGAGAAGCGCCCAACGTATCCCTCAGTTGTACAACCTTGCCGCAGATCCGGAGGAAAAATGTGATATTGCGGCGAGTTGTCCTGGGATACGCATGGACATGGAATCGCAGCATGCCAGATGGAAGGGAGAAATACTCTCCTGCGCTGACCGATACTGGTCGGATGCAATTGCTTCCGAAACTCTGGAAGTGCGCGGTGAGGTGCTCAAGCGGCTCAGAGATCTAGGATACGTGGAATAACGTCTCCCGCGGTAAGTATGCCGCCGAACCAATCTACACACACCACCGCTCGAAACTTGAGGAACCGATGCGAAAAGCCGACGATAGTTTATTGCCTTTCTATCGAACGCTACGTGCTGCCCCGCTCGCCTGTCAACAGATCTTCTGCAGATCTTCTGCAGCGTTGATAGGCATTGATGTTGCGAAATGGCAAATCTATTGTCAGGGGATGCACCGCGCCAATATTCATGGGAAGCTGAAATGATAACGATCGTGTCAGGTATTCCACGCTCAGGCACTTCGCTAATGATGCAAATGCTTTCAGCTGGAGGAGTACCTCTGCTGACTGACATGTCGCGTATCCGCGATCAGAATAATCCACGTGGATATTGCGAGTGGGAACCCGTAAAATCGCTTTTCCGAGCCCCCGAAGTAATCGCAGCCGCTGAGGGAAAAGCAGTAAAAGTGATCTCTTCCTTGTTGCCAGCACTCTCAAACCGATACCAGTACCGGGTGATCTTTATGAACCGGCCACTTGCGGAGATCGTCGCTTCCCAAAATAAGATGTTAGAGCGGCTCGGCAAAGAGGTGCCATCTACTCCAGTAGAATCTGTAATCACCAGCTTCGAAAGACATTTAGACGAGATGCGGGTTTGGTTGGCCAAGCAGCGCAACATTGCCGTGCTTTACATCGAGTATGCCAGTGTCCTCGAGAAACCGGAGCAGATAGCGCGTACCGTGAGCCTTTTCTTGGGAAAGGTTCTTGATGTCAAGGCTATGTCGGGCCAGGTAGAACAATCGCTATACCACGAAAAGACGATTCTCGGCTTACAGGCAAAGTCAGTTTAACCGCTCGCAAACACGTAGCCCCGATTGGGCGGTACGACGCGCGAGCCACTAATGATGCGCAGCCGCATAGAACCCATGAGAAAAGTCGCTCGCATGCTACGCGCCCACGAAGAACTTATTCTGAACTGGTTCCGTGCGAAAGGTGAGATCTACGCTGGTATGGTCGAAGGTCTCAACAACAAGATTCGAGTAGTGACCAGACGATCTTGTGGCTTCCGCACCTACGGAGCGATGGAAATCGCGTTATATCCCACGCTGGGACGACTCCCGGAAACCGGAATCAGCCCACCGATTCTGCTGAGGAGGCGGTTTCATGTTTAGCCTTCAAGCACAGACAAGCATGTAGAGTGAAATGGCCGCTTAGCCTCGAGGCCGAAAGGCCCAGCGATCGTTTGGGGCAAGAAACCGCGATGACACAGCAGGACCGTCGGCGGTATCGACGTTTTCTCATGCGTGAACCCGCAGTTATCACCCTCAGAGATCAAGTGTCGGAAGTCACTTTAGGCTTCACTGAGAACCTGTGTAGCGCTGGCGCTCTCATTCAGTCATTTAAATTGATACCTGAGGGTTCGAAGGTGGACCTAAAGGTGCTGCTATCAACCGGAGGGCAACTGCAGGGTTGCGGTGTCGTGACCCGCATGACGCAAGCAGTCGCCGATGGTCCTATCTTTATCGCCGTAGACTGCAATGTGCCGTTCGACGTGGTTTTGACCAGTTCTTAATTGGAGTTTGAGTGATTCAAAATGTGGAACGGCGGATGCCAGAAGTGGTCGACCGGTCTCTGCGACAAAGAAAGCTTCTGTCTGTAGCCGCGAATCAACCCCAACTTGCCCGGGAGTGACGGGCTGTCACACCCCGTTTCAAAGGTCACGTGTGATGATATTCAAGGGCTCACCGGCGATCACCCGCTTTTGTTGGGGTGATTTTATCCTTCCGGAAATCTCGTTTGTTGCCGGTGACGACGTGATCGGCCCTTGCCGCAACAGCCCAGGCGACGAATTTATCGTCGTCCGGATCAGGAGAGACTCCCCGAACCGGGGTAGGATGGACATTTCCTGGGGTTCGCGGAGCCGACTCAACAGCGCGTCAATTTTTTCGGACGAGAACCCGAATTTGGGCCTCATCGCCTCACCGGCACTCCAGAATATTCCTCGCAGATTTCTTGGGACAGACAGGGTGTTATAAGGCCCTGGATGGCGGCAAGCACAATCAGCGATTCATTACCGGAGGGCGCAATCATGGCCGACATGAGAACGTTCGTTTCGATGACCGCGCGGATCATTTCTTCTTCTCGTTCTTCTCGCGTTTCTCTCGCCGGTATGCCTTGATTTCGGCGTCGATATCCTGCGCTCTAAGCTTGTCCAGTCCCGCTTCTTTGCATCCGCCCAGCCCTTCTGCAGCCACTGGGGAGCCGGGACAACGGCGTTGATGAAATCCTGAACGCTCATCATTACCACGGCCGGTTCGCCGCGTCGGTCCACAATGAACCGCTCGTGATTCTCTACCGCCCGGTCCATTATCCGGCCGAACTGCGTCCGGGCAATATGGGCATCAACACGGCGATCCATACTATCCGCCCCCCACCCCTTCGTTTGATTGATTAATCAACGCATCAATGTACACCCCAATTCCTTGCAGTCTAGCGAATAGCTCCGGGGGCCGGGACGTAAAACGACAACAGCCTGAACTGAGCCCATCTTTTTCGATGATGTCGCAATTTGTGCTTCATCGCACCCCGTCGCTCATTGTCATGCAGCGTTTGGGCTTTACAAACTGAAGCATAGTCTTGGCCACGAGGCGGCCGCAGACGCCTGCCAGAGTTGCGGAGGCACAGGGTTCATCGTTCAAGTCGTGAATGGCGAGCAGGGAGTTGCGTTCATGCGTGCCAAGTGCCACGTTTGCAGTGGAACCGGGCGCGTGCTCAACTAAGCCGAAGGTCACTGAGCAGACTTGAGAGAACTGCTGAGCAAATGCCAATCATCTTGGCCCTGTTTCCAGGAGAGCACGCGTGCATCCTGCCACCAGCGAGGTCCGAAGGCTTCGGTCGGGAGGTCCTGCTGCAAAGGATTCGGCTTCAGCAGTCGGCCGCGGGTGCTCAACGATTGGATGCCCACTTCCCGGTGGCACATGACGCACGCCTTGACGACCGGAAGGTATGTAGCCAGCGACGCATAGTGATCCGGCGGACCCTCGTCGGGACCGCCACCACCAAAGAGGGCAAAGTCCCGTTCGTCCATTCGAGCTGCTTTCAGTCCTCCCGATTGGTTGGCAAAAAGCAACGAACGACCGAGCCGGATCGCGTAGAAATCCTGCCCGCTTTTTGTGATCATCTGGTCTATACCCACGGCCGGTGCAGTGCTCCAGGTGACCGACCGATATACCCGTATCTGCACACTTTCCGTGATGGGCGAGGCCGTGAGCCTACCCTGATTGTCGAAGAGAGTCATCTGACGGACCAGCGCGACCTGAGTCCCGGCCGGCAACTGCGGCAAGTCGGGGTCCGGAGCCTCGTCCTGAAGGGGGGAGAAGTGCGGACTCGGAACCAACGGCACGGGGGAATTCCACAGAGTCTTCAAGTAATCGAACGTCGCTTTGCGTCCTCCCGGAAGCCGCAGGAGTACTAAGAAGCTGGACCGCCCGGAGAAAAAAGAAGCATGTTGCTCGGCCACTGGCAGAGGCTTCCCTCGGCCTTCGAGCTCGACCCACGGCCCGTGCGGTTCAAACAAGTCAGGCGGAAGAAATGCGCAGTCTCTATGCTCCGGATCATACTGTTTGGCGAACTCTCCCGAAGCGACTGCTTGCGCGTAGTTGTCCGGAAGCGACCCGAGTTGCTCGGGCATCGGCGCCAATCGCCGCAGGATCTCCGTCAATCGGGCCTGTAGTTCTCGTTTTTCCTTTTCATAGCCCGGCGCCGCTTCAACGGACCAATCGAACACCGCCCACAAATCCCGCTGCAGGATCGCTCGCTTCACAGAGTTGTGAATCAAGTTCTCCGCGTGTGTCTGCAGGAACTCATCGAGAACGCGCAGCGCCTTATTGTGCGAAGGCTGCGCCAGCAGGTACGTCGTATGGTACCAGAACGGCGGGTCCAGAGCGTCGGGAAGCAGCTCGGTCCCTGGCAGATCCTCACGGACAAAAAATATAGCGTGAAGCCGGTTCCAAATGTGGCTGGGATCAGGGTCGTAAATGGTGACCGATCCTGCCGAGCTTTCCGAAGGAGGTCGAGGATTCCCCACGCCGGATAGTGGTGCCGTGAGCGCGGCGAGAAGCACGACCACAACAGAAAACCGCATATTGACCTCGGCAGAAGAAAATGGCACATCGACCAGAGCCGCGACTCCGACTCATTTCTCGCCGGTTCAGAAGGGACGGCCTCCGGTAGTGTCTCAGTATGAAAGGGTCGTCCCGCTTTTCGCAGTACCCGCGCGCGGTCTGATACTCGACGACTGCTATGACTGAGTCGGCACCCGCAACGACGTCAAGACCCGTACTGCAAAGAGGGGCTGATAAATCGCCCTTTCCGGCTTCAAGGGCACAGCTCGATTTCCGCAGGGTTCAGTTATGGCGTGACCTTGAAGGCGACTCCTAAGCCGTTCGCCCCGCCCTCTAGGGTCGTACCGTAGAGATTACCTTGGCTGTCGGCAACCAGATTACTGATCGAGAACAGGCCGTCGCTGCTGCCGTTAAGGACGTAGAGCGGTTTGTAAGTCCACGTAGTGCCTGAGCTCGTCAGTTCGTAGACCGTCCCGGCGCCATCCGTCCCGTCGCAATGGGTCGAGGCATAAATCTTGCCGGATTCTAGTAGAAGATTGCGGTAACTCCCCGAAATACCCCAACCGGACAAACGGTAGAGCACGGTGAACGTCCAGCCACCATTTGCGTGCGTCAGCTCGAAAACTGTGCCGCCTCCGTTCGCACCACCGGCGCCGCCATCGGTGGCAGCACCGTAAAGGTCGCCCTTACTGTCGAGGACCAGGCCAGCATACGGAACGCCTCCGTCGCTTTGCAGCTCGAAATCATGGAGAACGCTCTCCCTCCAGCCGGATGATGACGGTGTCATTTGGAAGACCGTGCCGTATCCGTAAGTGCCTCCGGCGGAAGTGGTGCCATAAAGGTTGCCGGACGCATCAAAGGTGACGCCAGCAACGGGAGTTGCCCCGTCTTTGTCCTCGCCAAAGCTGTGCAACGCTTCCACCGTCCACTTGCCGCCTGTCACCTTGGGGACTGCCAGTTCGAAGACTGTCCCGCCCTTGCTCGAGCCGCCCTTCGTTGTGGTGCCGTAGAGATTTCCAGCCGTATCGATTGCTAAGCCGGCCACAGGATTTGCACCGTCCGCTTTGCCTTCAAAGCTATACAGCACAGTCTCGGTGCCTTGACGCGTCACTTTGAACACGGTCCCGTCATCGGAAACGCCGCCTAAGGTGGTGGTGCCGTAAAGGTTGCCGGCCTTATCCATAACCAAGAGGCCTTCGGGACTTGCTCCGTCCTTCCCACCGGTGAATTCGTGCAGCACCGTCTCCTCACCGCTTTCGTTCAACGCGTACACCACTCCGAGTCCTGAACTTCCGCCCGAACTCGCCGTCCCGTAAAGAGTTGTTCCGTCGATCAGGAAGCCAGCCAGGGGGTTGGCCCCGTCGCTTCCGCCCGTGAAGTTGTGGATGACAGTGAAGGTTTGGGCGCGGGCTAATGGTCGCGCGACGGCCCCCAGCAATAACGCCAACGCTAACACCCGTCTGCCCTTAACGGTCATCGAATGAGGTCTCATGATCTTGCACCTTATCCTTGGTATGGAGTTCGTACTCTTGGGCTTCCAAACGCAGACAATGCGAGCTTCGTGCCGAGTATCAGGAAGTCTCCCATGCCTGCGAAGGGGTGTCAAGAACACAAAGGTTGCTACCAACAGAACACAAAGGTCGCACCTCTAGGCAGGGCGCGGATGCCGACGCTGCCGGCGTCCGGGCGCTGGCCGCCTACAAAAATTTTTTTCATCCTCCGGAAAGACACCCCCCCCAATCCCCATCTGCAAGCAACAGCCAATTCCGGATAGCTCTTGCCGCGCAGAATAAAATGGCCACCGAAGTAGATGTATTGATCGCGCTCGGTGGAAACAAGCTGCGCAATCGCAGTCCCGTATCGGATAACTTTGATCTTCTCTGCAGGCGCTCCCAGAGCCACGATCTGCTTTTTCATGTTCTTGTTGTAGGCGAATATCTCCCCGCCCTTGCTATAACGGCTATCGAAGCGAGCGTGCTTTTTCTGAAAAGGATCGATTTCATGCACCGCCACAGCCAGACACTTCCCAAACCAGTGCGTCAGGGTGACGACGATGAAGAACGGAATGAATCCGAACGCCTACAGCACTTGATCGAAATGGATCACGTCCGCCTTACGGGCGCGCTTGTAGTAAAGAAATCCTCGAGCCGCCGCCAGGATCAGGTCGAGACGAAATATCTTTACTGCCGCGTACTTAAGCTTCCCCTGCTTCATCCCAGGATCGTGAGGCGCGTGGGGAATGGCAATCGGCGAGCAGATTTGATCTCCTTCTACACTCGCTCGATTCAGCAAAATGTCGAAAAGACACGGAGCAGCACTTTGCTCATGTAACACTGCAAGAGTTCGCCTGTGCCCATACTAGCTTTGGTGGCCATTAAACTCTAGGAATTGTTGGCTTTGAAACATTGTGTAATTCTAGTACCTGGCCTCTTCATTATTCTCATGGAGCCTGGCGTCACCGATGCCCGCTGCGACGGCTAACCCCACGCCCTATTTTAGCGTGATCATTCCGGTCCACAACGACTGGGGACCGCTCGCCGACTGCTTGGAATCGATGGGTAAGCAAAGCGGCACTCCTGA
>Ga0187784_10002239_pt1 | contig 15519 bp, 16 predicted proteins | sample 1015_SJ02_MP15_2_FD_132964 | JGI IMG/M metagenome (GOLD analysis project Ga0187784, IMG submission 132964) | Tropical peat soil microbial communities from peatlands in Department of Meta, Colombia - 1015_SJ02_MP15_20_MG | ecosystem: Environmental > Terrestrial > Soil > Wetlands > Peat | place...
CGCCATTCGACCATCCCCAGATCCCCGTCCGCTGGCTGTCCAGTTGCGGATACATCGCATACAACTGCTCCAGCGCCGCCAATTGATCTTTCAACTCGATCCCGCCAAACTGTCCGCGTATGGCTGCCGAAAATTTCTTCCCCCGGTTCGGTGTCCCCCGGTTGTCCACCGAAAAAATCGCGAATCCCTCCTTCGCCAGCATCTGGTGAAAAAGCCCGGTCGTCCCCTCCCACGCGTTCCTCACCGTCTGTCCTGCCGGTCCGCCATAGATGTAATCAATCACCGGCACCTTCGCGCCCGGCTCTGCATCGGGCGGTAAAATCAAAGACCCATACAGCACCGTCCCGTCATCTGCCTTGAACTCCAAAAACTTCGCCGGAATCAAGCCATAATCCGCCACGCTCCGACTCTCCCAGATCGGGTTGCAAGTTCCGCCTGCTGCGCATACCGAGGTTTCGGGCGGCACGAACGCAGCCGAGTGCGTCAGCACATAATGCTTGCCATCGGGGGCAAATTGGGCTTGGTTATTCCCACTCTCCCCTGAGACTGCCTGCATCCCTGAACCATCCAGCTTGACTGAAAATACCTTCTCCTCACGCGCATCATCTTTATTCGCTGTGAACAGGACCGTCCCCGACGCCTCATCTACCGCATTGACCGCCAGCACCTCATAGTCTCCGTGTTCCAGTTGCCGTTCCAGCTTTGCGTCGCCCGCCAGCGGGTCCTGTGCGCTGAAGCTGTACAGATAAATATGTGTGTGCCCATCCCGCCAGCTCGTCCACAAAAACCTGTCACCCGATTTCAAAATCCGGAAGTCATCGTTCACGTTGACCCACGCCTCCGGCTCTGCTTCCGTCAGCACTTTGCGCGTCTTTCCCGACTTCGTGTTGATGAAATAAAGGTCCATCACATCCTGTTTGCGATTCAGCACCTCCGCCCATGCCCAGTCCTCGCGAATCCATCCAAATCGCGGAACATACGTGTCCTCGTCGTCCGTCAACTTGATCCACAACGGCTTGCCCTTCCCGTCGCTCGCCGCCACTCCCAGCCGCACCGCCGGGTTGGGATCGCCCGGCTGCGGATATTTTTCCTGCTCTACTCGCGGATGCGTCAGCAGCCAATCCGTAATCGGATACGATGGCACGCGCCTTTCGTCCATCTGCAAAAACAGAATCTCGCTCCCGCCCGGCGACCAGAAATAATTGCTCCGCACCTCCAGCTCTTCGGCATACACCCAATCCACCTCGCCCGTCAGAATGTCATCTTCATTGACGGGAAGTTCCGCGGCATCTTTGTTCTTCTCTTTCTTTTTCTCTTCGCGCACCACCGGCCGCTCGCCATCCTCCGCCAGCGGCTGCACATAAAGATTGTGCCGCCGCACATACGCCAGGCGCTTGCCGTCCGGCGAAAACTTCGGATCGGAACTCGCATCCGGCGACGAAGTCAGTTGCACCGCCGTTCGCGTGTCCAGGCTGTAATACCAGAGCTGTCCCTGCGCATCGAACAGCAGATGCTTCGAGTCCGGCGCCCACGAATATTCCGCCACCTGATACCGCATCACCCGTTCTTTCTCCCGCTCGTCCCGGATCTTCGACGCCGGCGGCGCCAGTTGCGAAAGCTTCACGCCGCTGACCAGCACCTGTTTCTCGCCCGTCTTCGCATCCACATACCAAAGCTCGCCCTGTTCCCCCGAATCGTCGCGCTGCACAAACGAAACCTTGGTTCCATCCGGACTCCACTTCACCGTCTCCGGCGCGCGCCCGGGAATGCCCCCGTTGGCGAAAATCGCCTCAATCGTCAGCTTCTTCGCCGCCGTGGACTCGCTTTCCGAAGCGGCGTCCTGCGCATCGACCGCAGGAATGAAGATCCCGCCAGACAAAATCCAGCAGCACACAGGGATCGCAATAAGAACAAAAAGCCATGACTTCTTCACAAACAAGACTCCGAAGGCCGCAACTCGCGGAAGCTGTGAAACCCAAAAAGTGTACAAGAACGCGCCCTTCGCCGTCAGAACCCGCCCTCGCTCGGTCCGGCGGTCCGGCAAAAAGCCCTCACCCACCATCCCACTCCCAATTCATTTATCATCTAACTAGCGAATCGAGGCATGATCAACGGCAAGCGCATCGCGGTAGTTTTGCCCGCCTACAATGCGGAGAAAACCCTCGAAGCCACCGTCCGCGAGCTTCCCGACCTCATCGATTCCTGCATCCTGGTCGATGATTACAGCCAGGACCGCACCGTCGAAATCGCGCAAAAACTCGGCATCCAGCATTTCGTCCATGACCGCAATTACGGCTACGGACGGAACCAGCAAACCTGTTATCGCGAGGCCCTCGCCGCCGGCGCCGACGTCATCATCATGCTTCACCCCGATTACCAGTACACGCCCCTGCTCGTCACCGCCATGGCCAGCATGGTCGCCTACAGCGTTTACGATGTTGTCCTCGGCTCCCGCATCATCGGAGGCACCGCCCTTCGCGGCGGCATGCCTTTCTACAAATACGTCTCCAACCGCCTGCTCACCGCGTTTGAAAATCTCTTCCTCGGCGTCAAGCTCTCCGAATACCACACCGGCTACCGCGCCTTCAGCCGCGAAGTCCTGGCGCGCCTTCCCTTGGGCGAAAACAGCGACGACTTCGTTTTCGACAACCAGATGCTCGCCCAGTGCGTTTACTTCGGATTCCGCATCGGCGAAGTCTCCTGCCCCACCAAGTATTTCGAGGAAGCTTCCTCCATTAATTTCCGTCGCAGCGTCACCTACGGCCTCGGCGTTCTCAAAACCACCATGCAGTTCGCTCTCCAGCGCGCTGGCATTGCCCGCTTCGGCATCTTCAGCGAAGGCGGCCGCCACCTCGAGTCCGCCTACTACAAACCCGGCGCTACCACCCCCGCCAAAACCCTCTAGCCTCTAATCGACTACTTCTGACAGTGAATCAGTCACTTTGTCATCCTGAGCGAAGCATCGCGAGCGCAGTGAGCAAGCGCAGTCGAAGGACCCCATACCCGCGTGCGCTCTCCACCAGCCTCGCCAGGTCTTCTCCCCGTGCTGCCTCGCATTTATGATTCCGCGTCTCGCAGCTCTCGCGCTCTGCACGGCTCGCAACTCGTAGCCCGCAGCTCGCAGCTCTCTTGCTAAGATAACTTCGACTTGTCTCGCACCCGCACTTTCGCCCTTCTGCTGCTCATCACCACTGCCGCCATCGCCATCCAGGGCTACCACCCCGGTCTCGAAGACGACGCTTTCTACCTCGCCGCCATCAAGCGCGACCTCAATCCCGCGCTCTTCCCCCACGATGCCGATTTCTTCCGCCTCCAGTTCCAGGCCACCATCTTCGACAAGCTCATCGCCGCCTCCGTCCGCCTTACCCACCTTCCCCTCAGCCTCACGATCTTTCTCTGGCAATTCGCCGCCACTTTCCTGATCCTTGCCGCCTGCCTTGCCATCGCTCGGCGCTCGTTCCCATCGCCCCAAGCCCACTGGGCCGCCGTCCTCACCGTCGCCGTTCTTCTCACCATCCCCGTTTCCGGCACAGCCATCAGCCTCACCGACCAATATCTCCACCCGCGCGCCCTTGCCACCGCCGCCCTCCTCGGCGCTATCGCCGCCACGCTCGATCGCCGCCCCCTCCGCGCTGCGTTCTTGCTTTTCGCCGCCGCTCTCGTCCACGTCATCATGGCCGCCTTCGGCGTCTCACTTTGCATCTTTTTGGGATGGCATATTCCCCGGTCCTTCGGCGAATTACCCGCTTCCCACCATCCCCGGCCATCAAGTGCCGGCAGCCGCCACCATCTCGCAACCGCCCTCCTTCTCGCTGCCGTCCCGCTGCCTTGGCTCTTCGAACCCACCTCCGAAGCCTGGCATCAAGCCGCCTCCACCCGCCATTTCTATTTCCTGAGTCAATGGCACTGGTACGAATGGCTGGGCGTCATCGCCCCCTTTTTCATCCTTTATTACTTCACCCGCCTCAGCCGTCATTCGGATTTAAGCCGCCCATCCGTCGCCGAAACTACTCCCACCCAAACGGCGGCCACGAGCAAGTCCGCGGAAGAGAATCCGGCTTCCCGAAAAGATTCCTCTGCGCCTCGGTGTCTCTGTGGTGGGGGCGGCTTCCACCACCTCTCTACCCGCCTTCTTTATTACGCAATCTTCCAGCTCGCAGTCGCCCTCCTCATCATGCTTCCCCCTCCACTCGAGCGTCTCCGACCCTTCGAGCCCATGCGCTTCCTGCAACTCGTCTACCTGCTCATGTTCCTCCTCGCCGGCGGCCTTATCGGTCAATACATCCTCACCAAAAACGTCTACCGCTGGCTGCTCTTGTTCATCCCCCTCAGTGCCGGAATGTTTTACGCCCAGCGCCAGATGTATCCCTCAACCGCCCACCTCGAACTCCCCGGCTTCGCTCCCAGCAGCGACTGGCTGCGCGCCTTCGATTGGGTCCGCAAAAACACTCCCGCCGACGCGCTCTTTGCCCTCGACCCGTACTACCTCGAACTCCCCGGTGAGGATTTTCACGGTTTCCGCGCTCTCGCCGAACGCAGCGCCCTCGCCGATATGGTCAAAGATCCCGGCATGGCCGCTCGTGTCCCCAGCCTCGCCCCGCGCTGGCTCCGCGAATCGAGCGCCACCCGCAACTGGCAAAACTTCCAATCCTCCGATTTTCAAAATCTGAAGGCCACTTTCGGCATCAACTGGGTAATCCTCGCCAACTCACCCGTCGCAGCCCAATCAACCGCAGCCCCAACCTGCCCCTACCAGAATCCCACCGTCAAAGTCTGCCGCCTCAGGGAATAATTCCTTCACGGCCCGCTGTTTCCGTCGCCTCGCTCCCCATCTCGACTTCCCCACCAATCATCATGTACAACTCAATCAACCCCAGATGGTCACCATCCGGCGAAACCGCTCTCTTTGCTTCAGCATGTTCCTCGTCGGACTCGCCATCCGCGTCACCGTCACTCACTTCCTCTACCACGAGTGGCTTGATCCCTTCGTCCTCGAGCACTGGGCCTTCGGACGCATCGGTCGCTCCCTCGCTCTGGGCCAGGGATTCGGCAATCCCCTCGCCAATACCGGTCCCTCCGCACTCCTCCCGCCCGTCTACCCCTGCATCCTTGCCGTCATCTTCAAGCTCTTCGGCGTCTACACCAGGTCATCGATCATCGCTGCCCTCGTCCTCAACGGCATCATCTCTTCTGCTACCTGCATTCCCGTTTATATCCTCGCCCGCAAGAGCTTCGGCGATCGCGTCGCCAAGTGGGCCGGCTGGGGCTGGGCGCTTTCTCCCTATGGCATCTACTACGGAGCTGACTGGGCTTGGTCCACTCCCCTCGTCACCCTGCTCCTCTGCTGCCTTTTTCTCTGGATGCTCGATCTCGAATACGACAGCCGCATCCCCGCCTGGTTCGCCTTCGGGCTCCTCACCGGCGTCTCCATCCTCACCGAACCCTCCATCCTTTCCGTGGTCCCTCTGCTCCTGCTCTATACCTGCTATCGCCGGCATGGCTCGAATCGCCCCTGGCTTATTCCCGCATCCGCCGCTGCGCTCGCCGTCCTGCTTCTCATCACTCCTTGGATGATCCGCAACTACCAGCTTTTCCACAAATTCATTCCCGTCCGCAGCGGATTCGGCATGGAACTCTACATCGGCAACAATGGTTACTCGCTCTCCTGGGTCAATCGCGATCTGCACCCCAACCACAATGCCGCTGAGCAGTCCGAATATGAGCGCGTCGGCGAAATCGCCTACATGGACCATAAGCGCGACCAGGCTCTCGACTACATTCGTTCCCACCCCGCCTGGTACGCCGGCATGGTCCTTCGCCGCTTCATCTACCTCTGGACCGGTTATTGGAGCCTCAGCCCCGAGTACCTCGCCCAGGAACCGCTCGACCCCCCCAACATTTTTGTCTGTACAACTCTGACCGTACTCGCCCTGATCGGCCTCTACCGCGCCGCGCGCAACAATCCCCCCCTCGCCATTCGTTTCGCGCTCGCCCTTGCCTTCTATCCAATCGTCTATTACCTCACCCACCCGGAAACCTATTACCTTCGTCCCTTGGACCCTCTCATCAACATCCTCGCCGCCTACGCCGTCGTTTACTTCCTGCAGCAGCGAGCCATCCGGCGCGAGAAGAAGAAGCTCGCCCTCTTGCCCGCGCAGTCTTTTCCGCGCTTGACCTAGACCCCCCGCCGCCTGGGGCCAAAGATTACTAAGTAGTCACGTGGAGCCGGTTTCCCCCTCTGCCACATACACCCCACCCGCCTCTTGCTGGGTAGGATGTAGCGAAGGAAAAAACGGCTCCACGTTACCACTTGATAAACTTTGGGCTCAGTGATCCGCGTCGTTTAGCGAAGCGAGCGCGACGTGAGTGGTGGGGCGCGAGGGGGAGGAGCCAAGTTCCGACCGAGCCAGCGTGTGCCGTCAATCCGCAAGTCCCCGGTTGTGCCCCGTCCGGTTCGTTGTGCACACTTGTCCGAGATTTGCGCGGTGTGATGCAGATTTGGCAATCGAGCGGGAGGTGGTGGCTCGGGCGGGGGCGGGCGCGCGGGCGAGCGCTGAGACGAACGCAGGACGTGTGTGGGTGGATCAGGCTCACTGAATGGGCCGGGGAATCAGGGTGTTGCAGGCTCGGGCCGGTGCTAGGGGGGCGAGCGCAGACCTGCGTTCAATGGCACGCGGGACTTCAGCCCACGAACCTGATTTGTACCGTCAGTTCCAATGTGTCCGGCTTTACTGGTTTAGCACGGATGATTTGAATATCGCTTTCGCGAACACCCTCTATGAATGGAAGGACGTACTGACGTGGCTGCTCGATCTCGGAAGGTGCTCTCGCTGACTGTTCGGCAAAATCGATATGTTGGAAGTTCCAGCCCCACAAGTCGTGCGCTCGCTTAAGGACATTGTAGCTAGGTAGATCCGCCTTGTTTCGGTAGTTGTAGAACGAGGCTGGACAGATTTTGAGTTCTTTGGCTGTCTTTTTGGCACTCCAGCTTTCCTCTTTCATTTTGTCGCAAAGTTTCTCAGAAAATTCTGCCATGAGTAGCTTCTCGGCTGTAGTCCGAGGGCGCTTTTTTCTACCCCGCTTTCCTGCCATTGGCATACGGCTGTCAGGGTAGCAATATTTAAATAGAAATTCTATTAAAATAGATCAAGTCATCGTAGAATCAATCTATTCAAATAGAAGGTGAACGGACGGTCAGTTGATGCTGGAACAAACCTTCATTCATATCCCAGGTATTGGCCGGCAGACTGAGCGGGAGCTCTGGGCCAGTGGCATCCATGACTGGGATGATGCAGACCACTTCGAGAAACGATTCGGGCGAGTTGGCATTCGCCTTCAGCGCAAGCTTGACGATTACATACCCAGATCGCGTGAGGCGAAAAAGCACAAAGATGCTGCTTTTTTTGAGCGCTTGTCAGTTCTGGGTGAGGCGTGGAGGCTGTTCCCTGAGTTCTCGGATAGCTGCGTTTATCTCGACATCGAAACGACCGGGCTGTCCACGGTTTTCGATACAGTGACGATGGTGGGTTTATACGACGGACGTAGGTACCAGCTCTTCGTTGACGGCGATAATCTGCAAGAGTTTCCCCAGCATTTACTTAAGTATTCCATCGTCGTCACGTTCAATGGCTCTGGGTTTGATCTTCGCTTCCTAAAGCTCGCATTCCCCGATCTCGGTTTACCGCCGATCCACATTGACCTGCGCTGGGTGACTCGCAAGCTCGGCATGAAGGGGGGCCTTAAGGAAATCGAAACTCAGTTGGGTATCCGGCGTCCATCCGAAATCCAAGAATTGACTGGATATGACGCAACTGTATTGTGGGCAAGATATCTGCGCGGCGACAAAAAGGCTCTGAGCCAGTTGGTTCAGTACAACACTGAAGATGTGGTTCACCTTAAGGCAATCATGGAGATTGCCTATGACCGATTGGCCAGGAAGACAGTGGAATTTCGGAAGCCGACATCGAAACCTCTGTTTAACGGCATAGCGGACCTCCCGCGCACCCGCATGAGAGCAGGGCAAGCCGCCCCCGCCACAAATCCGAGCGGGCTAGTGTTTGAACTGCTCGGCAAATGCCAAACTCTCGACAGGACGCCGCGAATCGTGGGTATCGACCTTACGGGCAGCGAAAAGCGTGCTACAGGGTGGGCTCTGATGGATGGTGAGGTCGCAACGACAAGAACCCTGCACACGGACGAAGACTTGTTTCAGGGGACCATTGCGGTCGCACCTGATCTCGTGTCTATCGACTCGCCGCTCTCTTTGCCTGAGGGCTGGAAAGACCCAGCTGGCCCCTGCGAGTCGCCGATTTATCGCAAGTGTGAGTTGGCATTGAAGCGCATGGGAATATCGGTTTTCTGGTGCCTTCTGCCCACGATGAAGTGTCTGACCCTTCGTGGAATGCGGTTGGCCCAGCGGCTTCGGGCAGCTGGAATAAACGTAATTGAAAGCTATCCAGGTGCAGCCCAGGATCTCCTTGGCATACCGCGTAAGGGTTCGAGTCTGGAGGAATTAAAATGGGGACTTTCACGTGCGGGGATCGAGGGCGATTACCTGCATTCGAAGGTTACCCATGACGAGGTGGATGCAATCACATCCGCTCTGGTTGGTCTGTTCTACATCGCAGACGAATACATCGGGCTTGGTAATGCGACAGAGGATTATCTGATCGTTCCAAAGTCACTGCGGATCAACTACCAGAAGCTCTCCGATATCCTCGCTGCTACGGGCCTTGATGATATAGAATTCGCCGGAAATGTCCAACCGCGACTCTCAAGAGCTACAGGATAAGCGACTGGTAGTTGGCGTGACGGGACACATTGGTGCGGGAAAGACTTCGGTTGCGAAACACCTTGCTATCGCACACGGTTTCTACTACATCCGCTATAGCCAAGTGCTTTCCGAGTGGCGCGCTAAGGAACCCGATAGTAAGAAACATCTGCAAGCGGTAGGCTGGGAAGTGATGGGGGGCGGCATGCAGGTTGAACTCAATACGCGCCTGATAGCACAAATCCCTTGTGGCTCAAACTGTGCGGTAGACGGGTTGCGGCACCCCATAGATCTTGAAACCCTGACGAAATCGTTCGCGCCCCATTTCTTTCTTTTCTATATTGATTGCCCGCAAGAGACAAGGTGGAGACGATTGCAGTCGCGTTATCGAGAGTTGGCAGACTTCAGTCGTGCGGACGTGCATCCGGTAGAGCAGCAGATTGATGCCCTCCGTAGTAAAGCTTTCGGGGTGGTAACGAACGATGGTTCCTTGCAGGATCTGTTTTCCGAAATCGACAGCCTGCTGGGGCAACTTTAGCGAGGAGGCCGACCGTGAGCCTTTGGGTTGTTGTAGGTGGTCAATTTGGTGGTGAAGGCAAGGGCAAAGTGTCTGCATTCATAGCCCAGAAAGAAGGTATCGACATCTGCATTCGTTGCGGTGGACCGAACTCCGGGCATTCATTCGTTAATGATGCGGGCCAGGTAGTACTTCTCCGTCAGCTGCCGACTGGTTATATCAGGCCCCGCACACGCTTGCTGATTCCCGCCGGAGCGCTGGTAGACCTTGAAGTGTTGAAATACGAACTTGACACATTCCGAATCGATCCCGAAAGAGTTGGCGTGGATCGTAACGCAATGATTATCGAAGAAGGCGATAAGGAACGTGAGCGTGGTCTGCAGTTACGCGAGCGTCTGAGTTCGACCCTCTGCGGGGTTGGTTCTGCCGTGGCACGCCGTGCTCTCCGTGGATCTGATGTCTGTACAGCTCAGGTCGCCAGCAAGGGCGCTCCTTGGCTAAGAAAGCTGATCACAAATGTCAGCGACGAGACTAATTCCGCTCTGGATCAAGGGAAAAGCGTTTTGGTTGAGGGAACTCAGGGATTCGGGTTATCCCTTTATCACTCGGACTGCTATCCAAAAGCAACGTCGCGGGACACGACAGCTGCGGGATTTCTCAGCGAAATCGGGTTGAGTCCGTTACTTGTTACACATATCATTCTTGTGCTTCGGACGTTTCCGATCCGAGTGGCAGGTGAGCAGGCTGGCCCGATGAAGAATGAAATCACGTGGGAACTTCTACAGCAAGAGAGCGGCTATTCTTACGCAATTCACGAAATGACAACCGTTAGTAAGAAGGTGCGAAGAGTAGCAAGGTTTGATTGGGAATTGTTCCAAAGAGCATTCGCGGCCAACCGGCCAACCCAGCTTGCGATCAATGGGTTGGATTACATCGATGCACGTAACAGGGGAGTTCCGCACTCGGCGGATCTCACCTCAGAAGCAAGGGACTTCATCGGTCGTCTGGAAAAACAAAGCTGTGTTCCGTGCGGATTTCTAGGAGTGGGCCCATCGCTTGGTGAGATCCTGTTAGCCGGTCAATTTGAGGGTCTTCGCCACGCCACGATGGCCACTTGAAGACCTTGGATGATCCCTCGGAATGGGGGAAAGTGCCATGAACGAGTTGCTACACGAACAATGGAAGTACGAAGATCCAAATCCAAGTGATCGAGGAATTCTGTTATCGAACAGAATTCATAAGTTCTGTTCAGAAGCCGGACTCCTTATTTCTGCCGATTATGAAGAAGCTAACCTTAGACCCGCCTCATACACCTTGAGAATCGGGGACGATTTCGTCGCCAGTGACGGTACTGTTCGCCACCTGACGGAAAAAGACGATGCCTTTGTCTTCGAGAAGAATTCGATCATCTTCGTCACAACCAAAGAGAAGCTGGATATCCCTTATTACATAGTTGCCCGCTTCAACCTCAGGGTAAATTGGGTTTACGACGGTGTACTGCTAGGAACAGGACCACAGGTCGATCCGGGTTTTTGCGGTTTTCTTTCTTGCCCGCTATATAACCTCACGAACGTGGACCTTACTATCAAGAGGGGTCAGGATTTCGCAACCATCGATTTTGAGAAAACTACAACACTTCTTGAAGCGTACGCGTTGGACGAAAAAAGGAAACGCATTGGACAAGTTAAGGGCAAGGACTTGTTAAAGGAGAACAACGAGACATATGCATTCTATAAGACACATCCGCTTCAACCTCTCGAACACCGTAAGGCCCACAGAATGGTGAGCTCACTTTTCGAAATGAGGGAGGAGCTGCGAACATGGCGCCAACTAGGGTTTGGTTCTTTAGTAGCGTTCTTCGGACTGGCGCTTTCGTTGCTGGCATTTGGTGCTAATCTTTACAGGCAAAACAGCGATCTGAGTCGACAGGTCGTGGAAGGCAGGAAGGACCTTCAAACGGCAAATGACCAAATCCAAAGACTTACAGAGGACTTCAACCGTCTCTCGCGCGATAACAAACAGGTTCCATCAACTACTCCAAAGGATAAAAAGGCAGAATCAGAGAAGGGCCCTTCGTAAAGTATTCGTGCGTGCCACTCTGGGCGTTGTCCTGTTTACCCTCTTCGAGAGATGGCTCTTTGAAGTCAGTCTGTGGCGGGGGGCAATGGAAATCTGGGGACTTAAAGGTCCGATGTTTTTGTGGGGCATTTTATTGTGTGTTTTCGTATTGATCGGGAGTTGGTCAGTTGCAGGAGCTGTTCTCTATACGACCAGTTTGTTTTCAAGCTACCTCAACCTTTACAGCGCTGGCAGCAAGTAGGGGTTTTAGCTGTCCCGCATTTCTCCTACGCCCGCCACCTGTGCCAGCGCCTTCCAGTGCCTCGGATGTGGGCAGTAGCCCCCCCGAATGCGAGCAGCGTGCATGGCCGAAACTCCTATTCTCTTCGCTATAACTAAGGTTGGAATCTGCGCCAGCATGGGACGTATTTTTTCTGAATAAAACTGCTCTGTAAGCCAGGCGGGCTGGCTGGCCGGATTCCATTCGGATCGTGCCTTTGCTTGCTGTCTTTGTGCTTGACCTTCTTTAGCTCGCGCCTCGGGTGAGTGGCCCGCAATGCGGCCAATGCGCGCGACATCGGGCATCCGTTTTGCTGCTGCCTCATTTCTACACGTGAGACACACCGTAGATTTACCTTGGATTGTTGCTCCACACTCGAAACACAGCTTCTCCCTGCGTGGCGAATGGCCATTTTGCGACGGGACAACACCGCCTTGAGCCTGCCTTTTCCAGTGCTGTGTCAGCCTGGTAGGTCGAATCAAATCTGTGGTCGAATGCTTGCCACGGGAACTCCACAATGTTTGCGCAACCCACTCGGCAACCGGTGCAACTGCGCGTCCCCAAATTAGTCCGGTCTCAGAGAGCCGACAACGAAGAACTGACGCAAGACGGCAATTCCCATCGGGACGTTCTGCGAACCATTCGCGTTTGAGCAGATCATGCGTGACCAAATCCAGCAGGAAGCTATCAACCTGAGGGCGCACGGTTTCCATGAGGTCACAAGCGAGGCTATCGCGAGCCTCTGTGTCGAAGTGGAGTATGCCTAGGCCGGGATCGAGGCCGAGCGCAACTGCAGCTAGACGTGACTCTGCGCAGAGCAAACCATAGAGAAAATTCAGAACAGCATTTGCCGGATTCACAGCGAGCCGGGGAGAGCCGGTGATTGGAGAAAATCGAGTTCCAAAAATCCGCCAATGATCGGGAACACGCGGGGCATCCTTCTTAGGAAAGTTGATCGGCAGGTTGCGCCAGATTGACCAGTAGGCAGCCGCAGCGCGTGATTCAAGGAGACGGATTCTTTCCAATGTGTCGGCACTTGTTAACTCTTCTCGACATTGCGCGATGATATTGGCGATGTCTTCGGCGAGCAGTTTGTTTCGCACAACTTGCTCTTGGCCGAGCAATTTCTGGTCGATGAGTTCTCGGGCAATCTGAACACCCACTGGCGACTTTCCCGCGAGGGCCTGAGCCCGCCTTAGGCGCGCATCCGATGGACAAACCGGTCCAGTCACGCACTGCACTTTGCCATCACGCGCAACCATCACGAATGGGACATCCTGAGCTGCGAGCCAATGCAAGGCCTCAAGCGTGATGAATCCATCGGAGCCAATGAGCACCAGGCGTTTTAGCCCGTGGCCCACGCGGGCGAGCCTGATCTTGCGCCGATCTGGGCCGATGCCATCCTCAATTTCGAGATGGCCGGACTGCATTCGCACACGGATACCGAAGCCGTAGAGCGTGAGTACGCCACTCTTGCCGATATGGGATTTGCCGGAATAGAGGGATTGCGGTACGTTGGGCGAAGCTGCCATTGGAATGTCCTCCGATGGTGGTCAGGGTTGCCCGTCTGCTTCAACAGACGGGTGACCCGCTGTTGCTTAAGGTAACTTCCTTTTAACCATTCTGCTGGCTTGGTTCCTTCTCAATTGACTTCAGGCGTTTTCGATTCTTCCAGACTTTGTGCAAATAATCCGGTGACATTCCATAGCGCTTTGCGACCAAACAGATTGCGTCAGTGAGACGATCGCATTCAGGATATTCATTACCGATGTCCTTAACAGCCCGCCGCCGGACCTCTAGTGAAAACGCTGGTGGTCGTCCACCACGAGCTTTTGGCATATTAAGTAATGCCATTTTCAAACTCCGGCTCACGTTTGTTGGGTCCAGAGCAGCGAGCCTGGTCATTATCGAATCAAACCGCCTGTCGGGTGCGCGGCGCAGTCCCGTCTCGAATGCTTTGCCTATTCCAGAACTTTTCAGGCCTCGCCTTGCCCAGCCCTTTGGCATTGGTTTGCCAGAAAAATTCTCCGCTAGGCGTACAAGTCGGGACTCCAGTTTTTCCATAACCTTCTCACGCAGTTCTGGTCGCATGTTCGCGGTCACAAACCTACTATAGTTTGCGACCAATAGTCGCTAAATGCAAGACAATTCAATACTGATTTTGGCCTGTTGACGGTGATGTTTGTGCATGAAACGGTAAGAGTCAATTAAGGGCCAGTATGCGTCGCGGAAAGGCAAAGTTTGCGAGGAATGAACGTAACCGAAGAGCGCGTCGCGCCCCTCGCCCTTCATCGCTTTCTTCAGCGGAACTAAAGAAACGCGCGAATGCTCTGGCTGCTCACGCGGACATGTTGCGGGACCCCAAACTCACGGCTGCACATGCCGCTCGGGATAACGATGTTACGATTCGCGACCTTTGGCAATACATCCCCAAGGCATTCAAGAAAGACGCGAGCGGACGAATCCGCGCTGTCGCTGACCGATACGTGCGTCGGATGGAAGTCCCCGGCCCGGATGGCCCAGTTGTGCTCAAGATCAGAGGTTCCAAGGCCAGAAATGAAGTAGCGCGATTCCGCAACGATGTCTTTGATTTTCTTGGAGGCAACAGAAAGGCCCTCGACAAATGGAAGGGCGTGAAGATTCAAGGCCATGATTTGTTGACAGATCCTCGGATAATCCGGCTCCTGGGCGACCAGGACAACCTCCCCGAGCATTTTGGAAGTGAGCAAGTCATTCCGTACTCCGGCGGCGGTCGGTGAGACGCTGCAACCTCTGCGGTAGCACCCATGATGTGACCCAACATCATGTCGGAGGAAAGAATTTCATTGCCTGGTTCACGATGTCCCTCTGCTCGAAGTGCCAGATGATCTTTCATGCCCGGCAGCGTGCCGCCGACATTGATCTGCGTTCCACTCCCAATCAGTTAAGCAGGCTCATCCGGGCGCTGAAGATGGCACTTCTCTTCATGTGGATGCTCCTCGACATGCTCGAAAAGCAGGTTGAGTCAGATAGCAAAAAGTTGGTGGAGGCAAACTCAGAATGAGTGCTGACCAGACAATCGAGTCACACCCCCTCTTTCTGCGCGCTCTGGCCGTCCCTGCAGAAAAGAAGAAGAAGAAGAAGAAGAAAAGGACCGCTAACGCGGAGGACACGGTTGGCGAACCCAAGTGGCCCGAGAATATCCTTGCATTCGACACCGAAAGCCGGATCACAGTCGATCAATCACTTACCTTTGGTGTGTGGCGACGCTGCAAACTGACAGAGGGCATCTATTACATCGTGGAAGAGGGCATCTTCTACGCTGATGATCTGCCAGCCAAGGAACTGAATGTCCTGAAGGCGTACATGGAGACGGCGATCTCCGATGTGCGGTCATTCCCGCCCCGGTTTCCTCTCTATCCCCGTTCCAAGTTCATGAAAAAGGTTTTCTGGCCTGCACTGAAGAGGGATGGTGCGATGGTCGTGGGCTTCAATCTTGGCTACGATCTCACGCGAATAGCACTGAAGTGGAAAGAAGGCAACAAGGGTGAGTGGTCGCTCATTCTGGAAAAGTACGCTGACGGAAACGAGAACTGCAATTATCCGCGTATCCTCATTACTCCCATTGACAGCAAGAAAGCGATTATCAAGATGTGGCGACCCTGTACGAAGAAACTGAAACGCAGAGTACCGGCCCATCAGTGGAAGAATCGAGGTCGGGGAATTCATTTCCTCGATCTTAGGACTTTGCTGTGGGCGCTGTACAACAAGTCGCACTCGCTTAGGTCCGCCTGTCATAACAAGCGCGGACCCTTCAAAGAGCAGACCCTACCCCAGAAGGATGAGCATGATCCGACTGGCGAGGTCACACCGAAAGAAATTGAGCACTGTCGCCAGGACGTGCGCTGCACCGTC
>Ga0187784_10002240_pt1 | contig 15514 bp, 15 predicted proteins | sample 1015_SJ02_MP15_2_FD_132964 | JGI IMG/M metagenome (GOLD analysis project Ga0187784, IMG submission 132964) | Tropical peat soil microbial communities from peatlands in Department of Meta, Colombia - 1015_SJ02_MP15_20_MG | ecosystem: Environmental > Terrestrial > Soil > Wetlands > Peat | place...
CCGCGCGTGGGGCCGCCGGCTTTGGCCATGTACTGCATCATGATGTCGGCGACGCTGAAGCCGCGGACGAGAAGCGATCCCTGATTGCGGATGAGAGGTGCGAACCAGTCATCTTTGTCGAGCGCGTAGGCCGAGGCACAAGAGCAGGCTTCCTGGCCAAGGCCGAAATAGACTCCGCCGACGACTTTGCCCTGCTTGTAGAGATTTTCGAGCGCGGTTTCCATTTGGCGGTTGAGCAGCATGTAGCGGTAGATTTCGATGGCCTGCTGCTTCGAAAGATATTTGGAGTCGCGGAGGGGCGGGACTGGGGCGACGAAGTTCCCAGAGACTTCGTAGTGGACGTGGCCGTCTTTTTCGGCTGATTGGCGGACCGTAAAGTTGGGGCGCTCGAGGCGGTAGTCAGGGATGGAATAGGTGCGAAGATCGGGGTTCCCGCGGTGAGTTTCTGTCGAACTTCGCTCGAGAGCGGACCCTTCGGCAAGCTCAGGGCAGGCTGCTCCTGCACGAACATCTTTGCGCGCACGGGCACCGTTCGAGCTATGTTTGGACTTCGCTTTCCTGTTCCCCATGGATGCGGCGCCGGACGCGCGTATTGATGGTATCGCGAGGGTGGGCGAAAGGGCTAGGGGAAGTGGCTGGCCGGTTGGCGAACGTGGGGAGGAAAGGTTAATCTAGCGACATGGGCTTTGGGCGCGGAAATTGGCGGAAAATGGCGGGAACGGCTCTGCTGGCAATGCTTGCGGCCGTTCGCCTTGCAGGGCAGGCTGGACCGGGTTTAGGTCCTGAGCATGGAACCAGCACGTACACAGTTTTTTCGTCCGTGGAGTTCAGCGTTCCCATGGCGTGGAAGGTGGTCAAGAGGAAGGCCGAAGCGCAACGCGCGCTTTTTGTGTTCGAGATTCCGAACGCGGCGGCCGAGGGAACTGCCGAAGCCTCCACAATGGCCGTGGAAGGTTTCGACCTGAGAGACGCCGACGCCAAGACGGTGTTTGACGGCAAGATGTTGCCCGCAGGCCCCAATGTACAAAGCAGAAAAGTCGCGGAGGGGTGGGATTGCAGCAGCTATATCACGATGCACGAGATGACGACCTATGATTTTTGGGCCTGCCGCCGCACAGTGAAGGACGCCGGCGTTTACATCACGTTGGCCTGGCCACACCTGGATGGAAACCCTCCGAATTACGCCAAGCAAATGCGGTCTGCGCTGTCGGACATGCTGACCAGCGTCGCGCCGGCTCCGCCGCACTCTTAGCTGCACGATCCTGGATACGATCCTCGGAAATAGCCGACGGGAAAATCTTCGACGCCGGCCTCCTTGTCGCGGAAACTGCAGCTAGGGAACCGCTGCGTTTCTGAGCAGTCCATCCAGCGTTTCGAGCCACAGGATTTGGCTCCGGAAAACGACTCCGAAGTTGCGCGAGATGGATTCGGCCACGGCGCTGAGGTCGAGTTTGCGGCCGAGTTGCTGCTGCATCGACGTGACTGGCTTTGCGGTGATGCCGCAGGGGATGATGAGGTCGAAGAAGCTGAGGTCGGTGTTCACGTTGAGGGCGAAGCCGTGCGAGGTGACGAAGCGGGAGATGTGCACGCCGATGGCGGCAAGTTTGGATTCGGGGTTCGTGGTGGCGTCGGCAGAAAGCAGGTTCCTCGACTCCAGGGAACGATTCGCTTGCAGCGAATCGTTCTCTTCCGCTCGGAATGACAAATCTTTGGAATGCAGAGCGGTCCTCTCAGCATCCGTCCACACGCCGGTAAGACCGGGGACGCGCTTGGTGGGGATCGAGAAATCGGCGCAGGTGCGCATCAGGACTTCTTCGAGGCGGCGGACGAATTCGATTACGCCCAGTGTTTTGCGGGGAGAGGGGGAGGAGTTGGCGGCGGGCGAGGCGTCCGCCGCTGCGCGAGCGTAGCCGCGAAGATCGAAGATGGGATAGCCGACGATTTGGCCGGGGCCGTGGAAGGTGACGTCGCCGCCGCGGTCGCATTCGAAGAGTTCGACGCTGCGGGTCTTTAGGAGTTCTGCCGAAGCCACAACGTTTGCCGCTTCGGCGTTGCGCCCCAACGTGATGACGGGCGTGTGTTCGAGCAGGAGAAGGACATCGCTGATTTTCTCTTCTTTACGCAGGGCGATGAGTTGCTGCTGGAGAGCAAGGCCGGTCGCGTAGTCGATGGTGCCGAGTTGGAGGATGGAGATCAACTTCTCTTCGCCGCAGATTCGCGCAAATCAGAGTCTTCACCACGGAGGCACAGAGTCACGGAAGCCTTTTCGTTTTCTCTCTGTGACTCCGTGCCTCCGTGGTGGACTATGCATTGATGGCCATCCCGTACACGCTGTTGGAGGCATCCAGCATGGCTTCGGCCAGCGTGGGGTGGGCGTGGATGGTCCACATGAGATCTTCGACCGTTGCTTCCAACTCCATGGCGGCGACTGCTTCGGCGATCAGTTCGGTCGCTTGCGGGCCGATGATGTGGACGCCGAGAATCTCGCCGTAGTCGGCGTCGCTGACAATCTTGATGAAGCCTTCGTGCTGGCCGACGATCGAGGCGCGCGAGTTGGCGGTGAAGGGAAACTTGCCGATTTTCACGTTGTATCCGGCTTCGCGGGCCCTTGTTTCGGTGAGGCCGACGCTGCCGATTTCCGGATGACAATAAGTGCAGCCGGGAATGTGTTCGGGATTGATCGGCTTGCCGGGCTTGCCGGCAATTTTGGCGACTGCAACGAGTGCTTCCATGGCTCCGACGTGCGCGAGTTGCGGCGTGCCCAGCACGATGTCGCCCACGGCGTAGACGCCGGGTTCGGCGGTCTGCATCCAGGAATCGGTTTTGATGAATTCACGGTCGGGTTTGATTTTCGTTTTTTCGAGGCCAATGTTTTGCGTACGCGGCTTGCGGCCCACGGCGATCAGGATTTTCTCCGCCTCGATCTTCTGCTGTTTCCCGTCCACCGTAATCGTGACGGCCACGCCGGATTTCGTTTTGTCGACTTTATCGACCTTTGCGCTGGTGTGAAACGCAATCCCGCGCTTGCGGAAGACGCGAGCCAGTTCTTTCGAGACTTCTTCGTCTTCGACCGGAACGAGGCGCGGCAGCATTTCGATGATGGTCACTTCGGTGTCGAAGGAGCGATAGATCGAGGCGAATTCCACTCCGACTGCACCGGCGCCAACGATGACCAGCGACTTGGGAATCTCTTTCAGGCTGAGAATTTCAATGTTGGTAAGGATGCGGTCGTTGGCTTCGAGGCCGGGCAACATGCGGGCTTCGGAGCCGGTGGCGAGGACCACGTTCTTTGCCTTGAGATGGGTGGATTTGCCGTCGTTCGTGAGATCGACGGTGAACACTCCGTTCTGCGCGGGGCCGGTGAGCTTGCCGTAGCCCTTCACGGTGTCCACTTTGTTTTTCTTCATCAGGAATTCCAGGCCTTTGGCGTGCTTGGCCACAATCTTTCCTTTGCGTTCCTGGATGGCGGCCCAGTTGAGCTTGCGCGCGTCGATGCCTTCAATGCCAAATTCCTTGGCGTCTTTCAGATGATCCCAGAGTTCGGCATTGAACAGCAGTGCTTTGGTCGGGATGCAGCCGACGTGGAGGCAGGTGCCGCCAAGGAATCCGTCTTTTTCGATGAGTGCAGTCTTCAGGCCGTATTGGCCGGCGCGGATGGCGGCGGTGTATCCGGCCGGGCCGCTGCCGATGATGGCGACGTCATAAATCGTCTCGGGCAAGAAATTGCTCCTGTATAGCAAAGGATGCGAAAAGCAAACGAATGATTCTAGAACAGGGGCAGGAAAGGGACAAACTCCGTTCAGTACACACGTGCCTAGAGGTTTCACGGACAGAACACAAGGTCCCTCGACTTTGCTCGGGATGATAACGTGGCGTTATGAGCAAATAAAAGCAGCTTCGCTTACTGCGAAGCTGCCGATTTTCAGCGGAAAGAATGCTTTAGTTGCTTTCGTTGCTGGCGCGTTTCCAGCTGAGCAGCTCGCCGATAGTTGAGCTGGTGCTTGAGACCGGCTGCTTGTAGGCCTCGACTTCTGTACGCGAGGCTTCTTCGCCGACCGCGCGGATGCTGAGTCCGACTTTCTTTTCTTCCGGGCTCATCTTGATGATCTTGAAGTCATGCTCAAAACCTGGTTCAAGATGGATGGGCGCGCCGTGTTCGTCGGTCGCTTCCGACTTGTGGCAGAGGCCTTCGACGCCCTCTGCGATTTCGACGAACGCGCCGAACGCCGCCACGCGCAGCACTTTGCCATGCACCACGTCGCCGATGTGATGTGCCTGGAAGAACGACTCCCACACATCGGGCTGCAGCTGTTTAACGCCCAATGACAAGCGGCGCTTGTCGGGTTCGATCGCGAGAACGACGGCTTTGACGCGATCGCCTTTCTTCAACACTTCCGAGGGGTGCTTCACGCGCTTGGTCCAGCTCAGATTGCTGACGTGGACGAGGCCATCGATGCCGTCTTCAATCTCGATGAAGGCACCAAACTCTGTCAGGTTGCGAACGCGGCCTTCGACCGTCATGCCGACCGGGAACTTTTCGTGCAGCGAATCCCAGGGATTGGCCGCGAGTTGCCGCATGCCCAGCGAAATGCGGCGTTCGCCCGGATTCACGTTGAGCACCACGCACTCCACGTGATCGCCGACATTCACCAGCTTCGAGGGATGCTTCATGCGTTTCGACCACGTCATCTCGCTGACGTGCACCAAGCCTTCAATTCCCTGCTCGAGTTCGACAAAGGCTCCGTAGTCGGTCACGCTGATCACGCGTCCCTGCACGTGCGCGCCCTCGGGGTAACGATGCTCGGCATCGAGCCAGGGATCGGGCGTAAGCTGCTTGAAGCCCAGGGAAACGCGCTGCTTGTCTTTGTCGTACTTCAGAACCTTCACTTGAATCTGATCGCCGACGTTGACCAGATCTTTGGGGTGCGTCAGCCGCCCCCACGACATGTCGGTGATGTGGAGCAAGCCGTCGAGCCCGCCGAGATCGACAAAGGCGCCGTACTCGGTGAGATTCTTGACCACTCCTGTGAGCACGGAACCTTCTTCCAGATGCTCGAGAGTTTTGGAGCGCTTCTCTGCCTGCTCGCCTTCCAGCAAGTCTTTGCGCGAAACCACAATGTTGCCGCGCTTCTTGTTGAGCTTGATCACGGCCACTTCAATCGTCTGACCCTTCATGCCATCGAGGTTGCGGATGGGGCGAAGATCGACCTGCGAACCCGGCAAGAATGCGTGGGCACCGAGAATGTCGACGGTGAGGCCGCCTTTGATGCGGTCAATCACAACTGCCCTAATGGGCTTCTTCTCGCTGTACGCCTTATCGATTTCTTCCCAGGCATGAATGCGCTGCGCCTTCTGATGGGAAAGATGGATATACCCTTCCTCGACTGCGCCCTTATCGCGCATTACGTCGATCTCGTCGCCGGGCTTGAACTTGGGCTTGCCTTCATGATCGAGAACTTCGGCCAACGCCAGCATGCCCTCGGACTTCGCGCCGATGTCGACGACCACGTGGGTTCCGGTCAGCTTGAGCACCGTTCCTTTGATGACGCGATCGTCGCTGACGGCCTCTTCCGCCTCGGTGGTAAAGGTCTCAAGTGCAGTGGCAAAGTCATCGGCGGTCGCAGCGGGCTTTTCTTCCACCGGAGGATGCGGCGCGCTTGCAGGGGCCACGGCCTCGGAGCTGGGCGCATTTTCGGAATGGCTCTGCGCGGCTGCGTGTGGTTCTGCAGGCGGCGGCTCAAGCTTGGCCGGTTCGGCCTCGGTTAGAGCCGTCGCGGCAGGAGCGGAAGGTTGGCTGGTGGTTTCGTCGACTGCGGTTTCGGTGGATGTCGCTTCGCTGATCATGGTTTCGTCGAGCAAGGTTGTGCCTCTCTGGTAACGGATGCGGGCCTGCGTTGCGGGACTGCTGGATGAGTCGTTAGGTTGTAGTGGGCCCGCCCTGGCGAGCGAGCTTAAACAATCCCAGCTGTCGGACGTTGAACAAAGAACCCGCGTCCAATGGGAACTTCTCGACTATAGCAATCGCTTGCGAGCAGTGTCAAACCCAAATCTGGCGCATGTTACAGCAGTGTTTCAAACGCGGAGTGGAGCATCGCAGTTTGAGAACGCGCGCGCATCTGCTAACCTGCCCTGCTATGGATTATCTGTGGACGCCGTGGCGCTACGCCTATGTCTCAACCACGGACAAAGCTACGGGCTGCGTCTTCTGCGAGGCTGCCCGGGAAACCGACGACGCGAAAACTCATATTGTGCACCGTGCGCAGCATTGTTACGTGATCCTCAATACGTTCCCGTACACGCCCGGACACGTGATGATCGTGCCCTACGCTCATCTCGATGAATTGCAGAAGCTGGCGAGCGACGCGGCGAACGAAATGATGGCGCTCTCGCAGCGAATGGAGTCGGTGCTGCGCGAGCTTTACCATCCCGACGGCGTGAATTTGGGCATGAATATTGGCAAGGCCGCAGGAGCGGGGATCGCCGGACACATTCACATGCACGTGCTGCCGCGCTGGGTGGCGGACGCGAATTTCGTTTCGGTGGTGGGCGAGACGCGGGTGCTGCCGGAGACGCTGGATGTGACGTGGGAGAGGATGCGGAAGATACTGGCCTAGCCTGAAACTAGGTCTTGCATCTCCCTTTCGTCGATCACCGCTACTCCCAGTTCCTTTGCCTTATCCAGTTTCGATCCTGCGTCAGTTCCTGCCACGACGTAATCTGTTTTCTTGCTGACTGAGCCGGTCACCTTTCCGCCGGCGTCTTCGATCATCTTTTTGGCTTCGTCGCGGGTGAAGTGCGCCAGAGTTCCGGTGAGAACGAACGTCTTGCCGGCGAGTTTTGTGCCACGTGCTTTCTTCTTGCCCTTGAATGCGAGACCGGCTTTTTCCAGACGAGCCACGAGTTCCCGGTTGGCCGGATTGCTGAAAAACTCGGCGATGCTCTCTGCGATGCGCGGACCGACCTCATTCACTTGTTGCAGTTCTTCCACGCTCGCGTTCGCAATAGCATCCATCGATCCGAAATGCTCGGCCAGAAACTGCGCTGTGCGTTCGCCAACCATGCGGATTCCCAGGCCGTAAATCACTCGCTCCAGCGGCAGCTTCTTTGAGTTCTCGATTTCGTCGAGAATGTTCTGCGCCGACTTGTCGGCGAAGCGATCCAGGCTAAGCAGATCTTTTTTCGTGAGCTGGTAAATGTCGGCAACGTTTTTGACCAGGCCGCGCTCGGTGAGTTGCGTGACCAGAGCCTCGCCCATGCCGTCGATGTTCATCACGCCGCGCGAGGCGAAGTGCAGAATCGTGCCGAGGAGCTTGGCGGGACAGTTCGCGTTGACGCAGCGATAATCAACTTCCCCTTCAGTGCGCACGACTCTGGTGCCGCAGACCGGACACTTCTCGGGCGCAGGAATTTCTTCCTTGCCGCGCGGGTGATCGTCATCGTCAATGACCTTGGCAACCTTGGGGATTACATCGCCGCCGCGCTCGACCTGGACCCAGTCGCCAACTCGCACACCGAGGCGGCCGATTTCATCCATGTTGTGCAGCGTGGCGTTGCGTACGGTGGTGCCGCCAATCGAAACCGGAGCCAACTCAGCCACGGGTGTGAGTTTGCCAGTGCGTCCCACCTGCCAGCGAACGTTTTCCAGTTGGGTGATCCCGGCGCGTGCGGCGTATTTATAGGCGATCGCCCAGCGCGGGGCTTTGCCTGTAAAGCCGAGTTCGTCCTGCAATGCGGTGCGGTCGACTTTGACGACAATGCCGTCGATTTCGTACGGGAGCGAGTCGCGCTTTTCTTCCCACTGTTGAATAAACTCCCAGACCTCACTCATGGAATGGACGAGCTTGCGGTTTGGGTTGACTTTGAATCCGGCATGATCGAGCGCCGTGAGCGTCTGCCAGTGGCGGTCGAAATAGGTGCGTCCGTTGGTCAGAAGGATGTAAGGAAAGAAATCGAGCCGCCGCTGGGCTGTGACGCTGGAATCGAGTTGCCGCACTGTGCCCGCCGTGAAGTTGCGCGGATTGGCGAACGTAGTCAGACCGTTACGTTCGCGCTCTTCGTTCAGTTTTCTGAACGCAGCAGTGGGCATGAGCAGTTCGCCGCGGGTTTCAAAATCCGGCGGGATGCCGGCTTTCTTGAGTTTTCCGAGGTCGATGGAAAGCGGAATGGAATGGACCGTGCGCACGTTGAGCGTGACATCTTCGCCAACCGAGCCGTCTCCCCGGGTCACGCCGCGCACCAACTTGCCCTCCTCGTAGATCAGGGCCAGAGACATGCCATCGAGTTTGAGTTCGCAGACGTAATCCACATCTTTGCGGCCGCTCAATTCATGCACGCGGCGCTCCCAATCGCGCAGTTCTTCCTCGTTGTACGTGTTGTCGAGCGACAGCATGGGCGAGGAGTGGGGAACTTTGACGAAGCCTTCGCGCGGCTTGCCGCCTACGCGCCGCGTGGGAGAATCGGGAGTAATGAGGGAAGGATGCTCAGCTTCGAGATCCTTCAGTTGCCGCATCAGACGATCGAATTTTTCGTCGCTGATCCTGGGCTGATCCAAAACGTAATACAGGTACTCGTGGTGACGAATCTCTTCGCGCAGCGCTTCGATCTTCTTCTCAAGGTCTTTGGATGAGGACATCGCAGAAGATTATATGCGGAAGAAGTTACCGCGGATGTCCGTGGCTGTGACTACTTCAAGACGTCGGTCACACCGGAAATCTGCACCCGCACGAAGCGAGGCATGTAATCGTTGGCGCACACCAGGTCCGAGGAATCGTTGGCATTCACGTTATACGAAATCAAGATGCCATTCGAATCAGTAAACTCCGAGTGCGCTTTGGCGTTGTAGGTAAACAGCGTGCCCACCTTGCATCCGTTCGCCCCAGCTTCCGGGGTGGTATAGACGGTAGTTTTATTCGACCACGGCCCTTGCGGCGAGCAGGAATACCACGTCGTCACGGCGTCCCAGAGCGGATACGGAGGATTCTGCGGATCCATCCCCGTCATCAGGTAAAACGTACTGCCGTTGTAGGCCATGGAATCGACGGAATATTCCGGCGTGACAGCCGCCGTACGGTCGCGGCTATTGTCGCGCACATGCACAACGTGCGGGTGATGTGGCTCAAGGCTGCCAAGGCGGAGGAGATCCCGGATCAACTCGATCGAACCACGGTGACTCCGGCCCAGGCTGTGAAAGGACTGGGAAGCAGTCATGCGGCTTTGAAGGGGGTGCTCCGCCGGGCGTTGGAGAGCGATGGGCGGATTCGAAGCTTCAAGCCAGACGTCGCGGCATTTGTCGGTTACCTCATCGCGCACGATGCGCATCATCGTGGGCAGATCACGATGCTTGCCCGCCAACTCGGCCACGCCTTGCCGCAGAAAGCCATGTTTGGCATGTGGGAGTGGGGTTCCCGCTGACTGCGGTTCGCGCGCCTCAGGTACAATCCAGCTTCTAAGCTTGCACTCATGGCAGGTATGCGCAAGGCGGCGTTGCTCTACAATCCGGACTCGGGCGGCAGTGGAAAGCATCGGCGGGATTTGCAGTCCGCACTCGCCATACTCAAGCACGGCGGCGTCGAAGCTGAAATCATCCTTGCGGATTCGCGCGACCATGGCGGCGAGGAGAGCAGACGGGCGGTCGCCTCCGGCTGCGACACGGTGTTTGCCTGCGGGGGCGACGGCACGATCAATAACGTTGCACAGGCGCTGGCCAATACGCCGGTTGCGCTGGCAATCCTTCCGATGGGGACAGCCAACGCGCTGGCGCACGATCTGTGTCTTCCTCTGAGTGTCGCGGCAGCCGCAAGGGCTTCGCTCTCGGCCACCACGCGCCGCATCGCCCTCGGGAAAATCACTTGCAATAGCTTGACCGGCGTTCCGGTCACGCAGTATTTCACGGTCGCAGCCGGCGTTGGAGTCGATGCTCATCTTTTTTACAAACTGCACAGCGGCTCCAAGCAGCGGATGGGCATGGCAGCTTATTACGCGAAAGCGTGGAATCTTCTGCTCACCTATTCCATGGCCCACTTCACCGCCGACTATGCCGACGGAGCTGCGACCACCCGCCGCAAAATGGACATCACCGAACTGCTGGCCGTGCGCATCCGTCAATTCGGAGGGATTGTGCGCGAGATCGCTCCCGGCGCTTCGCTGGATCGCGACGACCTGCGGCTCATCCTGTGTCGCACCAGCAGCCGCCTGGCTTACCTGGCGTATGTAGCGCGCAGCGTGCTGGGGCGTTCGTGGACCATCCCCGGCATTGAGCTGGTGTATAGCACCAGCGTTCGCTGCGACTATTCCTCTGCGGCGGACGCCCGGCGCAGAGTCTACGTGGAGGCGGATGGCGAACTGATTGGCATGCTGCCCGCGGAAATCACCGTCGTTCCCGACGCGCTAAACCTGCTGATTCCCAGGCGATGAAACGATCGTAGCGACGATGCGACTGGTGAAAATCTATCGACACGAAATAAAATACCGATCACAACTTGGAACCGCTCACTCACTTTCTTTTCGGCGCCTGCATGGGGCGCGCTGGGCTTAATCGCAAGACGGCACTTGCCACGCTCACGCTTACGCTGGCGGCGGAGGCGCCCGATCTTGACGTTCTCGGGGGCATTCACGGACCGGCTTTCGGCTTTGCCCATCACCGTGGATTTACGCATTCGTTTGCCGGCGTCCCGTTGGATGCCCTCGTGGTTGTAGGCTTCGTCTATCTGGTGTGGCGGCTTCGCGGCCGCAAGAAAAGGGACCCAAATGTTCCTGCGCGATGGGGGCTGCTTTTCCTCTATGCCTGCCTGGCCGGTTTGAGCCACATTCTTCTCGACTTTACGAACAACTACGGCGTGCGGCCGTTTTGGCCGTTCTCGGAAAAGTGGTATTCGTGGGACATCGTTTTCATCGCCGACCCGTTGCTGTGGGCGTTGCTGATTCTGGGTCTCGTCACGCCCTCGTTGTTCTCCTTGATCGATAAAGAGATTGGAGCACGGCCACGCGGGCCACGCGGGCGTCTGGCGGCCACGCTGGCCTTGCTGGGAATCGCGCTGCTGTGGGGCGTGCGGGATTACGAGCACCGCCGCGCGGTCCACGCGCTCGAAGCTCGCACTTACAATGGCGTGGATCCGCTTCGCGTCTCGGCCTATCCGCGATGGATCGATCCTTTTCACTGGGATGGCGTCGTCGAGACCCCAGCGTTTTTTGCACTGGCTCCCGTCGATTCCCTTGCCCCGGAGGTCGATCCGGAAGGTCGCCTTGAACTCCATTACAAGCCGGAAGAAACTCCCATCACTTTAGCGGCGAAGAATTCCTACGTGGGACGGGTGTTTCTGGACTGGGCGCAGTACCCCATCACCGAAACAGAAACACTGGGAGGAGGCCAAGGGTTCATCGTGCATTTTCAAGATCTGCGCTTTGTTCGGATTCCGAATGCGTTGAGCGGAGGGCGGCGCAACGTGCTGGGCGCTGCTGTGAAACTGGACAAAGAACTGCACGTTGTCGGCGATGTGTTCGGCGAGGGAAAACAACAGCGGGTCGCGCCAGAACCGGGCCAGCGCTAGGTTCGGCAGCGTGTTCGCGGGGCGACTGCTGACTTGACGACAATCGCGCTAACGCACAGAATAAGAGTTCGTCGAGGTGATCATGCTTCCCTATTTATTTGTGTTGTTGGCGATCGCGGTTCGTTTCCTGCCCTTTATGGGACCGCTGAACTTTCTGCCTCATGCGTGGCACTTCACGCCGCTCGGAGCGTCGCTGCTGTTTTTCGGCGCCCGCGGATCGCGCCGGCAGATGTGGATTCCGCTGGTGTTGCTGGCGGCCACCGACGTCATCCTGACGAAATTCGTTTACGTCTACACGTTCTCCTGGGATCAGCTTGTGACCTGGGCCTGGTACGCCGGGATTCTATGGCTGGGCACGGCTCTGCGCGAGAAGGCGAGCTTCTGGCGCGTGGTTGGAGCGGCACTCACCAGTTCGGTTTCGTTTTTCCTGCTCAGTAATTTTGCGGTGTGGGCCGCCTGGAACATGTATCCGCGGACGCTTACTGGACTGATGGCTTGCTACACGGCCGCGATTCCGTTCTTCCGCGGGACCGTAGCGAGCGACTTGTTCTTCTCGCTTGCGATGTTTGGGACGCCCGTTCTGCTGCAAGCGTTGTCCGGATGGTTGCACAAGCCCGGCGGCCGCATTGCGGCGGCCTAAGCATTTCAGTCGCGCGTCCGAGTGAATGTGCCCATTAAAGAGTGCCTGGGTTCCCGGCTGCGCGCGCGGCGGATTTCTTGGATCTCCTTCGTAAGAGCCAGACAATCAAAGCAACCTCCAGGAACACACTCAGCAGCAGAATCCAATGCTGTTTCATCACGCCGCCGAGGTGGCCGATGATCTGCGGGCCAAACCAGAGCACCAGAGCCGACAAAACCAGAAAACGCACGAACCTGCCGGCGAAAATTGCCACCAGAAAATCGCGGAACTTCATCTCAAATACGGCTGCGGCCAGAACAAAGACCTTGAAGGGCATAGGCGGCGGCAGCATTCCGGGAAACATCAGCGCCCAAAACTCGTGCCGCTCAAACGAGCGGTGAATCTTCTGGAAGCGCTCTTCGGTAATTCGCTTGCGCAGCACTTTCTCGCCGCCCAGATATCCGACGAAGTAGAGAGGAACTCTGCCCAAGGCTGACCCAAGCGATGCCATCGCGACGTACAGCAGCATCCGCGCGCGATCCTGATACACGTAGGTGCCGACAACGAAATCCAGCGGCATACCCAGCAATGCGCTATCGGCAAATGCGATCACAAACACGCCCCAGATGCCCAACACTTTCATGAGGCCGAGAATCCACGCCGTATAGCGCGCCAGGATGTGTCCGAGAGATTTCAAAGGGAATAACTAGAGTTTACGTGATCGGCACCAGCAGTGTCAGTTGCTGAGTTTCGCGGGCGGTCAGGGATGTTCGGTGTTACCGCTCAGCAGTTCGAGTGCATGGGGGATTAAATCAGCCACGGCTTCGAGGGATTCAACTGCGCCGGCGGGACTGCCGGGTAAATTGAGAATCAGAGTTTCGCCTCGTACGCCGCAGATGCCCCGGCTCAGAGCTGCGAAGGCGGTCTTCTTGCTACTCTCGCTGCGCATCCGTTCGCCAACGCCGTCGAGAATTCGTTCACACACGGCCGCAGTCGCTTCAGGGGTTACATCGCGAGGTGCAACGCCGGTCCCTCCAGTGGTGACGACCAGGCGGACTTCCCGCGCCAAACGGATCAACAGATTTTGAATCTGGATGGTGTCGTCGGGAACGATTTCGCGTACCGCCACAGGGAAATTGAGTTTCTGCAGCGCACCTGCGACAGCAGGCCCCGACCGATCTTCGCGTTTCCCGCATGCGCAGGAATCGCTCACCGTCACGACCGCCGCCGTGAACTTTGCAGCGGGGTCAGCCATCGAGAAGAACATCCTCGTCTTCGTCCCGGTCCCGCTTCGCGCGATCACCGCCAGAAGAAGCTGCCGCAGCACGCGAAACCGGAGCTGGGGCTGCCTCGGGCGCGGGCTCAGCTTCACCCGCTCCATCCCGCATGGATTCATCGAGCAACCGCAGCCCTTCCATCAGAAGACCCTGAGTATTGAGCTGAGTGGTTTGCTTGTCGGTCTTGCCCTCGAAATCCAGCTGAAAATTCCCGCCAGTCCAGCGCAGGACCTTGAACACTGCCGGGTCTCCTACCAGCGATCCATAGGTTGCGTGCTTGACCTGGCCTTCCACGAAAAATACCTCGCAGCGGTCGTTCTCGTTGGTCAGAGTCAACTGGCAGCTCTTGCGTCCCATCTCGAGCGACTGCATGAGGTCGATGACGTTCATCTGCGACAAGTTTCCACGCACGACTCCATCGGAGGGCGCGGTCTTCGCCATTTTCTCCAGCGCGATGCGATCGATCATGCGCTTGACGCGGCGGATGGCATCTTTCAAGAAAAACGGCTTCTCCAGGTAATCGTCGGCTGCATCCTGCGGCAGCAGCCGCTCGGCGATATCGGCCTTGCTGGCCATCAACACGGTGGAAAAGTGGGCAGTGGCAGGACGGCTCTTCAACTTATCGACCAGCTGCCGGCCATCCATTCCGGGCATGCGATAGTCGCAAACCAGCAGGTCGGGAGCTTCATCCACGGCTTTCAGCAGAGCATCGGCGGCATCGGTCGCCGATCTGACATCGGCAATCGACGACAATGCCTGCTGCAACATCCGCAGCACCATGGGATTGTCGTCCACCACCAGCAGCTTGACCTGGTCAGCCATGAATTTCTTCGATGGTTGTTATTTCCGGCGCTTGTAATCTCCGCTCTTGCCGCCGGTTTTTTGCTCCAGCACGATCTCGCGAATCTCCACGCCCTTGTCGGCCGCCTTCAGCATGTCGTAGAGAGTTAAAGCCGTGACGCTGACGGCGGTGAGAGCCTCCATTTCAACGCCGGTTTCAGCATTCGTCGCGGTTGTGGAGGTGATCGCGACGCCATTCTCGCACACGCGCACTTCCACATCAACGAACGACAGCGCAAGCGGATGGCACATGGGAATCAGTTCGGCAGTGCGTTTCGCAGCCATGATGCCGGCAATGCGCGCTACTTCCAGCGGATTGCCTTTGGGATTCTTCGGCAACGACGCGAGCACTTCCGGCTTGATGGCGACAAACCCGCTGGCCTGAGCCGTACGCTTGGTTGCAGACTTGCCGGAAACATCGACCATGCGGGCACGCCCGGCAGAATCGTAGTGGGAAAGCTTCTTGGGCATCGGCGAAGCGTGTTGCTGCAATAGCTATCTTACATGCATGAGCGCATGCAGGAGCATCGCCCCTGGACAGCCGAGGCAGCGGTCCCCATATTTTTCCGCGTCAGCGCATAAGTAATGCGACCAACTCTCCGGCCAGAATGTGATCGCGGTCTTCCGGAATCACTACATAGCAGTTGGCGCGCGCGGTTGCGGCGATGTCTCCCGATCCCTGCCAGGGGACATTCTCGACTTCGGAGTTCTCGAACTCGCCAGAGAGGATCGCCGGGAGAAATCGCTTGAGACCGGGCTTGACGCGAATCTCAGACTTCAGTCTCGCGTGAACAAACACAAGTTTGCGCGGGGACATTCCGGCCAGGGCCTCCAAGATGGGGCGGGCAAAAAGTTCGAACGTCACCATGGTGGAGACCGGATTGCCCGGCAGGCCGAAGAAATACTTCCCCGGACTCTCGCGGGCAAGAGTGCCCGCGTCACACCTTCCAAAAACGACGGGACGGCCGGGCTGAATCTTCGCCCCGGTGAAGAAAAACTCGGCTTGCATATCCGACAGAACCTGCTCGACCAGATCGTAGCGGCCCATGGAGACACCACCGGTCAGCACCAGCAGGTCTGTCTGCAAGCCTTCGTCAATGAGGGCGCGCAATCGTTGCGGTTCGTCGGGCGCGATGGGCAGCAGCACAGGATCGGCGCCGGCTTGTCGAATCTGCACAGCGAGAGAGTAGCTGTTCGAGTTGCGAATCTGCGTCGGGCCGGGAGCAACGTTA
>Ga0187784_10002241_pt1 | contig 15508 bp, 13 predicted proteins | sample 1015_SJ02_MP15_2_FD_132964 | JGI IMG/M metagenome (GOLD analysis project Ga0187784, IMG submission 132964) | Tropical peat soil microbial communities from peatlands in Department of Meta, Colombia - 1015_SJ02_MP15_20_MG | ecosystem: Environmental > Terrestrial > Soil > Wetlands > Peat | place...
GCACCGCCCCTGGATCCTCGACGGGGCACGGCCCGGCGTGGGATCCGGGGTCTCCCCGGGTCGTTGGCACCATCTGCCGGTGGGACTCCGGCACGCGAATCGCCAGCAGCGCTGTTCGGCTGACGTGTGGGCTGTCGCATTTGTCCACAAAATCAGGAACGGTTGCCAGCCGCGGCTCCCGAAGAGGGGAACACGTCAGCTGGGGTGCAATCGAGGTGCCCGTCGGCATTCCGGAGGTGTGACCGATGACGTGCACGGTTCGACAGGCCGGGCCGCGCGACAGAGCGTGGATCGAGACGCAGATGCGTCAGTACTGGGGAGGCCTCGTTATCTGGAGCCGCGGTGTCCCCCATAACGTGCTGGAATGTCCGACCCTTATCGCCGAGACAGAAGGGGCACCATGCGGCCTGCTGGCGTACTTGCCCTCGCCTCCCGAGTGCGAGATCATCGTCGTTGACGCGCGGCCCCAGTTTCGTGGAACCGGGTCCAAGCTGATCGAAGCTGTGGTCGCGCGGGCGAGAGACGTCCGCTGCTCGCGCCTCTGGCTGGTGACGACAAACGACAACGTGGACGCCCTACGCTTCTACCAACGGCGTGGGTTCGTGCTCTCGCGACTCTACCGGGGTGTGGTCGACGAAGCGAGGAAGTTGAAGCCGACGATACCCGTCATCGGCTGCTACGGCATCGCGATCCACGACGAAATCGAGGTGGAGCGGCCCGTGTGACGCGTTGGGGGTGTGGCCCCTCTCGTCAGGAGACGAAGCGCGCGTCAGCGGGCCTGTCCCACCACAGCCATCCTGCCCGCTTCGCATTGAGCACGTCGACGTTAGTGACGGTGAGATCGACGCGGCGGGCGTAGCGATCGTGGTGGCTGACCATGAGCGTTACGGTCACGTCGCGGCGCGGTTCCTTGCTGCTCGCCTCGGTCCCGACGACGATGGCGAGCGTCGTGCCTCGCTCGATGTCCTTCTTCAGCCAGCGACGATAGTCGAAGTAGGTGTGGCACGCCGGGCACCAGATCGGCTTGGCGTCCGTTGACCGGGCGATTGCCACCGTGATGATGGGCTTAGCCGCAGATCCGCATGCGGGGCACGTCATAGTTGCGATCCTCTCGCGATGAGCCGTAGACGCTTCCCCTCCAGCGTGCCGTGCGGCGCTTGCGCCTTCAGCCGTCCGTTGGGATGATCTCCGGCTCTCGTCGGAATACGAGCGCGGATGGTACGGACAGGGCTGGCTCACTCGTTCTCGGGTCCGGGGGCCCGCGCGATCGAACGTGCGCCTCAATCGTGGCCGGGTACGCCGGAGTCGCACAAAGGTTCACATTTGGACGCCCGGCGAGGCGCCCGGGACGATTACCGGGGGGTGTGACGCGACCGGGCTGCAGCGAGCTTGTCAGACTCGACTTGCGGACGCCTCGGGGATTACTCGCAGGGGATAGCGACCCCGGGAGGCATGGAGTCCATCCACCGTGCCCCTGGGCCTACGGCGTGAGCCAGAACTGCGACGCCCCGGAAAGATCAGTCGGGGGTGACGGCGTGACCCGAAGTTTTCTGCTTCCGGCCCCCCGCCACGCGGTCGATCTTGGCCGCCATGAAGAAGTCACTTTCGGTAAGACCGTCGATCTTGTGAGTCCAGAGGTACACGCGCACCTCGCCCCACCGAACGTACAGGTCCGGGTGATGGCCTTCGTGCTCGGCGACCGGGGCGATGGCATTGACAAAGTCGACCGCCTCCACGAAGTTCTGCAGACGGTACGACTTCACGAGTTTCTTGCCGGCTTCGATCTGCCAGCCGTCCAGTTGGCCGAGGAGCGGAGCGCTCTGTTCCGGGTTGAGCGGCGGAACGCCGCCCCGGCACGGGATGCACTTGTGGTCTGCAAGACTGGTCACGGCAGGTCCCTCCGTCCGCCACGAGGCTCGTGAAGAATTCCCACCATTATACGCCCATCGGAGCCGGACAGGGGAGACTGGATTGATACACGGGGCTGATCGGGGGCCTCGAGCGACGCGAAGGTCTATACTGGAGCACGACGGCGGTATGCGGAGGTGAGCGATGCCAGAGGCCCACGATGCCATGGATCCCCAGCCCAGGGCCTCCCGGCCACGCATGGGGGGCTACGACGTTCCGCACTCGTTGGAAGGCACGTTGCCATGGGAGTGGGCCCGGGAGCGCCTCAGCAAATCCCACAACTACTGGCTCACGACCGCACGGCGGAATGGTGTGCCACACACGATGCCGGTGTGGGGCGTCTGGCTGAACGGTGCGTGGTATTGCAGCACCGGCGAGAGGACTCGCAAGGCGCTGAACCTCGCGAGCAACCCGCACTGCGTGGTGTGCAACGAGAACGCGGAGGAAGCGGTGATCCTGGAAGGCGTTGCGCGCAAGGTGCCCGAGCCCGAGGTTCCACGTCAGCTATTCGTCGACTACGAGGCGAAGTATGGTTGGGAGATCCAAGGATCCGTCTTCGAGGTGCGGCCGCGCGTCGTGTTCGCCATGCCCGAGAAGCAGTTCCCCGCGGCCGTAACCCGCTGGGACTTTGCGTGATCTTGGGAGCGCTGCGTGGCCCAGACCGGCTCCTTCACGCAGACACGTCTGACGTGGGCTCCGCCGGAGGTGCACACGACTTGCGGATGTTCAGCCGCGTACGCAGGATGACCGTGAAGGTGAGATCAGGGTCGCGCCGCCGTTCGATCAGGACTCGCGCGGCCCAGTAGCCGATCTTGGCCCGAGGGACGGCGACCGAGGTCAGCGGTGGATCGTGGTGGATGACCTCGTCGATGTCGTCGAACCCAACGACGGAGATGTCTTCGGGAATGCGAAGACCGTGCTCGTGCAGGATTGGAATCGCGTGCAACGCGTGCTCATCGTTGACGAACACGACCGCTGTCGCCCTGGTCCCGGCCGCAAGGAATTGGCGGACCGAATCCTCGCCGGAGCCGAAGAAGGTAAGCCCGTTGCCGGGCAGGCCGGCGGCTCGCAGCGCTTCCTCGTAGCCGTCGTGGCGCAGACTCGTGTAATCGAAACCGAGATCCCCACCGAGAAATGCGATTCGCTTGTGTCCGAGCGCGATTAGGTAGGCAGTCGCCTCACGAGCGCCCGAGACGTTATCCACCCCGACCGTCATCGCACCCGGGCCCCCGAGCTGTCGGGCCACGAGCACATAGGGAACCTCGGCGCGCCGTATCTCCTCGAGGAGTGGGTCGTCGCGCCGCGCACCCATGAACACGACGCCGTCGGGACGGAGGGCCCGATCGTGCAGGAGGACGTGAGTGGCGTGTTCCGGGCGAAGCGGCATCTGGTAGACGGTTGTCGACAGACGCCCGCCCCCTTCCTCGACACCGGCTTGCAGGCCTTGGAGGAGCTCCCTAAACACCTGGCCTGACCGAAACGTGGCAGGGTGAATGAGCAGGAGCGTGGGGGCCTGGGTACGCGCCGGAGCCGGCGCGCCGGATCCCCTGAGCACCTCCACCACCTGCAGCACGCGCCTTCGCGTTGCTTCCGATACATGGGGGCGGTTGTTGAGGACCAGGGAAACGGTGCTCTTCGACACTCCCGCCCGTTGGGCGATCTTCGACACAGAGATTGTCGCCACCGTCGTCACTCCATCGAACAATATCGAACGTTCGATGACATTGATAACACCCGGAACGAGCGGCGTCAAGTGAGACGCGCCGTGCTGTAACGGAATTCCTACCCGAATCGTGCCACCGCGCAGATGCTCCATTGACTTCTGTGGCATGATCGCTATACTTGGAGACGAATATTGTCGAACGAACGATGTTCGACATGACCAGATCCGACCCGAAGGCATTCTGGGGGGTAGGTCCATGAGGACTAGCCGTGGGTTGTCCATAGTTCTGGTCACCATTGCTTTGGTTCTCGCTAGCAGCATGGCTGCGGTTCCGTCGCAGCAGGTGGACACTCTCCGCTTCGTGTGGTTCACGGATGGCCCGGACCTTCCCGCCATCCAGGCGCTCGTGGACGTCTTCAACGCCAAGAACCCCGACATCAAGGTCGATTTGTCGATCGTCCCGTTCGCCCAGCTGAACACTCTGCTGACCACTCAGGCGGCAGCGGGGCAGGCACCCGACGTGGCGCGGGTGACCGAACCGTACCGATTCGACAGCTACGCGCTGGACCTGCGGCCGTATCTGCAGGACAAGAGCTTCCCGAAGGCGTTTCTCGCGGCGGCGCAGGTGCTGACGACACTACCGAACGGGGCCGTGTTTGGATTCCCCTCCGACTTCACCATGAATGGCCCCTTCATCAATCTCTCGCTCGTCCAGAAGGCAGGGCTATCGCTGCCGAAGGGCGATCGCGTCTCCTGGAGCGATTGGATGGATCTTGCGGTCAAGACGGCCAAAGCCACGGGTGTCCCGTATGCGGCTGCCGTCGACCGGAGCGGGCACCGGCTGGATGGGTTCATCCAGACCATGGGGGGCGGGTACTTCACGCCCAACGGCAAAGATGTGCGCATCAACAGCCCGGCGACCGAGAAAGCCATCAACTACTTTGTGCAGCTGAACAAGAACGGCACGATGCCGCTCGAGGTTTGGGCCGGCGGCGGCGCTGGATACGCCGATGCGCGGCAGCTGTTCGTGAACCAGCAGCTCGTCTTCTATGTGTCGGGGAACTGGCAGATGGCCTTCTTCCGGCAGGCGATCGGCAACAAGTTCGATTGGAAGGTCGTCCTGAATGGGTGCGAAGTCCAGTGCGGCGGGATGCCGGGCGGGAAGTTCCTGATCGCGTTCAAGGACACCAAGGCCCCGGCCAAGGTCGCGCGGCTGATGGAGTATCTGGGAAGCCGGGCCTCGATCGAGAGCATGGATCAAACTGCGTACTTCCTGCCGACCCGTAACGACCTGCTGAAGGAAGGCGTGAAATACCCGGGCAACAACGACGACATGAACACGTTCATCAAGGGGATCGGCCTGATGCCCAAGGCGGCCTTCGTGGACAACTACAACTCGCACTTCGGGCCCATCGCCGACGAGGTGCGCGATCGAGTCACGCAGGCGATCATCGGCGAATTGACCGTCGAGCAGGCGCTCGACCGCGCCCAGGCGACGGCGAAAGATCTGCTGAAGTAAGCGCACGTGCGAGGCACGCAGCCCTGCGCGAGCCGCAAGGCGGCGCGGGGTGGCGCGAGCCGGGCCCCGACCGCGCACGGGCGGTTACGGCCCCGGCTCGCGCCGTACCTGTTCCTGGCGCCGAACCTGCTCGTGTTCGGCGTGTTCATCATCGTGCCTGCGGTCTGGAACTTCTACCTCAGCCTCTTCCGCGTATCGCTCCAGGCCCCGCCGGCCTACGTAGGGTTGGCGAACTTCGGCTACCTCGCCCGGCAGGACGACGTGTTTTGGCACGCCGTCAGGAACACGGTGGTGTTCGTCGTCGGCGACGTGCTGTTGATCCTGGTGCTCGCGCTCGTGATCGCACTGCTGCTGAACGCCCCGATCCGGTTCCGCGGCTTCTTTCGGAGCATCTTCTTCTACCCCGTACTGCTCTCTCCGGTGATCGTCGCGGAGATCTGGCGCTGGGTGCTGAACACGCAGTACGGTCTCGCGAACGCGTTTCTGCGCGCCGTCAGGCTACCCCCGCAGCCCTGGCTGCTGCGGGCAGATTACGCGCTCGACTGGGTCATCATCAGTCACGTGTGGGCGACGGTGGGGTTTTTCGCCCTGATTCTGCTGGCCGGCCTGCAGGCGATCCAGCCCGCGCTTTACGAGGCGGCGGAGGTGGATGGCGCGACCCGCTGGCACAGCCTTCGCCACATCACGCTGCCGCTGCTGATGCCGTCGGTGTTCGTGGTCTTCATCCTCGGCACCATCCGCGCGGTGCAGGTCTTCGAGTACATCTTCGTCCTCACGGGGGGCGGCCCGGGCTTCGCGACGTTGACGATCGTGCAGTACATCTACCGCGCGGGGTTCCAGCTGAACGAGTTCGGCTTGGCCTCCGCGGCGTCGCTCCTCCTCGTGACGGTGCTCGCCATGCTCACGGTGCTGCAGTACGTGCTGGGCCGCATGGGGGAGGCCATATGACGGGAGCGGTTCAGGAGCCTGGCCCGAGGACGGGACGTGCTCGGCCCTCCGCCCGCCCGGCGGCCGGGCACGCCGTGCGGGGCGGGCCGTCTCGGCTGGCGATGAGCCTGACCTATCTGTCGTTGCTCGTGGGCGTCATCTGCATGTTTCTGCCCGTGCTGTGGGTGGTGTTCTCGTCGTTCAAGTCGCTCTCCGAGATCTACCGAATTCCGCCGCCGATCTTTCCGAGCCGCTGGCTCGTGAGCAATTACACCACCGCCGTGCGCAGCTTCCCCTTCGTGCGCGAGCTCATCAACAGCACGACCGTGACGGTGGTCGCCACGGTGCTCACGCTCGCGATCAACTCGATGGCGGCATTCGCGTTGAGCAAGTACTCGTTTCGCGGCCGTGACGCGGTGTTTCTCCTGATGCTCGGCACGCTGATGATTCCGCTGCAGGCCATCATGATCCCGGTGTACCTGACGATGGCGAAGCTGGGCCTCGTGAATACGCTGTGGGGGATCATCATCCCGCCTTCGGCCACCCCGACGGGCGTGTTCCTGCTGCGGCAGTATATGATCACGATCCCCGACGAACTGATCGAAGCGGCGCGGATCGACGGTGCCGGCGAGTGGAGGATCTTCGCCCGGGTCGTCCTTCCCCTCGCGACCCCGGCGCTCGCGGTGCTGGCGATCTTCTCGGTCGTGTGGCGGTGGAACGACTTTCTGTGGCCGCTCATCGTCATCAACGACCCGAACCTGTTCACGTTGCAGCTCGGCCTCGCCCGCTTCAGCGGCGAGCTCGTGACCGATTGGAACTCGCTCCTCGCGCTGACGGTGTTGACCATGCTGCCCGTCACCGTGCTATTCGCCTTCCTGCAGCGGTATCTCGTGAGCGGCATCGCCGCGACAGGGATCAAGGGATAGAGAATGGGGGGAGATGGTATGGAGCGTGTCTTGTCGGCGCGGCGGCTGGTGTTTCCGGCGGTGCGCCGCGTGGCGTGGGAAGAGTATGACGTGCCGGAGGCGGTGGAGGCGCACGTCGTCGTCGCGCGGGCGGAATGCAGCCTGATCAGCGCCGGGACCGAGGTGGCCGTCTATTCCGGCACCCACATCGGGTTCACGCTGGCCCATCCGCCGTTTCCGCTGATCCCGTTTTACCCCGGGTATGCGTTGGTGGGACGAGTCCTGGCGGCGGGAGCCGCCGTCGAGAACATCCGGCCCGGTCAGCGGGTGGTCATGGACGCGCCGCACGGCAGCGTCGGCGTGGTCGACGTGCGGCGTGGCACCGTGGTGCCGATCCCGGACGACCTCAGTAACGAGGAGGCCGCGTTCCTTCCACTCGCGGGCATCGCGCTTTCCGCGCCGCGGATGGCGCCCGTCGAACTCGGGGACTCGGTCGCCGTGTACGGGTTGGGCCTCGTGGGGCAGCTCGCGGCCCGTCTCTACCGCTTGGCCGGCGCCCGTCCCGTGATCGGGCTCGACCTCATCGGCGGGCGGTTGGACGTTGCCGCGGCGGCAGGCATCACCCCAGTGAACACGGCGGGCACGGACGTCCGGGCCGCCGTCGATCGGTTGTGCGGAGGATCGGGCGTCGACGTGGTGGTGGAGGCGACCGGCAGTCCCGACGTGATCCCGGCGAGCCTGGCGCTTGCCGCCGAAGGCGGGCGCGTCGTGCTCCTCGGCAGTCCTCGCGGCCCGTCCCGGATCGACGCATACAGCTTGATCCACAGGCCCGGAATCAGCGTCATCGGGGCGCACGAGCGGGTACAGCCTCTGGGACTGAGCCGGGCCCGCCGGTGGACCAAGCGCAGGAACTTGGACTTTCTTGCCCGGACGCTTGCGGAGAGGGAGCTTCGGGTTGAGCCGCTGATCAGCCACCGGATCTCCCCCGACGAGGCGCCCGAGATCTACGAGGCGCTCGCGGACCGGCCCGGGGAGTTCCTCGGCGTGCTGATCGAGTGGCGCTCCGGCGGCCCGCGCGGCTCCACGCGCACCGGGGGTGGCACCCATGTTTGAGGTCGGCGTGTTCGCGGACGACATCGATCAGGATCTCGATCACGCGCTGGACGTGGTGGAGAGTCTCGGAGTGCGGTGGCTGGAGATCCGCAGCGCGTGGGGGAAGAACCTCGTCGATCACACAGACGGTGATGCGCGTGATATCGTGGCGAGGATCCACGCGCGCGGGTTGCGGGTTGCGTGCGTCGCCGCACCGTTGCTGAAGAGCCGGCTCGACGGACTGGGGGACGCGAGCCACGAGCAGTTCTTCGCCGAGACCAAGGATACGTGGGAGCAGCAGCTGGCGGTCCTGCGGCGCGCTGCCGCGCTGGCGCACTTGTGCGGCACCCGGCTCGTGCGCTGTTTCTCGTTCTGGCGTGCCGGCGACGATCCGGCCCCCATCTGGGAGCGCCTGACGGCGCGCTTCCGCGAGATCGTCCGCGCCGCGGAATCCGAGGCGGTCGTGCTCGTGATGGAGAACGACTTCGAGTGCAATCTCGGGACCGGCGCGCTCGCCGCCCGTCTGGTCCGACAGATCGGTTCACCGCATCTCCGGGTACTGTGGGACCCGGGCAACGCGTACTTCGTCGGAGAAACTCCATATCCAGATGGATACGGGCACGTGCGGTCGCTTGTCGCGCACGTGCATTTGAAAGACGCCGTGCGCTCTGGCCCCGGCGAGGTCCCCAGATGGGTCGCGCTCGGCACCGGCTCGGTCGACCTGCTCGGGCAGGTCCGGGCGTTATTGTCGGACGGCTACGCGGGCGTCGCGACGATGGAAGACCACCATGTTCCGCCGGGTGGCGACCGGGAGGCGGGCATCCGGGAGTCGTTCCGGGGTCTAAGAGATCTCCTGCGGGCGGCCACCGCGCCGTGAGCGGGACGTTCGTCGAGTACGCCCTCGGGCCAGCGGGCGAGGTACGTCGCTGGCTGGGTGCCGGTCCCGTGGCGGCGTCGCTCCCGGATCTCGGCGAGGTCATTGCGCCGGACGCATCTCCGTTTGCCCCCGGGGGCCGCTGGGCGATCAGCAATGCGCCCGACTCGCTCGGCCTCAAGGCGAGGGTCGATCGCTGGCTCAAAGACCCCGGCTGGCGTCCCGGAAGGCGGCCGGCACTCTGCCGGTCCGGCCCGGCGGGGAGGCGTTGGGAGTACGTCGAGACCGGGGACGACCAGGTCGTCGATTTCAGCCTGTTCAACTTTACTCCGGCCCGCATGGACGCCTGGGTGTATGCGGGTCTCGTGGCCGCGGAGCCCTGTACCGCACACGGCGAACTTCTGACCGTGGGCCCGGCGCGGGCGTGGGTGAACGGTGTCCGGATCCTCGACCACGCCGGGTTCGGGTACGTGGAGCCCAACGTGGTGCCGCTCAGCCTGTCCCTGTCGCCGGGCTGGAACGACCTGTGGTTGCACGGCCGGACGATCGGCTGGCGGGAAGCGAGGCTCGCGCTCGGCATGCGGCTGCGCCCACCGACGGGGGTTCAAACAGCCATCCCGCTGGGGGGTGTGCCGGCCAAACGGTGGCAGCGCGCCGAGGAACAGTTGGCGCGGCTTTCCGTGAGGCGGTTCGCGTGGGTCGACGGAACTGTTCGCGTGTCGCTCGACAGGAGGGCACCGTCACCGCTCGATCTCCGGGCTGAGATCGTCGCGGTGCCGGCCCGTGTCTTCTTCCCGGGACGCCTCGGGGTCCGGCGACGCGCGGGGCGGATCGCGACTGCGCGGCTGCGCGTGCGGCCGGGAACTGACGCCGAGATCTCCTACAAGGCGGTCGGCGCCGACCGCGCCGGGTTGCCGTTCCAGGGCCGGCACGTGGTGCGCCTGCGGCTCTCCAAGGGGACGCCGTTTGACGTGGAGCGGGAAGTCTGGCTGGGGCGGGGGGACGCGCCTGCCGGGGATTCGTACGAGGCGCGGCGGCGGGAAGCGCTGCACTCTGTCGCGGGAACGCCCGCGCACGTGTTAGGGTCGATGGCCGCGGTCGACGTCGGCACGTCGCGTCGAATCGACCGTGACGCGGTTGCGCTCGCCTGCGACTTCCTCGAGCACCGGTGCGACTGCGCCGATTTCTACGCCGTCGACCTCCTGGTCCTGCTGGAACGCTTCGCCGGAAGCCTGGCCTTGCCGCCGCTCGACCGTGGACGCATCGAGAAGGCGTGCTGGGGCTTCAAGTACTGGATCGACGAACCCGGCGTGGACGGCATGTGTTACCACACCGAGAATCATCAGATCCTGTTCCACGTGGCGGCGTACCTGGCGGGCCAACGATGGCCGGACGTCGTGTTCACCAACAGCGGGCGAACCGGCGGCCAACAGATGCGAAGGGCGACGGTACGGATCCAGGAGTGGGTTCTGCGGCGACTGCGGTGCGGGTTTTCCGAATGGGACTCCAACACGTACCTCGCCCTGGACGCCTACGCCATGCTGGCGCTCGTGGAATTCGCCCGGAGCCACGCGCTGCGGCGCATGGCAACCGCTCTCCTCCACAAGATCTTCTTCGTCCTGGCGTGCCAGTCGTGGCGCGGCATCCACGGATGCAGTCACGGGCGCGCATACACGGAGTCGCTGAAGACGGCCCGCACCGAGCGTACGTCGGGGTTGCAGCGGATCGCTTGGGGGCTCGGCGTGTTCAACGATGAGGTGCGCGCCACGGGGTTGCTGGCGATGGCGCGGCGCTACCGCGTGCCCGACCTGCTGCAGCAAATCGGCGCCGACGGCCCGGCGTTGCTGGTGACCCGTACCCGATCGGCCGGCCGGTTCCGTCCCCGATTCGATCTGCGGCACGGGCGCTGGGACGTCAGCACGCTGACGCGCCGGACGCCGGACGGCATGCTGTCCGCAGCCCTGGACCACCGGCCGGGGGAGATCGGGATCCAGGAGCATCTGTGGCAGGCCACGCTCGGTCCGGAGGCGGTGGTGTTCACCACCCATCCGGGAAACAGTCAGGAGCACGAGAGCGCCCGGCCGAACTTCTGGGCCGGATCGGCCCGCCTGCCTCGCGTGGCCATGGCGGACGACTCGGTGGTGTGCGTCTACAACCTCTCGCTCGGCGGGGGATTGGGGCTAACGCACGCGTATTTCCCGGCCGCCGTATTCTCCGAATACACGCTCGACGGATCGTGGGCCTTCGCCCGAGCGGACAAGGGCTACGTCGCGCTGTGGGGCGACGGCGATCTTCGGCTGACCGAAACCGGGCCGCACGCCGCCCAGGAGCTGCGCAGTGCCGGTCGGGGATCGACGTGGGCGTGCCGGGTCGGAGGCGCGGCGTCGAGCCGCAGCTTCGAGGAGTTCTGCCGGACGACACGAGGCCGCGCCCCCCGCGTCGTTCAGGAGCGTGTTGTATGGGAGACTGCCGCGGGCCGAGTGCTCGAGGTGCCGTGGACCGGTCCCCTGCGGCTGGACGGCCGTCCGTTCGATCCGAAGTCGTTTCCGCACTACGATAACCGGTACACTCGTACCCCCGTGGGGGCGAAGACGATGAGCATCGGTGTGCACGGCAGACGGCTCGACCTGGATCTGGTCCGAGGAGCGGTGCGGTGAACCCGGTGCGCGTGGCCTTGTTTGGCGCCGGCGGATTTGGACGGGAGCGGATCAGGGCCGCCTCCAAGCTGCAGAGCCTGGTCATTTCCGCGGTCTACCCGGCGTTCGACGCGCCGCCCGGGGACTACGTGCGTTACGAGGACCTCGCCGGCGCGCTGTCCCATCCGGGTCTCGACGCCGTCATCCTGTCGGTTCCGAACCCACACCATGTCGATCTCGGCGTCGCGGCGCTACGCGCGGGGAAGCACCTCTTCGTCGAGAAGCCGCTGGCCAACACGGTCGCCGAGGCTGCCGTGCTCGTACGCGAGGCCAGCACGCGCGGGCTCGTGCTCGCCGTGGGCCACAACAGCCGCCGCGACGCGCACGTGCGGGAGATGCGCCGCCTGCTCGACCAGGGGATACTCGGCCACGTCGTGATGGCGGAAGGACACTTCTCGCGGGACGCGGGCCTGCGCCTTCGCCCGGGAGAGTGGCGGTGGCATGACACGACGTGCCCCGGAGGGCCGCTGACCCTGCTTGCCATTCATGAGATCGATACGCTGCAGTACCTCCTCGGACGCGTGCGCCGCGTGTTCGGATGGCAGCGCCGGTTCGCGGCGTCCGCCGAGATTCCGGACACGACGGTCACGGTGCTCGAGTTCGAAGCCGGCGCGTTGGCCACGGTCGGGTCCGACTACGTGAGTCCGCACGCGCGCGCCCTGCGCTTGTTCGGCACCGGCGGCAACGCCCGCTGGGACGATCCGGGCGGTCTCGTCGTCGACCAGCCGGATAGGCCACCGCGGGCGATCCGGTTGAGCCCGGTCGACAGTCTGCGCGAGGAACTGGACGACTTTGCCACGAGCATCCGGGATGGGCGTTCTCCCGAAGTAGACGGCGTTACCGGCCTGATCAACGTGGCGGTAGTCGAGGCGGCAATGGAAGCGAACCGGCACGGCGCCGCGGTTGAGGTGCGCGAGGTCCTCGAACGCGCTGGCGCTGGCGCGCTCGCCGACGGACGGTGAGCCCGCGACCTCGGTGTGCCGGCTTGCGCCGATATCCATCTAATCCGTAGGAGAGACCATGCGAATCACGCGCCTAAGACACCTGACGTTGGAAGACCCTGCCAGCCACCCGCTCGTTTTTCGCGGAGCACGGGGCGAGCGATTGCGCGTCAGCGTGCTGGAGGACTATCTCGTCCGCGTCGAGGTGTGTCCCGACGGGGCCCCACGCTTGGCCCGAACGTGGATGGTGACCGGTCCGTCCGGCGACGTCCCACCCGGCGGGCGGGACCGGGACGATCTCTCGCCGTTCTCCACGCCGGCCTACGTGCTCGATGCAGGCGACGAGGTTGTACGCGTGACCACCGCCGCTTTGGACCTCAGGATCCACATGCCCGAAGCTCGCCTCGAGTGGCGGGCGCGTGATGGTCGGCCGTTTGCTCGAGACCTGGCCGGGGGCGCCTACGCCTACGACCGTGCCGGGCGGATCGTCTATCATTATGTCGAGCGCCGGCCCGCCGAACGGTATTACGGGTTCGGCGAGGTGTCGGGTCCGCTCGACAAGGCGGGACGGCGTCTCCATCTGCGCCCGCTGAACGCGTTGGGATACAACGCCGCGTGCGGGGATCCGCTGTACAAGCACTTCCCGTTCCACATCGCGTTCGACGGAGACTCAAAGACCGCATACGGGCTCTTCTACGACAATTTCGCATCCGCGGTCTTCGATCTCGGGCGCGAGGTCGACCACTATCGGGACCCCTACCGCTACTATCGGGCGGACGACGGTGACATCGACTACTATCTCATCTACGGGCCCACCATCGCGGAGGTGGTAGAGCGGTTCTCGCGGCTGACCGGCCGGATGGCGCTGCCGCCTCGATGGTCGCTGGGATACCTGGGGTCCGCCATGGGCTACACCGACGCGCCCGATGCGCAAACGGCACTGTCGCAGTTCCTCGAGCGGTGCCGGGAGCACGACATCCCGTGCGATCTGTTCCACTTGTCTTCCGGGTACACGCTCGGTCAAGACGGCAGGCGGTACGTGTTCACCTGGGCGCACGACCGGTTTCCCGATCCTCGGGGGATGGTGGACATGTTCCATCGAGCCGGCCTGAAGGTGGCCGCCAATATCAAGCCTGGGTTTCTGACGACGCACCCATGCTATACCGCACTCGCCTCGACCGGGGCGTTCGTCAGGAGCGCCGACGCGGACACCCCCGAGGTCGTCGATTTCTGGGCGGGGGAAAGGGGGGCCTTCCTCGATTTCACCAATGCCGCCACCTACCGGTGGTGGCAGGAGCGGGTGCGCGAGTCGCTTCTATCTGCCGGTCTCGACGTCACCTGGAACGACAACAACGAGTACCCGATCTGGGACGACGACGCCCGCTGTGCAGGATTCGGGGAGCCGACGCGGATCGGTCTCATCCGCCCACTCCATGCGTTGCTCATGGCGCAGGCCTCGCGTCAGGCGCAGCAGGCGTACCGTCCCGATGAACGGCCGTTCCTCATTTCCCGGTCGGGGTGTCCGGGGATCCAGCGCTACGCGCAGACGTGGTCCGGCGACAACACCACCTCGTGGACCTCCCTCAGGTTCAGTATCCCGATGGGTCTGGGGTTGAGCCTGTCGGGAGCGCCGAACACCGGGTCAGACGTCGGAGGCTTCACCGGGGATAAGCCGGAGCCGGAACTGTTCGTGCGGTGGGTCCAAACGGGCGTGTTCCACCCACGGTTTACGATCCACTCCTGGCGTCCCGAGGGCAGCGCGAACGAACCGTGGATGTATCCGGAGGTACTCCCGATCATCCGCGAGGCGATCCGACTCCGGTACCGGCTGATTCCGTATCTCTACAGCCTGTTCGTGGAGGCCGCGGAGACCGGCAGTCCCATCATCCGGCCGCTCGTATACGCGTTTCCCGGCGATCCGTGTTGTCACACCGAGTCGTTCGACTTTATGCTCGGACCGCATCTGCTCGTGGCGCCGGTGCTGGAAGCCGGAGCACGTGTCCGTCGCGTCTACCTCCCCGCCGGACTCCGCTGGTGCGACTTCCACACCGGGAGGTGGTGGGACGGCGGTGAAACCATCGACGTCCCCGCGCCGCTCGAGCGCATCCCGCTCTTTGTGCCCTCCGGCGGCATCATTCCGATGGGGAAGGTGCCGTCGTTCGTGGGCCCTCGGCCCGACGACGTGCGACAAGCGTACGTGTTTCCCGACCCCTGCGGCGGCCGCGGGACGTTCGCGTTTGTGGAGGACGACGGTGTGACGACCGCGTATGCGCGGGGCGAGCGTACGCACGTGGTCGTAGAGGTCGCCGCAGACCCCGAGCGCGTGACCGTGGCGGTTTCCACGCCCGTGAACCGGTACGCCTTGCCGTACCGGACGATCGACGTCGTTCTCCCGAGCGGCGAGGAGCGCCCCGCGGCTGGCCTTCCCGACTCGGTGTGCTCCGTTGACGCGGCGGGGCAGCGGCACCTGCTCGTCCCACTGTCGACTATCCGGAGGTAGCTCGGGCTGCACCGCCGAGAGGCGTTGACCGGAGCCGGGCGCTACTCGTCTTCAGGGTCGACCCACTCCTCCTCGTCGGGCACGAACGAGCGGGTGCACCGCGGACACACCACCTCTTTGCCTTCGTCGGGTGGGATCAGGAGAAGCACGGGCGACGCACAGTACGGGCAAATGACGCGGATCATGCGAGTATGGTACCATGAGACGCCGGTTGGGTGGTCTCCATCGGCCCGCTGCTGCAACTACGAACGTCGCACGCCAGCCTGACACACCCAAGCCCGGTTGATTGTCCCGCACGGACCCAGAGACGCGCCTCGCGGAGCGGGCGCGAAGGCCAGCGGGCGCGCGAGGCGCGGAACACATGCTGGTGCGGCAGGACGGGGGGGAGGACGTACCTCCTCTCGAAATCAAGATCAGGTGTCGGAACGTCCGGCGCATCGGCTCGTTGGACTCTGGAGGGCGTTGTGGAAGACGCCGCCTCGA
>Ga0187784_10002242_pt1 | contig 15498 bp, 13 predicted proteins | sample 1015_SJ02_MP15_2_FD_132964 | JGI IMG/M metagenome (GOLD analysis project Ga0187784, IMG submission 132964) | Tropical peat soil microbial communities from peatlands in Department of Meta, Colombia - 1015_SJ02_MP15_20_MG | ecosystem: Environmental > Terrestrial > Soil > Wetlands > Peat | place...
ACACGATCTACCGCGCGCGCCTGGAGCCGCAGGAAATATTCCGCATCGAGAGTGGCCCGTAGAGATTAGTACAGGGAATAAACGGGCGGGAGCTTCGGACACAAAAAATAAGAGTCCTGAGGTGATGTTGGGATCATTCGTCTCGGCCAGTAGCTTGCGTTAGACCCTTGCCGACCTGCACTCGACGCTTCCTTGCGGTCGCATCGCGCGATCTGTGCTCGGGCTCCGGGCTCACCGCCAACCGGAAAAACCAGCCCAACGCCTCAGGACTCTATCTTTGCCTTCGACATATCTTCCTGTTCGCCTCAACCAGCGCTTTGCTATAGACCCTTGCTCGCCCTCGCTCCTTCGCCTTGCGGTCTGGAGTGTGACTTCGCTCGAGCCCCGGACGCCGCACCAACCGGGTAAACATCAGAAGTTGTCAAAGAACGATTATCTTTCTACTCCTTCTGTGGGTAGAGTCAATAAAAAAGGTGTTCCCGCATCTGCTTGCAGATCAATGAAGTGCAAGCGCTTCACAGGCAGGTGCCGCAGAACTGGTGCGAACCATTTTCCAGCAGACCTGACGGAACTTTGAATTTGGCCGCTAAATATGAGTGATTCCTACAGGATTCAGAGAAGCAAGGCGATTGTAGTGGCATCGCTCTCTGTGCAAATCTCAGCAAAAGGCGCTCTGGACGCTGAGTGTAGCCAACCAGAGCATGCGAATGCCTGTTTTTTTACCAAGCGGACGACCTCGGCAATGGCAGCCTAGCGCACCATTCAAGCCCCGCGTCCCGCCACGTTCAGACCTTGGACTGTCGCACCCATTCTTGGATGGCTGTACAATGCCAAGTTCGATTCCATCGGAGGATTCGTGTTTCGTCCGCTTTGCTGGTTCGGTGCTCTGGTATTCGGCTTGTCTGTCTTTGCCGCTGGACAAGCGAAACCTAGCGCTGAGCAACGCACAGCGCGCTACATGGAGTCCATTCGGCAGCAGCCGTCGCTGCTGCTGGCTTTTCTGCGCGAGATGCCCAAGGGCGGCGACTTGCACAACCACTTGGCCGGCGCCATTTACGCGGAGGATCTGATCGGCTTCGCCGCCGACAGCGATTTTTGCGTGGACCGCACCACCTCAGCTCTGATCGCGCCGCCCTGTGATGACTCTTGCGCCAGGTTCACCAACAAGCCCGCCATCCGCTGCGCTTATGGCGACCACGTCTTGTACAACTCGATTGTCGATGCTTGGTCCATGCGCAACTGGCTGCCGGGAAATGAGTCGGGCCACGATCATTTCTTTGCCGCGTTCGACAAGTTTTCCCTCGCCGCCTTCACTCACACTAGCGACATGATCGCCAAAGCCGCGCAACAGGCCGCAGCCGACCACTTGCAGTTTCTTGAGCTCATGCACACCGCCGACGGGGCCGCAGCTCTCCAGCTGGCAAAACAAGTGGGCTGGGATGATCATCTTCCCCAGCTTCGCGACAAACTCTTGGCTGCCGGATTGAAAGACGTTGTCGCCGCCACCAGCCGCACCCTGGATGCCGACGAGGCCAAAACGCGCGCCGGGCTAAAGTGCGGACTCCCGGATGCTGGTCCCGGTTGCGAGGTGACCGTCCGCTATCTCTACCAGGTGCTGCGCGGCTTGGCGCCGGAGCAAGTGTTTGCTCAAATATTGACGGGGTTCGAACTGGCGCAATCTGATCCGCGTTTTGTCGGACTGAATTTGGTGATGCCGGAAGACTGGTACGTTCCCATGCGTGACTTCGAGCTGCACATGAAAATGCTCGACTACTTGCATGAGATTTATCCCAAAGTTCACATCAGCCTGCACGCCGGAGAACTGGCCATGGGCCTGGTGCCGCCGCAAGGGCTGACGTTCCACATTCGCGACTCCATCGAGCGCGGGCACGCGGAACGCATTGGCCACGGAGTGGACGTGGCTAACGAGCATGATCCGTTCGGATTGCTGCGCGAAATGGCCAAACGCAACGTGCTGGTGGAAATCTGCCTCACATCGAATGACGTGATTCTTGGCGTAAAGGGCGACGATCATCCTTTGCCGATCTATGCGCGTTACGGCGTGCCGGTGGCGCTGTCAACTGACGATGAGGGCGTTTCCCGCACCGACTTGACGCATGAATATCTGCGCGCGGTCCAAACCTACGACTTTGTCAACTACGCGCAACTCAAGCGCATGGCGCGCCAGAGCCTGGAGCACAGCTTTCTTCCCGGTGCGAGCCTGTGGGCGGAAACCAAGACGTTCCGCATGGCCAGTACCTGCGCGGCAAGCGCCCCTGGCAAGGTTTCCGCTGGCTGCCAGAAGTTTCTGGACAGTAGCGAGCGTGCGCGAATGCAATGGGCGCTGGAGAAGGCGTTTGTGGAGTTTGAAAATAGATATTGATTGAATTCTGCGCAGCTTTAGTTACAATTCGCCGAGGCAGCGATAACTTCTCTAAAGGAGGAAGGGATGAGGATTCGAGCTTTGTTAGTTGTCCTGGCGGTAGCCTTCACAGTCAGCGCTCGGACTCAAGCACAGCAATCGGCTAAGAGTGCAACCGCCAAACCCGCAAACAAGAACGAGGCGGAGATTCGCGCGCTGTGGGACCAGTGGGCGAAGGCCTTCAAAGCGCGCGATCTGGACGGCATCATGGCGTTATACGCACCAGGCGATGCTGTGGTCGCCTACGACATCGTGCCGCCACTGCAGTACGCCGGAAAAGACGCGTATCGAAAAGACTACGCGGAATTCCTTGCTCAGTACGTCGGACCGATTGAGGTCGAATATCGCGACATGCGGGTTGTCGCGGATGATCACGTAGCCTTCATCCACGCCCTCGAACGGCTTAGTGGGACGATGAAGAACGGACAGAAGACCGACCTCTGGCTCCGTGCCACCAGCGGATTACGAAAAATCAATGGCAAATGGCTGATCGTGCACGACCACGTCTCGGTTCCGGCTGACTTCGACACAGGCAAAGCCGTGCTGGATCTTAAGCCGTAGTGCAACGACCATTCAGTCACGCAACATCGAACCTGGCGCGGCAGCGAGCGGGCGCGAGTACCGTGGAAGCTGGAAGCGGAGCTGGCAGAGTTTGCGAAACGGCATCAGGACGGAAAGCTGGCAGAGCGGGGAGCGAAATTCGGACTTAAGGCTTATGAATCTACGCAGATTGGCCGAGAACCTGAGTAGAGGAGTGGTTCTACGCCGTCGTCTCCCAGCAAGGTTCGGACGCCTGCCCATTTATGTGACGCCGGAAGCGGGTTTGCGTTATTGGGGGCCGATGTGGCGAGTCGATTCTGCTCTCTATAAGATGGTGGAGGAACTGGTGACGCCGGGCTCGGTGGTCTGGGATGTGGGCGCGAACGTGGGTCTCTTCAGTTTTTGCGCCGCGGCCCGCGCCGGTAAATCGGGCTTGGTGCTGGCCATCGAACCGGATTATTGGTTGGCACACTTGATGACGCGGTCTTGTCGAAAGCTGCCGCGGAATAAGTGTTCGAAAGTCGAGGTTCTATGCGCGTCAATTTCAGATTCCAATCGCATCTCCAGACTGCAGATCGCTGAACGGGCGAGGGCTTCAAGCCACCTCATCGAGGCTGCCGGATCCAATCAGTCGGGAAGTGCATGTCGAACTCAGCCAACTGCCTCGGTCACCCTGGATTTCCTGCTCGACTACTTTCCTGCACCGGCGGTGTTGAAAATCGATGTGGAAACCCACGAGGCCAGCGTTCTGCGCGGAGCGGCGCGGCTGCTAAGAGAAGCGCGCCCAACCATCTGGAGTGAAGTCGCGCACCAGAACTCCGCAGAAATTACGGAACTGCTGCACGCCGCCCAGTACGAACTCCACGGAGCGGAGACACAGCCGCATCCACGCATTGATCGAGCCTGGTTTAGCACGCTGGCGGTTCCCAAAACTTCCGTTAAAGCCTATGCCACAACATGACGACTTCACGCTTGCTGATGCGACCGCGTCGTTTCTGCTGGCGCAGACGGCGCTGCGTCCGCGCGTCGGGCTGGTGCTCGGCTCCGGCCTGGGCGCATTCGCCGACGAACTCGCCGACGCCGCGCGCATCCCGTACTCACACATTTTCGCCTTTCCCCGTGCGACCGCCATCGGCCACGCCGGATATATGGTGATTGGCACGGCCGAGGGCATTCCGGTCGCGGTCATGCAGGGGCGGGTGCATCTCTATGAGGGATATTCGGCGGCGCAGGTAGCGTTTCCTATGCGTGTTTTTGGCCGCATGGGAATTCGCGCCGTAGTAATTACCAATGCCGCCGGAGGAATCAACCTGGAGTACAAACAGGGCGCGCTGGTGGTAATTACTGACCACATCAATCTGCAGGGAACCAACCCGCTGGCTGGCGCTAACGATCAGCGTTTCGGCCCACGCTTTCCTGACATGACGCAGGCCTATTGGAAGCCTTATCGCGAGGCTGCGCTGGCTGCCGCCGACAAGCTGGGCAAAAAGGTTTTCCAAGGCGTCTATGCCGGACTACTGGGACCCAGCTATGAGACTCCGGCAGAGATTCGCTATCTGCGAGCCATTGGCGCCGATCTGGTGGGCATGTCCACCGTGGCTGAGGTCATCGCCGCTCGTCACATGGGAATCAAGGTGCTGGCCATCTCCTGTGTGACCAACATGGCGGCAGGGATTTTCGATCAGCCGCTGAACCACGAAGAAGTGCTGGAGACGGGGAAGCGGGTGCAAGGGGATTTCGTGGCCCTGCTGCAGGCGGTGCTGCCGGATATTGCCGCCGACGCGGAGCGCGAGTGACAAGCTCTGCTTTACCACGCGCCGGAGGCAGGTTGTCATCCTGAGGAAGTGGACCCTTCGCGCAGCGAAGGGTCCCGACGAAGGATCTATGTATTCTGCGGTTGGTATTTGTGCCGTTCGTACCAGCCCTCGCTCAGGTCCTTCCACCCCGGGTTCATCGAAACAATTAAAGCCATCTTCTTGATCCGTAGCAATCCTTTGATCTGCTTCTCTCGTGCGATAGCCGCGTGAACCCTCCCGAAGCGTTCGAAGTACACCAGGCGGTCCACTCTATAGCGGGAAGTGAAGCCTGGCCGCGTGTGATGCTTGTGGTCAAAGACGCGGTTTTCCAGGTTGCTGGTTACACCCGTATAGAGCGTCTTTGAGCGGTTAGTCATTATGTACACGTAGTAGAACTTGGGCCCGGAATGCATAGATCCTTCGGTTGTCTTCCGCATGCTTCGCAAGCTGGAAGACAGCCCTCAGGATGACCATCGCTGGGGAGTGTGGTCAGTAACAAATGAACAAAAGAACTGTCATCTTGTGGATTGCCAACACCCGGCCCTCGGCGCAGAAAATACTGCGTGCAAGCCCCTCCCATTACAGCGTTCTGCTAACAAGTGACGTAGCTAGGATGGTTCGGCCACGGTTACCTCAGTGTGCGCCGACCCAGTTTTGCTCTGCTACAATTTGCTTGTGCACGTGGGAGTGCTGTACGCCTCCCGAGGTTGTCTAACATGTTGAGCAGTAACAAGAAACTACAGATTGGCGGGGCTTTCGCCGCACTGCTGGCGTTTGCCCTGGGGGTGGGCTGCCACGGCTTCTTTGTCAATCCGACGCTGACCGGGATTACGGTCGGGCCCACAACCTCGATTTCCACCAGCGGCACTGTGCAGATGAGCGCCGTGGGCACTTACAGCGACGGCTCCACGAACACTATCTCGTCGGGTGTGTATTGGAGCAGCAGCGACCCTGGCGCAGCTTCGGTCTCCAGCGGCGGGCTGGTGACCGGCGTCTCGCCAGGACAAACGACGATCACTGGCGCGTCTGGCACGGTGAGTGGGAGCGCGACCATCACCGTGACTCTCGGCGGCCTGACCTCGATCAAGGTGACCAGCTCGGATGGTACTACCAGCAATACGTTCGGCAACTCCGAGCAGTTCGTGGCCACGGGCACGGCCAGTGGAAAGCAGTACGACATCACGGATTCGGTGACCTGGACCACAAACCCTGCGTCAATTACAGACGTTAGTATTGACAGCACAGGGTTGCTCTCCTCAAGCACCGGGCCCACTACGTCGGCGACGTTTCAGGTGGTCGCTACCGACCCGACGACAGGAATTCAAGGGACGATGACTTATACTCTGAATCCCCCCGCGCCGTAGCCAGACGCACGCCTGACATCCGCTGCACCAGCATTTGAAGCGGCGGCGACGCTTCCCGGCGGCTGCGCTGACTCAGACGCCCAACAGCCGCACCTTCTTAGCGTTTGCCGCCCCGCGAAGGTCGCGATTCAATGTGGCCAAGGGCAGCTCCCGGCGCAACGCCAACTCCAAATAAGCCGCATCGTATGGCCGCCCCAATCGAACCCCGCGCAGGGCCCTGGTACGACCACCGGTAATCTTAGTTGGCGCAACTCGAGGCGTATCATCAATCGTTGGCTCTCAGAGACGATACTCCGGTCACTTTGAAAATCCTGCTTAGGAATAGCTTTCATCATGCCTGACATCCATTGCATCGGCATTTGTACCGGGGGCGGCGACGCTCCCGGCCTGAACGCGGTCATTCGCGCCGCCGTCAAATCCGCCATCCTCAAGTACAAATGGAAAGTCATCGGCATCCCCGATGGCTTTGACGGGCTAATCTGCCCCGAGAAGTCCCACGAACTCACGCTCAAAGACGTGAGCGGCATTTTGCCGCGCGGCGGCACAATCCTCGGCACAACTAACCGCGGAAATCCGTTTCGTTACCGCATGGTGGAAAACGGCGTGGAGACGTTCCGCGACATTTCCGGCGACGTGATTGCCAACGCGCGCAAGCTGGGCATCGATGCGGTCATCAGCATCGGCGGGGACGGCTCACAGACCATCGCGCACGAACTATTTCAAAGGGGCATGAACGTCGTGGGCGTGCCCAAGACGATCGACAACGATCTTTCCGCCACCGAGATCACTTTCGGTTTCGATACCGCGCTGCACACCGCGACGGACGCAATTGACAAGATTCACACCACAGCCGAATCGCACCACCGCGTGATGGTCATTGAAGTCATGGGCCGCGATGCAGGCTGGATCGCGCTGGAGGCGGGCATTGCCGGCGGGGCGCATGTCATCCTGATTCCCGAGATCCCTTTCAGCCTGCAGAAAATTTGCGACTACGTGCACCAGCGGGAAGGTTACGGCAAACGGTTCACGATTGTGGTGGTGGCCGAGGGCGTTGGCCTTCCACCGGAATTGAAACAGCTTTCCCGCGGCGGTTCGGTGGGCAACTTGATTGGCGACGGCATTGCTTTGACGGCACGCCGGGAGGTTCGAGTCAGCGTGCTGGGTCACATTCAGCGCGGCGGTTCGCCTTCGCCGTTTGACCGCATTCTGGGCACGCGCTTCGGCGTGGCCGCGGTCGATCTGGTCGCCCGCGGGGAGTTCGGCAAAATGGTCTGCCTGCGAAAGGCGCGCATTGAATCCGTGCACATCGCGGATGCCATTCACAAGCTGAAGACTGTGGATCCGCAGGGTGAATTGGTACAAGCTGCGCGTGCGGTGGGTATTTCCTTCGGAGACTGAGCGGAGCATGAGGTGATCTGTAGAGACGTAGCCAGCTACGTCTCTACGCCACGGTGCGCAGTTTCCCAGGCAAAAAGTGATAAGGCGGCCAGGGGCCGCTGATGGCGATTTGGCAGTCCTTGAGCTGCTTGGCGGCGGCGCTGTAGCGGTTCTGGTACTTCTCAATGGACTTGGAATCGATGAGGTGGGCGATGTCGATTAACATGGCGTCGGTGTTGACGCGCTTGCAACTGACTTCCTCTTCCAGCGGACTAAACATGCGGTGAACCTGCACAGACAGGGCCTTGGCTTTAGTCTGGCGTTCCCGCTCCCGCGAAGCCTTCTCCCGGAGCTTCATTAGGTACTCGCCGCCCACGGTGTCGGGCAGTTGAACGTCGGCCAAGGCGGCGCGCAAGGACCCGTCGCGCACCCACAGCTTCACGTGCATCTCAGCCTTGCCGCGAAGTTTGGCTACACTTTGGCAGAAGGTGCGGCGGTTGGCGCGCACGGCCAGGCGCAACGCCTCGTCGGTGTCAAAGATTGTGCCAAACCGGAAGGGAAGCACCGTGCCCGTACGGAAGCACAAGCTCACCACTCTGGCGTGCTCCAGGATGAACTTCTCGTCGAGTAGGCCGAAGCTTTGGGAGTGGTCATATTCGCTGACCACCACGGCGAACTCCCCGCTGGGATAGCTCAGCACCGGGGCTCCGTTGATGCCTTGAATGCCTTCCAGCAGAAATGGGCGGCGGGTCCGAATTCCGTTGTTCAGGGTCTGCAGCTCAGTGAGGCAATACGCGTACCATGCCATATCAAGTCTCTCCGCACCCGCCGGAGCAGCCAGAGTCTGTTCCGGGCTATTGACGCAGTTGGTTACGGCTCTTGAACCAAGGAAGTAAAGGGCAGTGCTACGACGAGTTTCAACGCTTATTGCCGCGTCCAATCGAATATTACCTTAGTAACCAACAAAAATGCAACCAACAAATGAAAATAAGCATCGGCGAGGAGGCGACCCGTATGGACCCTGGCTGGCCGCGCGGCACGCGGCGGGAATTCTCGGCGGAAAGCGCTACCCTAGTTGAGCGGACCTTTGACAACCATCCGTTCCGCAGCAGACCTACTGACCACTCGGAGCATCTCGTCCTGCGGTGCGGGCTTGCCAGTCCAAATCTCAAATTGACGCGCAGCCTGCTGCACGAACATTTCAATGCCGGAAATGGTCTCCGCTCCGGCCGCTTTCGCCAGTTTCAGCAGCTTGGTCTCCACCGGATCGTAAACCATGTCAAATACGCAGCGTGCTTTGATCTCGTGCGCGTGAAGGGGTGATTCTTGGGGATTGCCCATGCCAACGGGCGTGGCGTTGATGATCACGTCGAAGGCGAGCTTCTGCAGGTCAGCTCGTCTGACCGTGCGGGCTTTGGCCTGGCGCGCTAACTTCTGGGCCTGAGTCGCCGTGCGGGCTAGGATATAGACTTCGGCGGCTCGCTCCTTGAGTGCAAAAACGGCCGCACGGGCTGCGCCTCCTGATCCCAGAACAAGGATCTTGGCTTGCTCAAGGAAGATCCTTTGCTGCAGCGGGCGAATGATGCCGGCGGTATCGGTGTTGAAGCCGTACAGCTTGCCGTCCTGCGCGCGAACGATGGTGTTGCAGGCGCCGATCTTGCTGGTGTACGGGTCCGTATTGTCGAGGTAACGCACTACTTCCTCTTTGTACGGCATAGTAACCGAGACCCCGTGGAGAGGGATGTCGCGAACGCATGCCAGGAGGTCTTTTAGGGTCTTGGCATGCAACGCGAGGTAGACTCCATTGACCGTTTCGCGCCGCAAGGCCGCATTCATGATAGCGGGGGAAAGCGAGTGGCTGACCGGATCGCCGGCTACTCCGTAAACCCTGGTCGCAGCATCGACTTGTTCGATGCGATAGGTACTGCGCAACTCCTGCGCCGTTACTTGGCCGGGCGCAGTCTTCTGCTCCTCGCTGACGGCAGCGAAGGTAAAGACGCTGCCCGCCCGCACTCCCAGAACCCGGCTGATGATACCCTGTTCCCCCATACACAATCCGACGAGGGAATGCCGGTCGCTGTTCTTCTCCAGGAATTTCATCATGACGACGTTGTCATAGAGCGTGGTGGCGGTAGTCACGATCTTGTAGTAGTCGGCGGGAATCGCCGCCATCTTCTGGAGCGTCGCCTCCAGCTTCTTGGTGGCATGGAAGTCGTGAAAGGAAAGGATCAGCGCGGCGCGGGAGCGGAGGCGGAGTAACCGCTCTGGCTTGCAGCGCGCGGCGCTTTGCAACTCCAGGTCGACGAACTGGCAACCCGCGGCCGCAGCTTTGGTCAGCAGATCCAACTGCGAAGCGACCGAGCCCTTGAACTTGCCGCCACTGGCGGTACGCCGGCACGTGGCAATCACCATGAGGTGCGGGTAATCTTCGGTGAATTGTTTGATCTTGGCCAGCGCCAAAGCGGGGCGTGGCAGGTAGTCCAGCCTCAGCTCCAGGAAGGAGTTGTCTCGGGCCAATGCGGCAGCCTTTTCCATCAACCCGGAAGGGTCGTCAGCAGTTACGGCGACGCAGACGCGGGGTGGCCGCAGAGGCCGCAGGCGGGCAAAGAGGTTCCTCGATGGTTGCACATTCATGCTTTTATGTGTGGCGCGTTATCTTACAGGTTATGCAACCACTTATGCAATACGTGCCGGGGGAAAATTTGCCGCCGTGAGCAGTGACGAGACGGCGTACGACTGCCGTAACCTTGACCACCCCCTCCCCGGTTGATAGTCTCGGAGACGGACAAGTCTTTTATTTTCTGCAACTAACAAAGCAGCGCGGCGGTTGGGCGGCGTCCAACGGCCTGGAGGCAACATGAAGAAAATAGTACTCTTGCTGGTTCTGGGAGCGGTGGGTTCTGCCTTCGCTCAGCAAGCCGGCCCGGCGGCTAATCTCGGAAGTCAGGCAGCGCCAGATGGAACTCAACCCACAAACAGGACCTTTCCCATTGTGAACATAACTCGGCCGAACGACGTTGACTTGGCCTGCGCCGGTTTCGTCAGCAAGCAACTGCTGCCCAACGTAAACTATGTCGCGGGCGGGTTGAACACGCCGCACAGCACCAAGTACGCCAACGGCGACGTGATTTACCTGGCGGGAAAAGGTTACGAACTCGGCCAGCAGTATCAGATCGTGCGCGAATTGCGGGATCCCAACCGGTTTGAGTTCTTCGACGGCCAGTTGGGCATGCTCAAGGCGATGGGCCAACCGTACTCGGAAGTGGGGATTGTGCGAGTTGTGGATGTGCGCAGCAAAGACGCCATTGCGCAGGTGGAATTCAGTTGTGAGCACATCGTGCCGGGTGATTTCGCCGTCAAGTACGAGAAAAAAGAGCTGCCGCCGCTGCATCCCCCGATGCAATTCGATCGCTTCCTGCCGCCAAGCGGAACGACTTCCGGCCGGATTGTGTTAGCCAAGGATTTTGACGGGTACTTGGGCACTGGGCGCAAAGTGTACATGAACCTGGGCTCGAATCAGGGAGTGAAAGTGGGGGAGTATTTTCGCGCTTTCCGTCCTTATACGGCCGATCTGACCGATCCCGTGGACTCGCTCTCGTTTAAGGCATCCACCTCGGAAGACACGCAGAGAAGGCCGGCGGCGATCGAAGCCAACTGGTTGACCAGCGCCGGCGGTCCGGTGATTCACGTGCGCGATCTACCGCGCCGGGCAGTCGGGGAAATTCTGGTGCTCAGCACCACGCCGACGACTTCGACGGGGATGATCGTGTTTGCGCTGGAAGACGTTCACCTCGGCGATAGTGTGGAATTGGACATGAACTGAGCGGTTCGCTTTCGAGTGTATGCGGGGAGAAGCGAGGCGCTTCTCCCCGTTGCTTTTTTTCGACCATTTTCAGCGGTAGCGTAGGGCGGGTCCTAGGGTTTGAAGTCGCAGATCTGGGGTGGACCCCTTGGCTGAGACAATCGAACAAGACACTGTTGGCCGTTCGATGAAAAGTTCTCGACCGGCAAGTTGAGTGTACGGCAATCTGTGGCTGGCTGGTGAAGCGGAAGCGGGCTCCGCGGGAGCGCACCCCGCCAGGAATAGCCAGCCGGAAACTCATCGTGCCGATGAGGCCGGGGCCAGCCCAGGCGGTAGGCCCCGGTAGGCTGCCCCCCGCCATCAGTGAAGCACTTCTGTACGACACAATGCGCGTACGCGGCGGTATCGTGTTGTCCGTGACCCGCCCACTCTTCCCCTAATGCAACTCAGGGCTACGGTCGAGACATCCAAGGCTTGGTCTTTTCGAAGAAGCGGAACAACGAAAAACCAGGCGCATGCTGGCGGTTCCTGATCCAATGCCGAGGCCCAACAGAAACGGAGAGTTTGCCAAGTGGTGGGCCGATTGGATTTCGCGCATCCAGCGGAATCGCGCGATCGAAAAGCAAGGCCACCACAAAAGGGACATGATCGGTGGAAAGCAGGAGCGTCCTACCGAAAAGGATTCCGAAGGCATGAACAGCCACTTTCCGTGCAGCCGTGACGGGAGCCCCGACTAACATGTCTGCCCGAGGAGTGAAACTGCAGCGCATTTCGCGCGCGGCCTGGAAGAATGTGGTAGTGGTGCAGTTTGACGTTGAGCCGCCACATAATGGCACAGCGGCCCGCCAACTTGTGATAATACGCGCTGTTTTTATAAGCTCTTGCGTGCCCGACTTTCGCCGCGCCCCTTTCTAAAGGGAGGTTTCTTTCCCGCAGATTTCTGAGTCCGTCACCGGCGCTGGCTGCCGTCTGTGGAGGTCTGCCGAGGTCGCCTTTTCTTGATGCTCATTGGGCAAGCGGTAGAAGAACCTGGAAGTACTCGGAATCCTGAAGAATGAATCGGACCAAGGTTCGAGCACGGCTTTCAGAGCCTTTTTCCGTTGCGCGAGTTCAAACCAACGGAGGTAGTTTCGGACCACGTTCGGCATGGTCATACGCAAGCCAGCGAGGAGATTCTGTCTGCCCATCTGACGTTGACGCTCCGGGGACCGCAGGATCTCAGTCAGTCTGTCGGCCAGATCAGCCGGATCTCCTACTCTGTAAAAGGCGATTGCCATCTCCTCGTCCGCAGCCATGATTCTGAAGTCTGGGATATCCGCGCAGACGATAGGAACTCCGAACTCGCAGGCCTGGTGCGCGGGGCCGCTCGAGCCGGTGGCAGAATTGTAGGGCATAACGACAATGCTGCTGGTGCCAAAGAGTCCAGGAATACCCTCCTCCGGCACGTAACCTCGGAATTCGATTCTCGAGTTGTCGCGTTGTGATTCACGAATCGATTCCCAATAGCCGGGCTTGGTGTGGTGATTCGCGCCTGCAATGGTTAACCGCGCATTGGGCACTCTTTTCTGCACCAAGGGGAAAGCCTCCATCAGTGTCTCAAGTCGCTTGTAAGTCCCCCAGTGTCCAATGGCAAGGATGCGATGGTTCGGCTTCCCGCGTTCCACGAAATTAGAAAAATGAGGAGAAGGCGCAAAGATCCCGTGAGTGCCTAGCAACACGTTCTCAGCCGAGTACTTTTCGATGAGCGTGCGCCGATAGCTGGAAAGCAGCACGGAAACCGAATTAGCACCCAGGAGGGCCCGGGTTGCCATCTCGCTGCCAAGACGAAATGTGCCTTCCCTCCGTACACCAGCACTGGGAAAGTCGACGTTTTCGATGATGTGATGAAGTGTGACATGGGTATAGAAGCCAAAGGCACGCATCAACAGCGGCGCGCAAAGGCCGGCAAATGCTGCCACCGGATTGTTCTGGGTAGCAAAGGTGGAAAAGACCAAGTTGAACCACACCACATCGGGTTGCACTTTCTTTGCGGCTTTCAGAAGGCGCAGCGATGTTGCTAGGCTCGCGAACTTCCAGCAACGGACCACGTGGAAACCTGGCAGCTCTGTCGGCCGATCGAGGTGCTTCCCGTTTTCATCAGTCGCAAAGTCGTAGCTGGTCAACTCATCGCCAAGAACCGTCAAATCTACGCCCGGGTTGCGTCGCAGCTCTCGTGCGATGTGGAAGGCGTATTCGTTCAACTGGCGGCCGCTGGGCGGGAAGGCCGTAACTAAGCAGATTTTCATAGATCCGTGCTCTCAAAACAAGGTAATGCGCACATATGGTCTGAACTGCTGGCTGTTGGATCCGGGAAAATTGAAGAAGTTTTCCTGCTGCATTCCGGCAGAGAAACGAATCGGGTAGCGCAGCTCGACTTGATCGCTTCCTCCCTTGAATTTCTTTCCGATTGGCAAGGCATAAGAAACTGAGAATCCACTTTGGACTGCGTCGTATGCGTGAAAGCCCATATTGCGGGAATAGGCCATGGTCGCCTCCAAAGTCCAGTTGCGAGTGGGCGAATATTGAACGCTGCCAGACGGGCGGAGCGCTTGGGCGATGGCAAACAAATTACCCTCGACCCGCCAAGCCCGAAGATCTTCGGCGACCGCCCTTACCTGGAGACGCTGGGAAAAGGAATGTTCCAGCCCGATGTAGGCCGAGGCGTCATAAAACTCACGAAACAACGGAAAAAACTGCACGTCTCGCGCGCCCCATCCCGTAACCAAGGCGGTGCGGCCCCATGGGCGGCCAACCCGAAAACTGAGGGCTCCACTCAGGTCTTTGGAGCGGAGGATGCTTTCCGTGAACGGCCCCGTCTCACGAATTGCATATCCCTCCACGGAAACCATGTTGAAAAACGAACTGGTTGACATGTACACGAACTGACGGAACAAGTTCTGGTTCATGTCGACGGGATCTAAGGAGTCTCGCCGAATTGTTTCTTGCACACCGGTGTTGAAGGTGAATAGGTTCTTGCCAAGATGCAGGGTGGGATTCAACCCGAAGTTGAACGAGTAGTCCGTCGTATCGCGGTTAACAATGGCATCAGCGCTGGGCAGTGAGATCTGTCCTTGGGCGTTACGGATTTGAAAAAATCCTCCGGCATCAGGCAGGCCACTGAGATGCAGGTGATACGCTCCCGTCCATTGTGTTTCTAGGGACGACCTGGGGAGTGGAAGCAATCCCTGCCGGCCCGGAATCGGGTTCAGTACGTCCAGCTTGGCATCAAGTGGATAAACGGTAGTGTCCTCAAAAATGGGTTCAACGGAGAAGTCGGAGAGGACGCTCAACTTGTTGTTGATCCGCAGACCTTCGTCCCCGGCTGCCTGGATCAGCTCCCTTTCCGCGGTTTGGTCTTCCCCAGCCGCTGCGGCTGCTTGCGCAAAGGCAGTCAGTGCCTGGACGTTCTGATGCCGCTGCCGAAGCACGCTTGCCTTGGCCAGTAGATACTGGTAATTGGGCTCTTGTCCGGCGTCGTCAGCAATGGAAGAGATCTGCGCTTCAGCCCGGGCAGTGTCGCCAAGAGCCAGATAGGCGTTGGCCATGCCGACGCGAACGTCCGTATCGGGCCCGCCTGCAGCCAAGGCCTGCTGGAAGTAAGTTTCCGCCAACTGAAAATCGTGGGTGTCGAGGAAGACCTGGCCGGCCCGTAGCAACTGCTCGGCATTGGGTGGCGACGCCTCTCCCGTGCGAGCCTCCATAAGGGCGAGCGCGACCTGTCTGCGGGCGCCATCCAGATCGGCTTCGCTCGCCATCAGTCCGGCGATTGCCAGCCGCACGCTGAACCGCACGCTGTCGGTTGCGTTAAGGGCTTTCCCATAGCGTTCCAAAGCGGCGTCCTGGTCGCCCAGCAGATTTAGAGCTTCGCCGGTCAAAAGCAGCACCGCCACCTGTTGCTTTGGGTCCGGGTCTGGCGAACCTCGTTCCGCCAAGCCGATGTTCAGCAGCGTGTTGTCGCGATCGTGCAGTTGAGCGTAAGAGCGCGCGAGTTGCGCGTAAGCGGCGCTGTCGTTGGGCGCTAACTTTTGGGCGGTTTGCAATTCGCCGATTGCCTCCCGGTACTGATGCACACCGTACAGGGTGTCTGCCAGCGACAAATGCAGAGCCGCGTCATAGGGGGAATACTTGATCGCCGCTCGGTACTCGTTGCTGGCCTTG
>Ga0187784_10002243_pt1 | contig 15494 bp, 9 predicted proteins | sample 1015_SJ02_MP15_2_FD_132964 | JGI IMG/M metagenome (GOLD analysis project Ga0187784, IMG submission 132964) | Tropical peat soil microbial communities from peatlands in Department of Meta, Colombia - 1015_SJ02_MP15_20_MG | ecosystem: Environmental > Terrestrial > Soil > Wetlands > Peat | place...
GAGCGTGAGCGGGGTAGCGCTGACGGGGACGAATGCCAGCGCCTTTGCTCAGAGCAACACCTGCGGCAGTTCGGTGGCGGCTGGGGGGACGTGCACGATCAGTGTGAGCTTCACGCCCACGGCGAGCGGCAGTGACACGGCCTCGCTGAGCATTACGGACAATGCCAGTGGGAGTCCGCAGGGGGTCAGTCTCTCCGGCACAGGTACCGCCCCGGTCGTGAGTCTTTCACCCACCAGCCTTGCCTTCGGCAACGAACCCATCGATATTACCAGTACCTCGCAGTCCGTCACCTTGAGCAACACGGGCAACGCGGCGTTGAGCCTCACCAGCGTGTCGGTGACGGGTACCAATGCCGGCGACTTTGATCAGAACAACGCATGCGGCAGTTCGCTTGCGGCAGGTGCCAACTGCACGATTGTCGTGATGTTCACCCCTTCTGTGGCAGCGGCCGAAACGGCCTCGCTCAGCATCGCGGACAATGCCGGCGGCAGCCCGCAGACGGTGAGCCTGACGGGCACGGGAACGCACGACGTAATTCTGACCTGGACTGCCAGCACGAGCTCAGGCGTGGTGGGCTATAACGTCTACCGGGGAACGGCTTCTGGAGGGGAGAGTTCGACCCCGCTGAATTCCAGCCCGGTGAATGGGACCACCTATACGGACGCGAATGTGACGGCCGGGGCGACGTACTACTATGTGGTTACGGCTGTAAGCTCGAGCGAGGTGCAGAGCGCGGCCTCGAACGAAACTGACGCTACCGTGCCCTAGTTCGTTTCAGGGTTTGAATGGACTCGGAGATTTCTATGCGTACGCTCCATCAGCCGCACGGGGTGCAGCGGGAAGCCGCTCACCCTCCGCTTCACCCCGCGCGGTTGGGGCGGCCTCGACTCGAGACGGCCGCTTCTTCCAGGCTCTCCTCCCACTGCACTTCATGCCTCCCATCATACCCTTCTTGTAAGGAGGTATAAGTAAGATGATTCTCAATGAAAAAATACTTCAATCCAGCTTTCGCACAGAGTGCTCACCACAAACTGGCGGCACGCGTGCACCGGAGGTTCCTTGCAGGCAATCCAAGGCAGTGCGACAGGCACGTGGGCGGGTAGCGATCCTTCTGGCGGCCATTAGTTCACTTGCCTTTTTCTCCGCTCCCCAGACGGTGGGCTTTGCCAAGACGAGCAAGGCGGTGGGAGTCACGCTTTCCCCTACCGAGCTTTCCTTTGGCAACCATCCCGTCGGCACGACCAGCGCGGCCCAGACCATCACTTTGACTAACAGCGGCAATGCCAAATTGAAAATCACTGGCATCGCGATCACAGGCACCAACGCCGGCGATTATGCTCAGACCAACAAGTGCGGCAGTTCGCTGGCGGCGGGAGCCAAGTGTACGATCAGCGTGACCTTCACGCCCTCGGCGAGTGGCAGCCGCACCGCGTCGGTGAGCGTTACGGACAATGCCAGTGGCAGTCCGCAGAAGGTGAGCCTGTCGGGGACGGGTGCGGCGCCGGCGGCCGGCCTTTCGCCCACCAGTCTTACCTTCACGGGCCAGTTGGTGGGGACGGGGAGCACGGCTCAGAGCGTGACGCTGAGCAACAAGGGCAGTGCGGCTTTGAGCTTGAGCAGCGTGGCGATCACGGGGACTAATGCGGGCGACTTTGCGCAAAGCAACAACTGCGGCAGTTCGCTGGCAGCCAGCGGCAAGTGCACGATCAGCGTGACCTTCACGCCCACGGCGAGCGGGAGCCGGACGGCGGCGGTGAGCGTCAGCGACAATGCCAGTGGCAGCCCACAGACGGTAAGCCTCACGGGCACGGGTACCACCACCGCCGGCCCCGCAGCCAGTCTTTCTCTCACCAGTCTTGCCTTCGGCAACGAACCCATCGATATTACCAGTACCTCGCAGTCCGTCACCCTGAGCAACACGGGCAACGCCGCCTTGAGCATCACCGGCATCGCGCTGGCGGGTACCAATGCCGACGACTTTGATCAGAGCAACGCGTGCGGGAGCTCCCTTGCGGCAGGCGCCAGCTGCACGATTGTGGTGATGTTTACCCCTTCCGAGGCCGCGGCCGAGACGGCCTCGCTGAGCATCACGGACAATGCCAGCGGCAGCCCGCAGACGGTGAGCCTGACGGGCACGGGGACGCACGACGTGATTCTATCCTGGACTGCCAGCACGACGGCCGGGGTAGTTGGGTACGATGTTTACCGTGGCACGACCTCGGGTGGGCCGTACTCGACGCTGCTGAATTCCACGCCTGTGAACGGAACTGCCTACACTGACCAGACGGCGCAAGCAGGGCAGACGTATTACTATGTGGTTACAGCCGTGGGGTCGAATGGCGCCACTCAGAGCGCGGACTCGGATCAAGGGTCGGCGACCGTGCCGTGATCCCTCCCTCACCGGCATGCGCGGGATGTTCGAAGGCCGGCTTTTTAATCGCGGCAAAAATGGTAGGCCTGGAGGGATTCGAACCCCCGACCCACGGTTTAGGAAACCGTTGCTCTATCCTTCTGAGCTACAGGCCCGTCATTTCCGTTCCACCACGCGGCCCGATTGAGCTTGCTTCTCACTCTGTAATGCCGTGACAGGCAGCTACGTTGACGTCTGCAAGATTAACACAGTTCTGACCGGGCTTGCGAGCCGGGTTCGAGCGATGTCGGGGCCTTTGGCTTGACGGCGCGCAGCCGTGATGGTCGCTCAGCCTGTCTTTTCACTTGTTAGCCGGAACGATTTTCCCGCTTATTGCCGCTGGGCGAGGTGGCGGTCCAGCATTAAAAGTCCTTGCTTGGAGTCCCCTATCATCTTGAGCTGGTGCAAGATTTCGCTCGCGTTAGCTTCTTCTTCCACTTGTTCATTGACAAACCAGTGGAGAAAGACCTCACTGGCGTGATCCTTCCCGGCAACCGCCAACTCCACGAGCTTGTCAATCAAGCTGGTCACGTGACACTCGTGCTTATAGACCTCTTCGAAGACCGCCTGGGGTGAATCCCACTGGGTGGGCGGGGCGGCGATGGAGGTGAGCGTCACTCGCCCACCGCGCTCGGCAACGTGCTTGAAGAACTTCAGGGCATGAGCGGTCTCTTCCTTGGCTTGGAGGTGCATCCAATGGGCCATTCCATGCAGGTTCGCTGCTTCGAAATCGGCCGCCATGGAGAGATAAAGATAGGCTGAATAGAGCTCCGCGTTGATCTGTTGGTTCATGGCATCCTGAACTGTCAGACTTAGCATGTGTTCCTCCTTATGCGAATAAGTGTGCCCTCGATTACCCCAATATGGTAACCCTTATGGGCCTAGCTGAGCAACGAACGCCGAATCGTGGGATACTTAGATCATGATGACACTCGACGATTGCCGCAGTTTCTATGCTGAGGAAGTGCGCTGGGCTGCCAATCTCAACTCGGCTGCGCTGGTTGAACCTTACGCGCGAGTGCCGAGGGAGAAGTATCTTGGCCCGCCGCCCTGGCAAATCGGATCACCCGAGCTGAGAGCGCTGTCGGTTTCCGGCTGCGGCGGGATGACGTACCGGTCGTTGCTGAAATTGAAATCTGTCCGGCTCGACGCCCACGCGCCCGGTGAAACCTGTGTCGTGCACGCGTCCGGTATGTGTCTAAGCAGCGCCGAGCCGGCGGCAACTCCGCCGGCCCCTGCAACCTGAGGCATTTTCTTGTGATTATGGATTGGGATCACTTACCATGGAAGGCAGCGCGCGCGATTCTTTTGACAGAGACCACCAAATAGAAAACGAGGAGCGCCGTAGAGACGACCAGGATGAGGCCAGCGAGGCCCATTGTTTTCCTCAGTCAGGCTGCCGATTCAGTCAGGAGTCCGGTGACGCCCGGACCTATATCCCCCCGACGTAATACTCTTGCGAGCTTTGGCTACGCCGGCAGTTTACGGGAAGCGGCCACGGGTGGCTATAGCACTGAGGTAGTAGTACTATATTCCCTCCCTAACGCAGGCAAGTAACGGACAAGTTAACTGCGGGCTCCGGCTACCGCTTCTGGTGTCGCAGATAATTCTCAATCAATTGCGTGTCTTCCGGCGAGAGGGTGGGCACTGCCTTCCTGAGCATCACCATGAAATAGTCAACTTCTTCGGGCTCCATGGGATGGCCGATGTTGGCGCCGTGGGGTTTGCCTGGAACGGGCCGATAGGAATTAGCGATCATTTCGCCGCGCTCATCCAGGAAGACGAAGAAGGGCAGGCCGGAGTCTTTGGCGCCAAGCTGGGCCGCAAGCGCGGTGCCGCCGGGCGTCTCGAGGCTGGCCTTGTCGCCGTGCTCCTGCACGTCGAGCCGCGCGATCACAAAATGCCTGGCAAAGATCGGCTGGATTGCGGGAGTCTCGATAAACCTATCGAGACGCTTGCACCACCCTCACCAGGAAGCCTCGAACAGCAGGAAGATGTTCCGGTGCTGTGTGGCGGCATGCGCTCTGGCACTGGCCAGCACCTGCTGGGCAGTGGGGGAACCTTCCCCCGCCATCTCCAAAGCGCCAACGAGCAGTGCCAGCACTGTGGCTCGTAAGATGGTATGCATGACCTGAATTCTACAGGCTTGCTGCGCACCGTGTCAACTCACGGGGTGGCTCACGGGCGTGGCCTCGCCCGATCGCCTTAAACAAAGCCTAGCCTAGTGATGGTCATTATCTTAAATAGTACTGGCGTACTGTTGATATATCGGCTTGCATGCGCGATAAAAGTGGAAACCCGTGGGCCCGCGGACTTTTTAGCACGCGGCCGCAGGGAGGCCAATATGCCGGAAGCCTCTCTCTTGCTCGCCCTCTCCACGTTGGGGGATAGGCTTGACAGTTCAAGGTGGACACGGTGAACTTATCAGACAAATCCTGGAAACGTTCTCCAAATAAGCCGGCCGCCCACCAGGCGATAGGGCAACTGCAGGTTTCTGAGCCGAAGACGGCGACGAGTTTCGCGGCTCGGACTGACGCCGCAGACGAACGTCTGAGGGAATTGACCTTATCGGTGGCAGCCCTGGAGGCGCGCGTGGGGGGGCTCGTGGAGGACTTCCGGGGGCGCATCGAGGGCACTATTCAGGCCTTCCAGGGGAAGAGCGCGAGGCAGGCGAAGGATTTGGAGAAGATCGCCCAGCTTTTGGGGGAGCGGACGATCCGGCAGTTCAAGGAGCAAGCCGAAGTAGGTGTGGAGAGGATACGTGAGGAACTGAAACACTCGGCGGGCATCCTGGAGGAGAGCAAGCAGCAGTTGACCAGTTTGGCTGAGGCCAAGCTGGCGGCCCTGAGCCAAGCTAGCCGAGAAGAATACGCCCGGCAACTGGCGCAAGCATTTCGAGAGCATACGCGGGCGATGCATGAGCCGGCCCAGGTGGAGGGGGAAACCGTTGATCAGGCCGCCGGACAGCCGGTGGCGCAACCGGAGGTTGCGGAGCGGCAGAGGGAGACGGGTTTCGTGGCCCAGGCCGAGGACGCAGAGGCACGCCTGACCAAGGTGTCCTCGGCGGTGGAAGCGCTGGAAGGGCGCGTGGGGACGCTGGTGGAGGACTTCCAGGCGCGGATTGAGAGCACTCTACAAGCTCTCCAGGAGAAGGGCGCGAAGCAGGCGGAGGATGCGGAGCAGCAGGGGGAGACAGGTTTCGTGGCCCAGGCCGAGGACGCAGAGGCACGCCTGACCAAGGTGTCCTCGGCGGTGGAAGCGCTGGAAGGGCGCGTGGGGACGCTGGTGGAGGACTTCCAGGCGCGGATCGAGAGCACTCTACAAGCTCTCCAGGAGAAGGGCGCGAAGCAGGCGGAGGATGCGGAGCAGCAGGGGGAGACGGGTTTCCTGGCCCAGGCCGAGGCCGCAGAGGCACGCCTGACCAAGGTGTCTTCGGCGGTAGAAGCGCTGGAAGGGCGCGTGGGAACGCTGGCGGAGGACTTCCAGGCGCGGACCGAGAGCACTCTACAAGCTCTCCAGGGGAAGGGCGCGAAGCAGACGGAGGATTTGGAAAAAATCGCCCAGGAGCTTGGGGGCCGGTGGTCTCAGCAGTTTCAGGAGCAAGCCGAAGCTGCGGCGGAGAGGCTGCGGGAAGAACTGAAGAATTCGGCTCGGGTCGTGGAAGAGGGCAAGCAGCAGTTGGCCAGCTTGGCCGGGGAGAAACTTGCGTCCTTCAGCCAAGCTGCCCGAGAGGAATATAGCCAGCAACTGGCGCAAGCATCTCGTGAGCATGCGCAGGTGATGCATGAGGCAGCGAACGCGCAGGCGGAATCCGTTAAGCTGGCCGCCGAACGGGCGATGGCGCAACTGGGGGTTGCTGAGCAGACGAGGGAGACGGGCTTCTCAGCTCAGGCTGAGGCTGCGGAGGAACGCCTGAGGGGAGTGTCCTTGACGCTCGACGCGCTGGAGGGGCGCGTGGGGGCGCTGGTGAAGGACTTCCAGGGACGGATTGAAAGTACCTTGCAGGCTTTCCAGTGGAAGGGCGCGAGGCAGGCTGAGGATTTGGAGAGGATCGCCGAGGATCTTGGGAAGAGGATGTCCCAGCAGTTCCAGGCGCAAGCCGATACGGCAGCGGAAAGATTGGAGGTTGCGGAGCAGCAGAGGGAGACGGGTTTCGTGGCCCAAGCCGAGGCTGCGGAGGCACGCCTGACGAAAGCATCCTCGGCGCTGGAAGCGCTGGAGGGGCGTGTGGGGTCGCTGGTGGAGGACTTCCAGGCGCGGATTGAGAGCGCTTTGCAGGCTTTCCATTGGAAGGGTGCAAGGCAGGCGGAGGATTTGGAGAAAATCGCCCAGGATCTTGGGGGGCGGTGTTCCCAACAGTTTCAGGAACAAGCCGAAGCAGCAGTGGAGAGGCTGCGGGAGGAGCTGAAGAATTCGGCTCAGGCGGTGGAGGAGAGCAAGCAGCAGTTGGCGAGTTTGGCCGAGGAGAAACTGGCTTCCCTCGGCCAAGCTGCCCGAGAGGAGTACGCCCAGCAACTGGCGCAAGCGTCTCGTGAGCATGCGCAGGTGGTGCATCAAGCAGCCCACGTGGAGGTGGAATCGATTAAGCATGCCGCCGAACAGGCGTTGGCGCAACTGGGGGTTGCTGAGCAGCAGAGGGAGACGGGATTCGCAGCTCAGGCTGAGGCTGCAGAGACACGCCTGACCAAGGTGTCCTCGGCGCTGGAAGCGTTGGAGGTCCGCGTGGGGACCCTTGTGGAGGACTTCCAGGCACAAACCGAGAGCACTCTACAGGCTCTCCAGTGGAAGGGCGCGAGGCAGGCGGAGGATTTGGAGAAGATCGCCCAGGATCTTGGGGGGCGGTGGTCACAGCAGTTTCAGGAGCAAGCCAAGGCAGCGATGAAGAGGCTGCGGGAAGAATTGAAGAGTTCGGCTCGGGTGGTGGAGGAGAGCAAGGAGCAACTGGTCAGCTCGGCCGAGGCGAAGGTGGCGTCCCTCACCCAAGCTGCGCAAGAGGAATATGGCCAGCAACTGGCCCGAACATTTGGGGAGCATGCGCAGGTGCTGCATGAGGCAGCGAAAGAGAAAGTGGAAGCGATCAAACAGACCGCCGAACAGTCGATAGCGCAACTGGAGGTCGCGCAGCATAAGAGGGAAACGGGTTTCGTGGCTCAGGCCGACGCGTCGGAGGCACGCTTGGCGAAGGTGTTTTCGGCGGTGGAAGCGCTGGAGGGTCGTGTAGGGACGCTGGCCGCAGACGTCCGAGGGCGGGTCGAGGGCACTTTACAGGAACTACAGGGGAAAGGGGCGAAGCAGGCGGAGGATTTGGAGAAGACCGCCGCAGATCTTGGGAGGCGGTGGACCCAGCAGTTTCAGGAGCTTGCCGAAGTAGCGGCGAGGAAGTTGCGGGAAGAAGTGGTGAACTCGACGCGGCTCATGGATGAGAGCAAGCAGCAGTTGGCCAGCTTGGCCAAGTCGAAGCTGGCGCTCATCAGCCAAGTTGCAGATAACGCTGTCGCGGGTCTCGAAGCAGACCAGAAGCGGTTGAAGAGCCAGTACGAGACCTCTCGAAAAGAACTCGAGGACCGCTTGGGGATGGGTTGGCAAAGGCTGCCCTCCCCGTCCTTTGAGGAAGAAGACCAGGCAGAGCCGAGAGGAATATTTGTGCGGTTAGCCCTGGTGGCGGGGGCTTGCTTGGTGATGATGGTCCCTCTTTTGGGCGTTTATCTTTCGACACGCCCTGTGATGCAACTCCAGCCTGAGGCTCCCGCTGAATTCATCGATCAAGGTCTGAACTGGAGTGCCAAGCGGCGCGCCCGGGAGGAACAGGTCGGACAGGCGTATTGGCAGGTAGCGGTAACAAGCTTGCAGGAGAGTTATCCGTTTGGTAGCGAATTGCCCGTCGAGCCCCCAGCCGAATTTCAAATCGATAACAAAAATGTCGCGCCGGGCAGTGCAAAAGCTCTTGCCGAAACAAGAGCCCGTTATTGGGAAAAGCTTCGCCAGAGTTGGCTGGAGCCCCAGTCCTGGGTGGAACATCGCGAATGGAACATGCATTGGACCGGTCGACTTCGGCAAATCTGGCACCGGTTGCTTTCACATATTTAGGTCGACACTTCACCCCCTAGACCCAAATCTCTTCACTTGGCGAGCCTATTTAATGCCCGGGTCTTCAGGTGAGAGTGCTCCCGGCACTCTACCATGCGCCGGGAGCGGGTGCCTTGCTGAGTTACACGCGCTCGACGTCTGCGGCTTGCAACCCTTTCGGGCCGGTTTTCACTTCAAAGCTGACTCTTGCGCCTTCTTCTAATGACCGGTATCCGTTGCCAACAATAGCTGAGAAATGGACGAATACGTCCTCCCCGCTTTCGCGTTGGATGAACCCGTAACCCTTGGCGGAGTTAAACCACTTTACTGTACCTTGTTCCTTCATGCTGCCTTGTGTCCTTGTCGGATTGGAATTGCAATTTGTGAAGACGGCAACGGCGGGAACGCCCGACGATCCGCTGTAACACCCCTAGTCGCAAGGCCCGAAGGGCGTTGGGGCGCCCCTCGAAGCTCTTTCGAGACTTATCGGAATTACAACAACAAACTGCACATCTAGAATAGCATGCTTGCGTACGGGTTGTCACGATAAAAAAGGTAGTGGGTCAATAGGGCGTCGCAGCGGCGAATTTGTCTCGCCGAATGGTCCGTCAGTTGGGAGGGAAAGCCGCCTCTGCATCAAGCTGACTGACAGCCAAAAAAAACGCGACTCAGGATAAAAGGGCGAGGAGAATCGCCTTCTGCGTGTGCAAGCGGTTTTCAGCCTGGTCATAAACGATAGAACGCGGTGAGTCCATGATCTCGTCCGTCACTTCCAGGCCGCGCCGCGCCGGCAGGCAGTGCATGAAGAGAGCTTGAGGTCCTGCGGTGCGCAGCAGTTGGCAGGTCACTTGGTAAGGGCGGAAGACGCGCAGGCGGGTATCGGCCTCTTCCTCCTGACCCATGCTGATCCAAACGTCAGTGTAGACTGCGTCTGCGCCGGCGACGGCTTCGTTGGCATCGTGAGTGAGCGTGATGTCGCCGCCTTCGCGTTTGGCCTCCGCCACAACGGAGCGGTCCGGCTCGTAGCCCGCGGGGGTAGCGATGCGCATGCGCACTCCCAGCCTTGCGGCGCCATAAATCAGGGAATGGGCAACGTTATTGCCGTCGCCTACCCAGGCGAGTATTTTGCCGGCCAACGGGCCCTTGTGCTCGAGCAGCGTGAGATAATCTCCCAGCGCCTGGCACGGATGCTCAAAATTGGAGAGACCGTTGATGACCGGAACCGAGGCGTTCTCGGCCAGTTCCATCACGGTTTGATGAGCGAACACGCGTGCCACCACCGCATCCACCCAACGCGAGAGGTTACGCGCCACATCCTTCACGGATTCGCGCTTGCCGAGCCCTACTTCCTGCGGGCCCAGGTAAAGGGCCTTGCCTCCCAGTTGCTCCATGCCAACTTCGAACGTCACGCGGGTCCGCAGGCTGGGCTTCTCGAAAAGCATAGCCAGTGTCTTTCCATCCAAAGCACGCCTGAAGCGACTCGGCTGGGCCTTCACGCTCTGGCCCAGTTTGAGCAGGAATTCAATCTCTGCGGGGGCCAAGTCATGTAAGGAAATCACGTGCCGATGCGGCAGTGTAGAGGGTCGGGAAAGGGGTGGCGTCTCCTTCTCGCTCTGGGTTACAAGCTTGAGTCTGCGCATGCCGAAGTCCTTTCTTCTGTCAATCCCCGCCTCGCTGGGGAGGGGATTTAGGGGTGGTGCCGTCAGAGGAGCCTCGCTTTTCCAGGCGGCTCATGGCGCGCCGTGCGAGCCTCACCCATGTCCCCTAGCAGGGAGCAAGAGGTGGGCCAAGCCCGCAACATTTGCCGGTCCATGCGCCTAACTTGTTCATTTCCAAAGTGCTAGCGTCGTCTAAGGTGTAAGTGCGCGGCTATCTCGATTGAAATCTGCGGGATATTACACTGCTTGAAATACTGGGGTGAAATCGTCCTATAGCTCTTTTGGATCAACTGACACTGTTGTGCCGTTGGGGTTCTGGTCCGCGAAGATTCTTGCCATAGCAGGGAGTTCTCTGGCTTCGGCCTTGCGTTCAGAAGCCGTCAGCCACTTCTGGAAGGAATCCAAGTAGGTGTAGTAAACCGGTGTGATGTAGAGGGTGATGAGTTGGGAGACCACCAGGCCGCCCACTACAGCGAGACCCAAGGGGCGGCGGGACTGAGCTCCGGCGCCAAACCCCAGAGCGATGGGGAGGGTGCCCATGAGCGCTGCCATGGTAGTCATCATGATGGGGCGGAAGCGGATAAGGCAGCCCTCATAAATGGCGTCCAGGGGGCTTAACCCCTCGCTGCGCTCCGCCACGATGGCGAAGTCAATCATCATGATTGCGTTCTTCTTCACGATGCCGATGAGCATGATGACGCCGACGAAGCCGTAGAGGTTCAGGTCCAAGTGGAAAAGTCTCAAAGTGATTAATGCGCCCAGGGCCGCCGAGGGCAAGCCGGAGAGGATGGTGAGGGGATGGATGAAACTCTCGTAGAGAATACCCAACACCAGGTAAATCACCAGGAGCGTGGCCAGAAGCAGAATCCCTAGGCCAGTGAGCGAAGACTCGTACTGCTGCGCAGCACCCTGAAACGTGGCACTCATGCTGGCCGGCAGGGTGTTGCGCGCCAGTTCTTCCACGCGCGTCACGGCCTCGCCCAGCGATACGCCCGGCTTGAGGTCGAAAGAAAGGGTGACCGAGGGAAGCTGGCCGGAATGGTTCACCGCCAGAGGGCCCAAGTCCTGGGTTAGCTTGGAGACGGAAGCTAGCGGGACGAGCTGCCCGGTATTCGACTTGATGTAGAGCATCGAGAGGGCCTGGGGGTTCATCTGATACTCGGGCATAAGTTCGGCAATCACCCAGTATTCGTTGTTGGGGGCGTAGATGGTGGATACCTGGCGGGAACTGTACGCCGTGGACAGCGCGTCCTCGATCTGGTAAGCCGAAACACCCAGCGCCAGGGCTTTGTTCCGGTCGATCACGACGTTGACCTGCGGGTTGCTGACCTGGAGGTCGCTGTTTACGTCCAGAAGCCCCGGCAATTGGCGCATCTTCATTTCGAGCTGGGCGGCGTCTTTATAAAGCTCCTTGGTGTCCGGGCCCTCCACGGTGAATTGATAAAGGCTCTTCGTCAGGTGGCCGCCTATCTGAATGGGCGGAGGATTCTGCATGAAGGCCATGACGCCGGGAAGCGACATCATTTTCGGGCGCAGTTCGTTGATCACGTCATCCGTGCTGATGTAGCGAAGATTGGGATCGTGCTCGCGGCCCGGAATGCGCAGAAGACGCTTGATCGAATCGATCATCTCCTGACTCGCTGAGGGGCGATCCTTCAAGTGGACGAAGAAAAAGCCGGAGTTGCCTCCATAACCCGGGAGACCGGCGCCGGCGAAAGACATCACGTCGGAAACATTGGGGTCGTCCTGGATGATCTTCGTCACCTCGAGTTGGTGCTGCTTCATGGAGTCGAAGGAAATCCCTTGCGCCGCCTGGGTGATGCCGAACATACCTCCGGAGTCTTCGCTGGGAAGGAAGCCCTTGGGAGTCTGAAGGAAGAGCTCCACCGTGAACGCCACAATGACCAGCGAGGCCATCAAAGTGACGAAACGATGGCGGAGGACGCCCCTCAGGCTCCAATCGTAAGCGTGTTGAATGGCCTGGAATCCGCGCTCGAAAACCAGATAAAGGCGGCCGTGTCTTTGCTGTTTCGGGGGACGCAGGAAGCGGCTGGAGAGCATGGGCGTCAGCGTGAGGGAAACCACACCGGAGACGATGACCGCGCACATGATGGTCACCGAGAATTCGTGCAGCAGACGACCTAACAACCCTCCCATGAATAGAACGGGGATAAAGACGGCGGCCAGCGAGAGCGTCATAGAGAGAATCGTGAAACTGATTTCCCGGGAGCCCTTGAGCGCCGCTTCAAAAACTCCTTCGCCCATCTCCATGTGTCGAACGATGTTTTCCAGCATGACAATGGCGTCGTCCACCACGAATCCTACGGAGAGCACCAGGGCCATCATCGAGAGGTTATCCACGGTGTAGTTGAGCAGGTACATCACCGCGAACGTTCCGATGATAGACATGGGCAGGGCAAGGCTGGGGATGGTGGTGGCGGAAATGTTACGCAAAAAGATGAAGATGACCAACACCACCAGGCCCAGGGTGAGCCACAAGGTGAATTTCACGTCGCTGATGGAATCGCGAATCGATATCGAGCGATCGTAGAGTGTAGCCAGTTGAATGGAGGCAGGGATTTCGGCGCGGAAAGTGGGCAGCAGGGCCTTGATGTTGTTGACCACCTCGATCGTATTTGTGCCGGGCTGGCGTTGGATGGCGATCACCTGCGAGGGCTTGCCGTTATACCAGTTCGCGATCTTGTCGTTCTGAACGCTGTCGAGCACTTGGCCCAGTGCTTCCAGCCGCACGGGTGAGCCGTTGCGGTAGGCCACGATGAGTTGCCGGTAAGCGGCGGCCTCCATAAGCTGGCCCGTGGCCTGCACAATGAAAGACTTGTGGGTGCCGTAGAGGGTACCGGTGGGCAGGTTGACGTTGGCTTGCTGGACTGCGGCCATGGCCTCGTCAATGCCGATTTTGCGTGCGGCCAGCGCTTTGGGGTCGAATTGCACGCGTACGGCAAACTTCTGCGCGCCGAAAACCTGGACTTGCGCCACCCCGCTGATCATCGAGATGCGCTGGGCCATGAGCGTGTCCGCGTATTCGTTCACCGTGGAGGATGGAAGCGTGTCGGAATACACCGCCATATAAACAATCGGTTGATCGGCGGGGTTCACCTTCTGATACGAGGGCGGGGTCGGCATGCCGGGAGGAAGCTGGCCCTGGGAATTGGCAATCATCGCCTGGACGTCCTGTGCGGCGGCGTCGATATTGCGGCTGCTGGCGAATTGCAGGGTGATCTGCGTCCCGCCTTGGGTGCTCGCGGAGGTCATCGATTCAAGACCCGCGATCGTCGAGAAATGCCGCTCCAGCGGTGTCGCCACCGACGAGGCCATCGTCTCGGGGCTCGCGCCCGGAAGGCTGGCCATGACCTGGATGGTCGGATAATCTACGTTGGGGAGGTCGTTCACCGGCAGATACTTGTAGGCCAACACTCCAAAGAGGAGGATGCCCAGCATGACCAGGGTTGTCATGACGGGCCGGCGAATAAATAGTTCCGCAAGATTCATAAGAGCAGTGACGAGTGACGAGTGACAAGTGACGAGCAAACGAACAAGGCCCAGGGCGGTGACGAGTGACGAGTGACAGGTGACGAGCAAACGAACAAGGCCCAGGGCTGTGACGAGTGACGAGTGACAAGTGACGAGCCGAAGTGCAGGTGCCAGGGGCCAGGTTTCAGATGTGAGGGGTCAGTGAAGAGTAGGCGGGAGGGTTGCAAGGACCTCCATCTGATTCCTGACTTCTGCTTTGTCGCTCCTCAATCGTTACCCGACTCCGATTCTGACAGTTGCTCTTCTGTTACCTGAAACCTTACACCCGACACCTGCGACCTGCCACCTGGCACCTGGCACCTGAAACCTGACACCTGCACTATTGCTCGTCCCTCGTCACTTGTCACTCGTCACTCTTTCTTGATCGCTACCTTCATGCCCGGGACGACGCGCAGTTGGCCGTCGGTCACCACTGTTTCTCCTGCCTGTATACCCTTCTGGATGACCGTTTCACCGGCGATATTGTTGCCGGCGACCACAGGCCGGTATTCCGCTATCATGTTCGGTCCAACCACAAAAACGTATTGGCCCACCTGCCCGGTCTGAACTGCCTGCGAAGGGACGACGACAGCGTTGGCTTGAGTCGCCAGCGTGAGCGCCACATTCACGAACTGACCGGGCCAGAGCCGGTTGTCCGGGTTTTCAAATGTCCCCTTCAGCTTGATGGTCCCTGTAGTGCTGTCCACGGCGTTGTCGATGAAGGTCAAGACGCCATGGGCAGGGCTCTGCTCCTGGTTGGGAATGATGGCTTCGACTTTGAGCGGGCTCTCGCTTCGGTATCTCTTGATGTCAGCAAGGTTCTGTTCGGGAACGGAAAACGTGACGTAGATAGGGTGAATCTGATTCACCACCACGAGCGCCGCGTCGTTATCCTTGACCAGATTTCCGGGATAGACCAGCACGGCCCCTGTTCGCCCGTCAATGGGCGCCTGGATGGTGCAATAGCTCAAATCGATCCTGGCTTTTTCAATGGCCGCCTTATCCGCGCGCACAGAAGCGGCCAGGGCATCAGCGTTCGTGCGCATGGAATCGTATTGCTCTTTCGAGACAATGCCTTCCTGGAAAAGCTTGGTGTAGCGATCCGCTTCCGCCTTAGCGTTCTCCAGCTGCGCCTGATCCTTCGCCAGATTGGCTTCCGCTTGTTGGAGAGCGGTGTCAAAGGGGCGGCGATCCAACGTAAACAGAAGATCGCCCTTCCTGATGTCCTGGCCTTCGGTGAAATAGGCTTTCTCAACTCGTGCCGCCACCTGCGCCTTGACCGAGACCGTCGAGTACGCCTCCACATTGCCAATGGCGTGGACCTGGAGGGGCACGGTCGCCAAGTTTGCCGTCGCGGTCGTCACGGGAGCTGAGTAGTCGGGGGGCATCCCTTGTGATTCCGCTTTCTTGCTCGAGCACCCTGTCGACGAGAAAACGCAAAGGCCCACCAGAACGCCCGCGAGGGCGAGACGCAGGCAGGCACAACTTGAGCTTGACCCGGTCAATGGTGACCTGCGGCTCCGCTGCCTGACTTGCCCAAAGGCCTTCATAATGAGAAGTCCGGTGCCCGAGCCCCGGCTGCCCGGCCAGAATTCAGGCTGGGTTAGCGCCTGTCGCAAATAGGGCTTGCTGTGCCAGGCTGCCAGGTGTCGCTCAGGAAGGGTGTACGGTGATCCTGAAGACCTAGAGAATCTCCCTAATAATCACGCTTGCGGCCATAGGGGCCGCCGCCACCCCGCTGACCACCGCCACCCCGACGGGGGCCGCCGGTGAATCCCGCGCGCTGTGGCCGGGCTTCATTCACCGTGAGGGGCCGCCCCTCCAGGGA
>Ga0187784_10002244_pt1 | contig 15491 bp, 14 predicted proteins | sample 1015_SJ02_MP15_2_FD_132964 | JGI IMG/M metagenome (GOLD analysis project Ga0187784, IMG submission 132964) | Tropical peat soil microbial communities from peatlands in Department of Meta, Colombia - 1015_SJ02_MP15_20_MG | ecosystem: Environmental > Terrestrial > Soil > Wetlands > Peat | place...
TCGCCTACGTCCCGCGGGGCGCGTACGCGAATCTCATCAAGCTCGTCAATCCGTACTACAACGCCGTGCATCAGTTCTACGTCAACGGCTCACCGCAGGCCTCCGACGTTCAGTTCGCATCCAACGGCAGCTGGCACACCCTGCTCGTCGGCGCCCAGGCCCAGGGCGGTGGCAGCGTGTATGCGCTCGATGTGACCAATCCGGCCGCGGTCACCAGCGAGGCCCAGCTGGCCGCCGACGTGCTTTGGGACTTCACCGACACCGACATGGGCTTGGGCTTCAGCACCCCGGCGATCGCGAACACGGCGGCCGGCTGGCTGGTATTCGTCGGCAACGGCTACAACAACCCCAACCAGAAGCCGGTGCTCTACGCGCTCAATCCACAGACCGGCGCCATGGTGAGCAAGATCGACCTGTGCAACTCGCTCGCGACGAACGTGTGCAACATGTCCGCCTCGAACGGCTTGTCCACGGTCATTGCCGTCAACACGAGCGGCCAGATCACCGGCTACGCGAACGTCGTCTACGCGGGCGACCTGCAAGGCGATCTGTGGCGCATCAACGTCTCGAGCTCCAACCCGGCGCAGTGGTCGGCCACGGTGCTCTTCCAGGCGCGCGACTCGGTCGCCAACAATCCGCAGCCCATCACCACCTCGCCCGTGGCCACGCTCAACCCGAGCTACCCGCAGGTACTGGGCACGATGGTCTACTTCGCGACCGGGCAGTTCCTCGGGACTCCGGATCTCTCGACCACGCAGCTGCAGACCGTGTACGGGGTATTCGATCCGCAGACCGGGTTCACTCCGCCCGAGACGCGCGGAACGGTCCCCACGACCCCAACTGGGAACTTCGTCTCGACCACGGGCTTCGTCCAGCAGACGCTATCGATTCCGGCATCGAACACGGCCGCCGTCATCGACAGCTCCAACCCCATGAGCCTGCCGAGCAACAAGGGCTGGTTCGCGGACCTCTCGCAGGAAAGCGGCGAGCGGGCGGTAACCGATCCGCGTCTCGAATCGGGCGGGGTGCTCGTCTTCACGACCTATCAGCCGGTGTTCAACAGCACCCTATGCACCGAGAACGGCTCCTCCTATCTCTATGTGCTCAACTACGCGAACGGCGGCAGCTTCGCCGGCCCGCAATTCGATCTGAACGGCAACGGCACGATCAACTCGAGCGACATGGTTCTCGTGCCGAACCCCGCGAGTCCGGGCACACAGATGCTGGTCGCGCCGGTGGGAATGCAGCTCGGCAACGTGTTTGCGGCCGCGCCCACGGTTCGCACGGCGGATTTCGGCACGGGCTCCGCGGTCAATCTCATCACCGAATCGTCGGGCGCCATCAAGTCCGTCATCATGCAAGGATCGACCAAGAGTCGCACAGCCTGGTGGGAAATCAGTCAGTAAAGTAACCCGAGGAATCTATGAAGCGAATGAATCATCTGTACCGGGTGGCGGCGTTCGTGCTCGCCTTGGGGCTGGCGCCCGCCGCCGGCTGGGCTAACCGCGTGTTCACCGATCGGGTGACGGGCGAGATCACCGCAACGCCTCTGAGCGGGAAGATCGAGGTGGATCATCACAGCTACAGGGTGAGGGTCGGAAGTCCCGCCGATCAGGAGCTGCACGGCTTCTCCGAGGGCCAGAGGGTCGAGCTCGTGCTCGATGGGCCCCCCGACAGTGCCAATTCCCAGGTCATGCGGATCATCCTCCATGCCGCATCGTGAGACTCGCATGAAAGAGGCTGGAATGACTCTGATCGAGCTGCTGATCGCCGTCGCGATCGTCGGCATTCTCGCGGCGATTGCCATTCCCGGCTATCAGTCCTACACGATGAGCGCGAACAGAACCGACGCCACGCAATCGATGACCTTGGATGCGCAGGCGCTCGAGCGCTGCTACTCGCAAACCTTCACCTACGCGGGCTGCGCGACCGCACCCGCGGGCGCCGCGCAATCGCACCAGGGCTTCTACACGATCACGATCGCGGTGCCCATAGCGACGAGCTACACCATCACGGCCGTGCCGGCGAAGGCGCCGCAAACCGGGGATTCCGCCTGCCAGCAATTCACCTTGAACAGCGCCGGCCAACAGGGCGCGACCAATAGCGCGGGCGCCGCCAACACGCAAACCTGCTGGGGATCGACCTGATCGATTGCGCGGCCCGCCCCTCGGGCTGGCCGCGCGCTCGGCGCAGACGCCGCCGGCACGGAGGCGCGGGTCGTGCCTTCGTCAGCAGCGTTGCATGCTCGCGACGCCGTGCGGGGCGGTGAACACGGCTTCGCAGGCGCCCGAGCGGGCCGCAGCCTCGATGACATATGATGTTCGGATCTGTGATGAGATCGCATTCTCTTATTTCGTCAAGGGGGCTCATACAAGTTCGAACGCCCCGCCGAGACAGGGATCGTGAGATGGATCGCATTTTCGCAAACTGACCCCCTGCCGTCAGTTTCGAGCAAGTTTACTTGTCTAGGATGCAGGCCATGGATGAGATGGCAGGAATGCGACGCCTCTCGGGACTCACCGCCCCGCCCACTCTATGCCCGCGGCGGGTCACCGACAGCGGCTTCACGCTCATCGAAACGATGGTCACCGTGGTGGTTTGCTCGATCCTGCTCGTGATCGCCGTACCCTCCTTCATCTACGTCACGAATTCCAATCGCCTGACCGGCGAGGTGAACGGCCTGCTCGGCGACCTGCAATTCGCGCGGGCCGAGGCGATCAAGGAAGGCGTTAACGTTACCGCCTGCGTTTCGACGAACGGCACCAACTGTGCCGGCGCGACGACCTGGCAAAGCGGCTGGATCGTTTTCTCGGTTCCCACCAATACGGTCCTGCGCGTACAGAACCCCTTCACGAGCACCGATACGTTTCTCGCATCGAATGGCGTGTCGGCGATCACCTTCAATCGGGAGGGATACGCCGTGGGCATAGCAAACGGGACGCTGATATCACTGCACGATATCACCAACAACAGCGCCTGGACGCGCTGCCTGTCGGTGAGTTTCATCGGGCAGCTGGTCACCGAGCGCTACGGCAACATCACGAACGGGGTCCAATGTCTATGACGGCAAGGGGCAAATTCGCCGGTGCTTTCCGCACGCGTTCGGCCGGATTCTCTCGTTCGGCCGGATTCACGCTAATGGAAGTCATGGTGGCGCTCTTCGTGATCTCCATCGGGCTCTTGGGGATCGCAAAAATCGAGGCGCTCGCCTACGCCAGCACCTCGACGGCGAGCACCCGGTCGCTCGTCGCGTTGCAGGCGGCGGGGCTTGCCGCGAGCATGCACGCCAATCGCAACTACTGGGCGGCGGGCCTGGCACCCCCCCTTTTTACGATCACGGGCACGACGATCAGTGATGCGACCCTGAACTCGACTGCCGTGGCGCCCAACGCCTGCGCATTCGGAGGGGGCGCGCCCTGTACTCCCGCGACTCTCGCGGCGTACGACCTGCACACCTGGGCGGCGGCCTTAAATTCCATGATGGGCAACTCCAGCCCCGTCACGACGGTCAACTGCCCCATCGCCATACCGATCAATTGCCAGATCAGCGTGACGTGGAATGAGAGGGCCGTGTCGATCAACAGCCAATCGCAGACTGCCACGACCGGCGCAACCTTTACTCCGACCTACGTTCTGTACGTGGAGCCTTGAACGCCATGAGCGCATCGAACCGCCACGATCGCCGCGGCACGCGCCGGCTCGATGCGAGCCGCGGGTTCACACTGGTCGAGCTCATGATCGCGATTGCGATCGGAGTTTTCTTGTCGGCGGCGTTGATGACGATCGTGCAGACCAATCGCACGGTCTTCGGCAACCAGAACCTGCTCGCGCAGCTGCAGGACGGCCAGCGCATGGCCATGTCCATGATGGGCGATGTCATTCAGACCTCGGGCTATTTTCCCAATCCGACGGTGAACACGGCGGGCGGCGCCTTCGCCGCCCTTCCGCCCTTCGCAGCGCTGCAGACGGTCAGCGGCGTCTACGGCGGGGGGGCACCGCCGGGAGATGAGATCACGGTGCGATACATGACGGCAGGCGGGGATGGCATCTTGAACTGCAGCGGGCAATCGAATCCTGTCGGTAACCCCAACGCGCTCTACGTCAGTCAGTTTGCCGTCGATCCGGTGAGCGGTCAGCTCATCTGCACGATGAACGGTGTCCAGTATGCCTTGGTGAGCGGGGTCACCAACATGACGGTGCTCTATGGCGTGCAGACCAACCTCGCGGCTCCCGGCACCAACGTCGACACGTACATGAATGCGGCTCAGGTCACGGCTCAGGGTGCGTGGGGTAATGTGATATCCGTGCTGGTCGAGTTGACCTTCACGAATCCTCTCTATAACGCGGCCAATCCGCAAGGCCAGCCCCCGACTTTCACCCTGCAGCGGGCGATCGACATCATGAGCCAGGTAGGTCCCACCTTATGAGACGCTGCGCGCTCACGGCCCGACCCTACCAGCGCGGGATCGTGCTGATCTCGAGCCTGCTCCTCCTGCTCGTGGTCACGATCATCGCGCTCGGCATGTTCAGAAGCTTCGGCATTCAGGAAAAGATCGCCGGGAACACGCGCGAAAAGCAGCGCGCTCTGCAAGCCGCGGTCAGCGCCGAGGCATATGCCGAAAACTGGCTGATGACCGGAGGTGCCTCTCTGTCGGCACCGGCGCAGTGCAATGCGCTCCTCAACGCGAACGCCGGCGAGGGTCAGATCTGCTCGAACACGCTGCCGACCGTCGTTCTCGACGTCACCGTCGTTCCTTGGCAGATCGCGGGGGCCAATGTCGGCGTGAGCTACACGCCGCCGAACATGGTGATCAGCGCAACCACCTCGGTGAGTGCGGCGAACGTGGCGAATCCCTCGTACTACCAGGCACCGGTCTTCTACATCTCCGACATGGGAGCTTCGGCCGATCCGAACATTCCGGGAGAAGTCTATCAAATCGATGCCGCCGCCTACGGAGGCAATTCCAATACCGCCGTGGTCGTCGAGAGCACCTACGCGGTCTACACGAGTTCTAGCAACAGGACGCTCTAAATGAACGCCAAACATGTTCCAATGATCGTGGCCTGGGCGATGCTCTGCGTATCCGGCGAGAGCCGCGCGCAAGCCACCTACAGCGAGGATTTCACTGGAACCTCGACGAACAACAGCTGGTACTTTTTCAACGGCGCCTGCCTCACGGCGGGCACCTCGACGGTGACGAGCGGCCCCGGCACGGTGCCCGGCTGCACGACCGTTCTCTCCTCTTATTATGCGAATCAGTCGAACGCCGATGCGGCCATGGTGGGCGGATTCCTCGGGTATCTCGGATCGGCCACGGCGCCGGCCAGCCGCGCTCAGCAGGTTCCCGATCCCGCGGGCAACGGCGCACTGCGCTTCACCAACGGCAAGCCCTATGGGCACAGCGAGAACGGTGCGATCATCTCCGCCGACACGTTCGCCACCGGGCAGGGAATCCAGGTCACCTTCAAGACGGTCACCTATCTCGGCAACTCGGGCGGGGCCGGGCACGACGGGGCCGACGGCATCAGCTTCTTTCTCATGGACGGGAGCTTCGCGCCGAACCTCGGCGCCTGGGGCGGCAGCTTGGCCTATACCTGCTCGAATGCGAACAACAACTACGACGGCATGAGCGGCGGCTACGTCGCGGTCGGCATCGACGAATACGGCAACTTCCTGAACGGCGTGAACCTGATGCCGGGCTACACGGGCTCGAATGTCGCGACCGGTGACAACACCAACCTCGGTTACGGCTATCGGCCCGGTCGGATCGGGATGCGCGGCGCGGGAAATGTGTCATGGAACTCGCTCACCGGCGCGTACGGCACCAATCCGAATAACTCGGCCCTGCCCTACTACCCCGCCACCCTATACGGCACCTGTCCGACCGGCACGTATTATGCGGCTAACAACAAGTGCGGCTCGTGCTCGGCGGGTGGGACCTTCAACGCGGCCAACGGCACCTGCAGCAGCGGCAACTTGTCATGGTCCGCAACGCAGTCGGAGCAGGCCGTGCAGAACACCTGCAAGACGGGGACCTTGTGGAACTACAGCGTGTTCGGTGCGCCGACCAGCGCCGGGCCGGCGGTGCTCGCGAGCGTGAACCCGGCGAACACCGCGAACATCCTGGACTACACGCCGATCCCGAATGCCTACGAGGAGCTCAACGGCGTTCAGATCGCGGCCGAGGGCGCAACGACCCGAGCGCAGGCGACGCCGATCTTCTATAACCTCAAGATCACTCAGAACGGCCTGCTGAGTCTGGCTTACAGCATCGGCGGCGGCGCGTACACGAACGTGATCTCGGGCCAGTCGATCACGGCTTCGAATGGCCTGCTCCCGGCCAGCTTCCGCTTCGGCTTTGCCGGATCGACCGGCGGATCGACGAACGTGCACGAAATCATGTGCTTCAAGGCGGCGCCCGCCGTGCAAGCGGGAAGCTCCGCGACCGTCAACGAGAAGCAAGCCGCGAAAGTCGAGGCCGGCACGCAGGCCTATTTCGCCAACTACAATCCCAACGACTGGACCGGCACCATCGATGCGAACTATCTGATCGATACCGGCGGCGTGGTGACGGTGGCCCCAACCGCCAACTGGGATGCGCAATGCTTGCTGACCGGCCCCACCGCTGCCACGTGTGCGAATATCACGGGCGGGGCTCCGCCTGTGCCGGGCCCTCTGCCGTTGCCCAGGAACCGCACCATGCTCACCTGGGATACGGACAATAATGTGGGCATCCCGTTCCGCTGGGCGGATATCAACGCGGATCAGCAGGCAGCGCTCGATTTCGGCGATGCGATCCCGACATGGACGCGCTTGTGGTATCTGCGCGGCGATCGCAGCAACGAGATCAACTCCTCGGGCGTGGGGCTTTATCGCGCGAGGGACGGCGTGCTCGGCGACATGGTCGACTCGAGCCCTATCTGGATCGGCCCGCCCTCCTCGCCCTGGCCGACCGTCTGGCACGATCGCATCAACGCGGGGGCGCCCCTGCCGGAGAACGCCGGCCAGACCTACGCGCAGTACATCACCCAGGAGGGAACGCGGCTCAATGTAGTCTATGCCGGCGCGAACGACGGCTTCCTGCACGGCTTCGAGGCCGGAAGCTTCGATGGGAACGGCAACTTCGTGAACGTGAATAACGATGGGTTGGAAGTGCTCGCCTACATGCCGGGAGGGACGCTCGTCAGCGCCCCATCACCGTCGGGCGCCGGCGGCTGCCTGGATCCGACGAACACCGACACCTTGGTGCAGAACATCCACGGCTGGACGCCGGCGATCGGTGCGAACGCGGCCTGCGTCGATCCGCTCCTCGACTATGCGAACCCGCAATACGGCCACAACTTCTTCGTCGATGCCACCCCGGGCACGGGCGACTTATTCTGGGGCGGTAACTGGCATACCTGGGTCGTGGGCGGGCTGGGCGTCGGCGGTGCCGGAATCTACGCCCTCGACGTCAGCGATCCGACCGGCAGCGGGCCGGGCACCGTCGCATTCGCGGAGGGCAATGCCGGAAATCTCGTATTGGGCGAGTGGAATCCGAGCACCATCAATTGCGCCAATGTCGCGAATTGCGGCCAGAACCTGGGCAACACCTTCGGGACGCCGCAGATCCGGCGGCTCCATAACGGCAACTGGGCGGCGATCTTCGGCAACGGATTCGGCAGCCAATCGGGCGATGCCGGGATCTTCATCATGCTGATCGACAGCACGGTGGGTCCGAGCAACATCACCTTCTACTACCTGAGCACACAAACCGCCGGCAACGGCAACGGCATCGCCTATACGACGCCCGCCGACCTCGACGGTGATCACATCACCGACTATGTCTATGCAGGGGATTTGCTCGGCAACGTCTGGAAGTTCGATTTGACGAGCGCGAATCCCTTCCAATGGGGTGTCGTCGGACCGACGGGTATCTCGGTCAACAACGGTGGCGGCTCGCCGGCACCTCTGTTCACGGACCAAGCCGGTCAACCGATCACCAGCCAGTTGCTGGCCGTTCAGGTGTTCACGGGCGGCGCATCCCGCCTCCTCATCGAATTCGGAACGGGGCAGCGCACCCAGATCACGAATGCCGCCCCGGCTCAGTACGCAAGCGGCATGCAATCGCTTTACGGCGTATGGGACTGGAACATGAGCGCATGGAACTCGATGTCGACGGCGACCTACGCGAGCCTCGCTCCGGGGGCCACCGGCATGGGATCGCCCTACACGCTCGGCGTCTCGAACCTTACGGCGCAGACCCTGTCCGCGCCCAATGCGAACGGCGTGGTCGAAGGCACCAACGTCATGGTGTGCTGGCAGGGCACCAGCACCTGCGCAGGCGGCCCCAACAACAGTTTCGGTTGGTACGCGAATCTGCCGAGCTCTCAAGAGCAGATCATCTACAACCCGGTGTTCTTCCAGGGGGCGTTCATCGTCAACTCGGTCGTGCCGGCGAACAACGTTCCCACCTCGTGCACGATCAACTTAGACACGGGCTATACTTACGCGCTGTCGGTCGCGAACGGGGGCATCTTTACCAACACCTTCCCGACCTACACCAAGAACGGGACGCTCGTCCTTGATTCGCTGGCGGCGGGCGTCAACACGAACGCGACAGGCAGCGTGTACGTCGTGACGACCGCCGAGCATACCGCGAACATCATCTTCCAGACGATCTCGGGTACACCGGGCGGGCAGAAGGTCAACATCCCCTCGAATACCAAGGCCAAGCGCCTCACTTGGGTCGAGCGGCGGTAAGGGGAGAACGCATCGATGCACCTGCACACAGAATCATCGCGACGCACAGGATCATCGCGACGCCAGCGGGGCATCACGCTGATCGAGCTCATGGTCACCGTGGCGATCGTCGGCATTCTGGCCGCGATCGCCTATGCCTCCTATTCAACGCAGACGACGCAGGCCCGCCGCACGGACGCGAGGAGCGCACTCCTCGATCTCGCGGGCCGCGAAGAGAAGATCTTCAGCACCAACAATGCCTATAGCGGCTTGCCCTCCGATCTGGGCTATGCCGCGGTCGGCGTCCCCTGGCCGATCATCGTGGGAAGCGGCTATTACAACGTCAGCGTCCAGGTGCCGGATCCCAACCAGGCACCGGTCACACCGACGACCTATTTCATCACCGCAACGCCCATCGGTACGCAGGCCAACGACGCGGCCTGTGCCACCCTGACCTTGAACAACCTGGGTCAGCAGGGCTCAACAGGTACCGCGCCGCCGGCGACCTGCTGGACGAACTAGTTCACGCTATATCCGCGCCCCTCGATGCAGGCCGCCATCGCCCGCTGATAATCCGACGCGTTGCCGGCACCCGCCTGCTGCGCCGCCCACTGCTGGCACTCGCGGCGGTCGATGGATTGCTGCTCCTCGCTCTGGCCATTCTTCGGGTACATGAAAATCCGTCCCGGCTGAGCCGCGTCGGGCGCTACGGGCTGCGCGGCCTGGGGCAGAGGCTGGGGTGCCGCAGCCGGCGGTGCAACCGCCGGTGGCGCGCCGGCCTGCGGCGCACTGGGGTAGGCCGCGCCCGGCGGGGGCGCCGCGGGAGGCGCTCCATACGGGGCCTCTGCTGAACCGTTCGGGTCCGTGACGGGCGGCGGGTCGGTCGCGACGTAGCCGTTATAGTCCGGATTCCAGGTGTAGTAGACGTCGTTCGCATAGTAGTACGGCACGCCCGCGTACCAATAGGTCGCGTAGGCGAGCGGCAGCACCGGCAGGAACCACGCAAATCCCACGCCATAATAGGCGCGCGGCCAGTAACCACCATGCCAATACCCGCCGTGCCAGTAGGCGCCCGTCGAATAGCCGTGGAAGCCCCCATAACCGCCGTGGTAGCCGCCGTAGCCGGCCCATCCGGTGGAACCATGCCCGGCAAACGTCGACCCGTGTACGGCCCCGGCGTAGCTCCGTGCGGCGCCGCCAAAGGCGTGCGTCCCGCCGCCATAGTGCGGAGCCGGCGCGAAATGGGCGCCTCCTGAGTAGCGAGCGCCTCCCGCGTAGTGCGCGCCGCCGCCCATATGCGGCGCCGCCGCATGGCCACCGCCGCCGGCGTGACCCCCACCGCCGGCGTGACCCCCACCGTGTCCGCCTCCGCCCGGGTGCGCCTGCGCCAGGGCGGGTGCCGCGGCCAGCATGGAGCCTAAAATGGCAACGGCGAAACCGATTCGTTTAGTCATCGCTGCAAATCTCCGCACCGGCGCGAGGCCCGGCGCCTGAAACGTATGAAGCCTAAACTCAAGAACGCGCTACGACCCCCCGGGTGCACATAAGTAATGCAAAGGACTGTTTATCCCTTGGCCCTAGCCTCCACATAATCCCGATCGACAAGATTATCAAGACGTCGATGCACGGCGCAGCGGCGAAAGTCGCAGTGCACGGCGCGCGGCGAAGGTCGCAATGCGCGGCGCAGCGGCGAAAGTCGCACTGCGGATCGAGGGCCGCCTCGACGCGCAACGGTGAACATAATCCGCGCTCCGGCCTCGCGATGCAGCTCAGCCGCGATGCAGCTCAAGCCTCCCTGCCGGCTGCCGATACGTTTTGGGCTTGAAGACCTCATTTGCACGAGCCACAACAGCCGCGGACCGGGCACGGTGTGCGGCGGCGGCCGCGATCGCCTTGGGGAGCTCGGCCGTGAATTCCTCGGCGGGAACGGCGAGCACCGAGTTTGGCGTCACGGCCACCGTGGTCAACCACTGCATGGTCGCGAGCCGCGGGATCTCGTTCGGCAGCTACGATCCGACCAGCCCCAGCGCCATGACCGCCCAGGGGGCCATCACCGCCCGGTGCACCAAGGGCGACTCGGTGTCGGTCGCGCTCAATCAGGGCGCGAGCCCGGCGCCCGGGTCGACGGCGGCGGTGCCTGCACGGCGGATGACCAATGGCAGCTCCTACTTGCCTTACCACATCTACATCGGCGCGCCGCCCAACAAGGAGGAGTGGGGGGCGGGAGGCGCCGGAAGGAGCGAGCCGCCTGCACAAGTGGCCGCCGCCTGGAGTACGCCGATCACGTTCATCACCTACGCTTCGCTCCCCGCGGGCACCAACGTGCCGGCGGGCGAGTACAGCGATGTCGTCACCGCGACCGTGACGTTCTAATAGGTGAGCGTTGCGATGATCGTATCGGAGTAGAGGCCGGCGCTCACATCCTGACCGGCCGGCAGGAGGCCGTACATCGGCGCGACGTACTGCGTGCCGCTCTGCCCACCGCCGCCGCTGCAGGTAACGCCGCCGCCGGGGTAGCACAAATAATAGTAATACGTGCCGGCGACGCCATTGCCCGTGCCCCCGCCGAAGATCTCGGTGTCGGCGGCGTTCACGTAGATATTGTAACTGAGCGACTGCGTGCCCATGGTGAGCGTGCGCGTGGTGTAAGTCCCGCTGCTTCCTGCGCTGACCGTGAGATAGGCGGTGAAACCGGTTCCGGTATAGGTGCAGGTGAAGCTGATGCTGCCGTTCGTGCTCACGGCGGTCGCGGAGGTCGGGTCGTAGTTGCCGAACGCAAGACCGCTCGTGGACATCGTGCAGGATGGCGGACCCGCGTGTGCGCACCCCGCCCAGCCAAGCGCGGCCAACGACAAAAACACGGCGACACACGAGCGCATCATCGCGCGACCGCCATCTCGAGAGCGCAATGGACCGGGCCCAGATCGATCACCGGGCTCGAGCTCGCCGGCACTCTCACCGGGCAACTCAGGCGTCCGTCCGCAGTGTCTGCACGCAGCACGTACTTGCCGCCCGGAAGATCGGAGAAGTAGAAGCTTCCATCGAGTCCGATCAGCGTTTTGACCGGCTTATCCTCCACGAGCACCGAGGCGGTTCCGTAGCGCACGGCCTTGCCGCCGAGCATGAGCACCCCGCGGGCAGCGTGCAACGCGCGCACGCCGAAGCGTACGACGGTTCCGCCGAGACGCGGCACGCTCACCGACTCCTCGGTCGCATCGATTTGAAATTCGAGTGGTACGCTCGCCTGGTCCATCCCGACCTTGTTGATCTGGTAGGGCAACAAGTTGGTCACCAGGAGATTTCCGCTCGCATCGGTCTTGCCGATCGGCTGGTTCTGGCTGGTGATCTCCACGTCGGAGAGACCGGGGGTCTCGATGAGCGCATACCCGTTCTGCAATGCGCGACTCGCGTAGAGGTGATTCTCGAGCGCGACCAGGCTTCCGGAGAGCAGCAAGCTCTCGCCGGTCTCGCCGCCGAAGCGCTGCGCGGTGAGCTGCGCAAGACCGTATTGGCTCTGATAGGCGAGCTGACCGAGCCCGGTCGAGCCGGCGCTCGCGTCTTGCACGTTCACGTTGTAGCCCCAGCCCGTGTTGATGGGGACCGAGCGCTGGGCATAAAAGCCGTAAGCGCTGCCTTCGTTGCGATCATGCGAGGCATCCACGCCGAAGCTGCCTCCGCCGAGCGGCACGGCAAAGGTGAGCATCAGCTGGTTGTCGTTGGGACCGGGCAGATTCAGCTGCCGATTGAAAGTGAGCGCAATGCGCGAGCCGCCGACGAGATTGATCTCGCTGGTGAATCCGAGATTGCGCTGACGCGTGCCGTCGTCGAAGCGCGTGTCGCCCCCGCTCACTTGCAGGCTGAGATGGGCATTCGGTAGCCAGGCGGCGTTCACGGAGGCGATTCGGCGCGTTCGGTCCGCCGGCGGCAAGAGATCATCTCCGATGCGCTGATAGCCGCTCGAGTAGATCTGCGCCCCGCCCCCGGCGCTGAAGTAGCGGCTGTTGTACTGGTAGACGGTGGAGGTGCCGTAGCCGCTCGCACCCTCCGCGCGGCTTCCCGCGACCCCCGTCGTGAGCACGCCCGCGGGGAGCCGCACGCTCACCGAGGGACCCGCATTCACCAGATCGTTGTCCGCTTCGAGTCGAAAGCCCGCGGTGAGCTGATCGCTGAAGCCGTAGCTCTCACGGGCCAGCAGCACCCCGCGGCCGGATAGATAGCCGTTCGCCAAGGTCGAGGCGCGCTCGAGGCCGAGCTCATAGGCATAGTCGGAGAGGCCCGGCGCCAGCATCTGGCTGGCGCCGTAGAAATTCTGTTGCAGGACGGTCGTCCCGCCGAAGGGGTCCTGCACCACGACCCTCACGTTGTTGGCGCCGGCCGAGAGACCCAGGCTCGCCAAGCTGAATGGACCGGCCGGGACCTGACGCTGTCCGACGAGCACGCCGTTTTCGTAGATATCGATCGTGCCGGGTGCCTGCAGCACGCCGCTGATCAGCGGCTGCGGAAAGGTGATGAGGTAGGGATTGAGATCGAACGCACGTACGACGCCGATCCCTCCGATGAGAGCGGAGCCGCCCAGCCCATCGCTCGAGGAGGCGAACTGATCGCCGACCGTCCAGCGCTGCAAGCTCCCCGGCTCGTCGTACTCGAGACGCGACAGGCCGCGCGAGAAGCCGGTGACCTCGTTCCAGGACGGGTTGTCGCGCAAGAGCCCACGGCCGAGCGCAAAGCCTGCGTCGAGGTACACCGAATCGTCGCGCATCGTGCCTGCATTGAGGCCGTAGTTGACGAACGCGCTGGGAACCGCGCCCGCCGCGCTTGCGTGCGGGCTCGTGCTGAGATCGATCCGGCTGGTGCCGAAAGCGCTCGGCGGCAGGACGAGTGAGAGCCGTCCCGCCTCGGCGTCGACCTTGACCTTGACGCCGTCGGCGAGCGAGCTCACGTCGAGGAATTGCTTGGTGTCGATGGTTTGGCCGGCGTTGCGGCGAAACGCGATGCGCGCGCGCTCGAGCGATTCCGCATCGACCAGCACATGGCCCGGTTGAATCAGCACGAAAGCCGTACCGTAGCAGCTTCCGTTCACGCAAAGCTCGAGCAGCATCTTGTCCGGCTGCGCGTTCAGGGTTCCGGACATGAGGAGCGCCGAGGCGATCAGGGAGAGTCGGCGCCTTCGCATGCCTGGGCATCCGGCGTGATGGCGCGGATGAGCGAGGCGCCCGCAAGATCCGGCCATGTGACCGACACCGTGGCCGCGCGTTCACACGCCCCGGCCGGCAGCTTCATGTTGAGAAACCAGCTGCGGCCCGGCAGCACGTAGTTTTCCGTCGTCTGACGCTGCTCGAGGACATGTCCGGCGCCATCGAGCACGGCGACTTTGATATTCTGCGGATCGAGGTGCTGCGTGCCGCTGTCGCCGAGACTCACCGCGAGTACGCCGCGCTCCACGCTCACCGCTCCGAGTGACGGCACGCGCGTGCGCTGCGCAGGCTCGACGAAAACGGGCATGCTGATCTGCGTGAGCACGCGTATCTGCGGCTGCGAGCCTGCCGCGGTGTCGAGATCCGGCAGCTCATCGAGCAGCAACCGGTAGGCGCCCTCGGTGGCCCCCGGGTCGAGAAGCGTGCCCACTCGAAACTGCGCCGACTGTCCGGCGGGAATCTCGGCGAGCTCCGGAGTGACGATGAGATCCTTGCTGGGCGAGAGCTGCCATCGCCCGTCGTCCGCCACGGTCCAGAGCATGGCGCGCACCTGCACGCGCAGCGGCGACTCCGCGACGTTCTTGAGCGTGACGATGTCGGTGCGGTGGCGCGCGCCGAGTTCCACCCGCAGCGGGTTGATGGAGAAGGTGGCCGCGCGCACGTCGAGCGCGAAGCAGAACAAAAGCCCAGCGAGCGCCCAGAAGGGGGCCGAGATACGGTGCGGTTCCATGGTCATCCTCCCCGCGAGGATGGCCCGCTGCGCGCTGGCGGCGGGCCACCCCGATGGGGAGATCGACAGATCAGAAAGTGACGGTCGCCGTCACCGTATCGCTGTACGCTCCAGCCGGCACGTCCGTGCCCGCGGGCAGCGACCCGTACGTCGTGAAGGTCAGCGCCGTATTGACGCTCGTGGAGGTCTGGGCGGGTGGCTCGTTGGTGCCTACCGTTCCGGTACCCCACTCCGTGGTGCTGGGCGAGGCGGCGATGTAGATGTGATAAGGCAGGAGGTTGGCGCCGTTGATCATCTGACGTGCCGGCACTGCAGCCGTCGAGCCAGCGGCCGGGTTGGCCCCCTGATTGAGCGCCACGGAGACGGAGTCTCCCTTGGTGCACTTCGCCGTGACCCCGCCCTGCGCCGTCACGGCGCTTGCGCTGGTCGGATCGTAGTTGCCGAACGCGATGTTCGTGCTGGAAATGGTGCAGTCGTTGATCACCGTGGCCGTCACATTGAAGCTCGTCGTCAGCGTCCCGGCCCCGGCACTCATTGCCGAGGCTCCTAGAACGAACGCGACGGTGGCGGCCAAAACCTTGCTGTGAGACATCATTTCATCACCTCGGGTCTGAAGCTTCGCTACAGCAGCTATTCTGGCGAGGTGGCGCGGGGGCGACGTGACTACCGTCGCAGAACGCGAGGGGGTGCCTCAAGATCCCTCGTAAAGTGCCGATAACCGCGCATTTTGCAGTGTAACTGCGTCACGCTCGAGCGTACCTGCATCACGACTCGAGTGCGCACATCGCGCGGCTCGACAATAAATCCGCGCTCATGCCGCGCGGCTGCGGCGAGCGATCGGTCA
>Ga0187784_10002246_pt1 | contig 15485 bp, 12 predicted proteins | sample 1015_SJ02_MP15_2_FD_132964 | JGI IMG/M metagenome (GOLD analysis project Ga0187784, IMG submission 132964) | Tropical peat soil microbial communities from peatlands in Department of Meta, Colombia - 1015_SJ02_MP15_20_MG | ecosystem: Environmental > Terrestrial > Soil > Wetlands > Peat | place...
CCCACCGCTGGCCTGTTGTGTAGGTCAGATCGTTTCCCGAGTGACCCTCCTTTGAAAATCTCCCTTCGCAGGTGAACCAACCATGACCATCGCCGAATTGAAAGAAAAGAACATTACCGAGCTAACCAAAATCGCCCGGACTTTGGAATTGCCCGGCGCCAGCGGCATGCGTAAGCAGGACCTGATCTTCAAGATCCTGCAGGCCCAGAGCGAAAAAGAAGGCCACATCTTTGCCGAAGGTGTGCTGGAAATCCTGCCCGACGGCTACGGCTTCCTGCGCTCGCCCGATTACAACTATCTGCCTGGCCCGGACGACATTTACGTTTCGCCGTCGCAAATCCGCAAGTTCGACCTGAAGACTGGCGACACCATCAGCGGCCAGGTGCGCCCGCCGCATGAGGGCGAAAAATACTTCGCGCTGGTCAAGATTGAAGCGGTCAACTTCGAATCGCCCGACGAGGCGCGCAACAAGATTCTTTTCGACAACCTTACGCCCCTGTATCCCAATGAGCGGATCAAGCTCGAGACCGTGCGCGAGAACATCAGCGCCCGCGTCATGGACCTGCTCACCCCGCTGGGCAAAGGGCAGCGCGGCTTGATCGTCTCCCCTCCCCGCGCCGGCAAGACCATGCTCTTGCAAAGCGTCGCCAACTCCATCACCACCAATCATCCCGAAGTCGTGCTGATGGTCCTGCTCATCGACGAGCGCCCGGAAGAAGTCACCGACATGCAGCGTTCGGTCAAAGGCGAGGTGATCTCTTCGACCTTCGATGAACCGGCAGCCCGACACGTGCAGGTGGCAGAAATGGTGATCGAGAAAGCAAAACGCCTGGTCGAGCACAAGCGCGATGTGGTGATTCTGCTCGACTCAATTACTCGCTTGGCGCGCGCTTATAACACGATTGTTCCGCCCAGCGGCAAGGTGCTTTCCGGCGGCGTGGATTCCAACGCCTTGCAGCGGCCGAAGCGCTTTTTCGGTTCAGCGCGAAATATTGAAGAGGGCGGCTCGCTGACGATTATTGCGACCGCGCTCATCGACACCGGCTCGCGCATGGACGACGTGATCTTTGAAGAATTCAAAGGCACCGGCAACTCGGAAATCATTCTGGAGCGCAAGCTGGTCGATAAGCGCGTGTTCCCGGCCATCGACATTCAACGCTCCGGCACGCGTAAAGAAGAGCTGCTCATTCCTCGCGACGACCTGCAGCGCATTTGGGTGCTGCGCAAGGTGCTGAACCCGCTCTCCCCGGTGGAAGCGATGGAATTGCTCATCGACAAGCTGGGCAAGACCAAAGCCAACGGCGACTTCCTGTCGAACATGAGCTCGCTGTAAGCTTGCTTGTGTGTGGGCAGGCGCCCTCGCCCGCCAGTGAATTGAGTGTCAATCAATCGGCCGCTGGCCCCGATCCGGCGGCGCTAGCCAAGACCCAGCGTGAGCCCCAAGCTTTGCCTCCAGTGTCATTGAGGTCACGAACCTTGCCTTGAGCTTTGAGCTGTTTCATCAACGGGTAGAGTGTAGCCAAGCCTTTTCCGCTGTCAGAGGCACTATATGGCTGCCGCAGGCCGAGCGCTTCAGCTAGCTCCATGTTCGTCAAGCTGTCCGAGGAAAGCAGGTTCAATATCTCTCTCATGCGCTGCTCGGACAGGTTCCCGGGCTTTGTAGCGTCACCGGCTTTACGTGTCAGTGCGCCCACTCTCGCAGCTCCATGCTTGCGGCAAATGTACTTGATGCGCTGGACGGATGTCCCGTACTTGTTGGCGATCTGACCGTAGGTACTGTAAGCACGCATCTCGACGATGTCTTGGATTTCGTCGGTGGTGAACGGACGGTGGCACGGCCTGCCGGTTGTCCTGCGGCGCTTCATTTTTGCAATAGTCCTCTTTCGCCATGCCGGGTCCTGCCAAAGCTTGCGCATAAGCGGGCTGTGCACTTCTTTCCTGGCGGCCCACGCTTTGCTTGTGTCTCTCGACATTTCGATCTGTTCTCGGCAGGTAAGGCATGTGTCCTTGGAACGGCATCTCATGCAGTAGGTGACGCCTTCTCCTTCAAGCCATTTCCATTTTTTCGAGCCGCACTTCGTGCAGTGGCGTTCTTCGTCCGCCCACATTCGTTTAGCTCTTCCGCGTAACTTGTTCCTTTCTACCGGATTGCGAAAGAGCCGCTTCATCTTTTGGCTGATCTTACGCCTGGCTTCCGGCGTGTGGAGAACATGATGACGCTCCCTGATCCTGTCCAGATTCAGGCAACCGCATGACTTGGTGTTGCCGCTTCTCAAGCTGTGGCCTGCGACTACGACCTCGCTCCCACAATCACACTCGCAGACCCAAAAAGCCCCGGTTCTTCTATTGGGCTTTTTCTTAGCCAGCCTCCTAGCAACAAGACGGCTGAACCGCTGACCCGTGATGTCGATTAGCGTAGCCACGGTCCCCTTAACGCAAGGCCCTCAAGGGCCGGGTATGGACAACAGTTTCGGTCTTCCTGATCGGAATGATAGCATTAGCCTGGTTCTCGCTTTTCTTCTTGCCATCGACTATCCTTGCCCGTTCGGAAAATGTCTGCTCCCGCCAAGCACCGCTCTTTCTGGTTGCAGGAATGTGCGGGTGATGCTCCCGACCAACCGCCCCTCCAAGGCTCTGCGACAACCGACGTCGCCATCCTCGGCGGAGGCTACGTCGGCCTTTGGACGGCGCTGCGGATCAAGGAACTCCAACCCTCCTGTGATGTGACCGTGCTCGAGCAGGACATTTGCGGCGGTGGCGCGTCCGGCCGCAACGGCGGCTTCGTGCTTACGTGGTGGCCGAAGTTGGCTTCTCTCACCAAGCTGTGTGGACAGCAGGAAGCTGTACGGATTGGCCACAGCTCCGAGGCGGCGATCGACCAGATCGAAAGTTTCTGCGCCCAGCACGCCATTGGCGCCGATTTCCGGCGGGGCGGCTCGCTTTGGACAGCCACCTGCGACGCTCACTTGGGCTCCTGGGAGGGGGTTCTGCGCATTTGCGAGAAAATGGGCGTCGAGCCGTTCCGCCGGCTCGATCCTGCCGAAGTGGCCGCGCGGGCCGGTTCGCCGGTTCACCGAGCGGGAGTGTTTGAGTGGAGTGCCGCTATCGTGCAGCCGGCTGCGTTGGCGCGCGGCCTGCGGCGCGTCGCTCTGCAGAAGGGCGTTCGCATCCACGAAAACTCGAAAGCGTTCTCCTTTACCCGCAAGTCGCCGATTACAATTCAAACCGCACAAGGCTCGCTGAGCACTGACAAATTGGTCATCGCCACCAATGCCTGGGCCGCTTCTATTCGCGAGCTAGGCCGCGCCATTGTCGTAGTTTCCAGCGACATGGTTACCACCGCCCCCATTCCTGAGCGGCTGGAGAAGATTAGCTGGCACCAGGATCTCTCCATCACCGACTCGCAAACCATGGTGGACTACTACCGCATCAGCCGCGATGGCCGCATCGCGTTTGGCAAAGGCGGCTGGACCCTCGCCTACGGCGGCAACATCGGTGCAAATTTCGATCGCCACCCGCGCCGCGCCGCCGAAGTTACCGCCGATCTGCGCCGCTGCTATCCCATGTTGAACGATGTTCCCGTAACCCATGATTGGTCCGGTCCGATTGATCGCACGCCCGACAGCCTGCCTGTGCTGGGCTATCTGAACCGCGAGCGAAGCATCGTGTACGGGATCGGCTGGAGCGGCAATGGAGTCGGCCCGGCCGTGATTGGGGGAAAAATTCTGGCCAGCCTGGCTCTGGAGCGGGACGACGAATGGGCGCGCCATCCCTTGGTTGGACGCCCAGTGCGCGGCTTTCCCCCGGAGCCGATCCGCTACTTCGGCGCCCATCTTGTCCGCACCGCCGTGGCTGCGAAGGAACGCGCAGAGCTCGGAAACAAAAAGCCCTCCTGGTGGTCAGTGCAGCTTTCCAAGTTCGCGCCCGCTGGTGTGGAAGACAAAGGCTGAATTCGAACCAGGGACGGGCCGGGACCTTCGCGACGCGAGGGTTCCCGACGGCCATTCTGATCCATGCGCTCTTCAATGCAGTGGGGACCAATTCGTGAGCCGGCTGGGCCTGTTCAACGGCGGCCGTTCGTCCTTCTTCCCGAATTGACTTGATCCGTAGCTCAATTCTTAGTACCTTGCTGCTGAAGCCGTTCGCAGGCCGAGGTGCAGGTTGCCCATTACCGCCGTGGACTCGATCCCCCTAGCCGTAGAACATACCAAGCAACAACTGTTCGAGCCCTTCCGCCTTGGTCAATGGACGAAGCTTGCTTTTGTCGGGCTGCTGGCGGGAGAACTCGGTTCCAACGGATTCAACCGCTCCAACTTCCGGTTTCCCCGCCATGCAGGGACTACGCCGCACTTTGCGTTCCCGGGTTCTCTAGGAATTGACCACGTACTGCTGGCCGTTCTCATCGCCGCCGTCATTATTGCCGCGCTCGCCGTCGGAATCATCCTGATGTATGTAGGGAGCGTGATGCGCTTCGTCCTGTTCGATAGCATCATCGCAAGAGCGTGTCACATCCGCTGGCGCTGGAGCCGCAGGCTGGGCCCAGGGTGGCGGTACTTCGTTTGGAAGTTGCTCTACCTTCTTCTTACGGCAGTGGGCATCGGAGTACTGGTTGGAGTTCCCGTGGCCTTTGCGTTCGCCGAGGGGTGGCTCAGAGAGCCGAGCGCGCACCTGCCCGCTGTGGTGTTCGGCGGAGTCATTCTTTTCTTGGTGTTGCTCATCATCTTTGTGGCTACGGCGGTGATCCTGGTGCTGACCAAAGATTTTGTGGTTCCGCAGATGGCTCTGGAGGATATCGACGCAATGGAGGGATGGCGGCGACTGTGGCCCATGATGAAGGCCGAGAAGGGAGCATATACCGGTTACATTGTGATGAAGATTGTGCTCGCCATCGTCGCGGGCATTATGATTGGAGTGGCCGCGCTCATCTTAGGGTTGATCTACGCCATACCAACCGTAGGACTCAGCATCCTTGCGGTTCTCACGGGCAAGACGGCCGGGCTGACTTGGAACCCCAATACCATCGCTCTGGCCGTAGCCATCGTGTGCATTTTGCTGGCGATTTTTCTCTATTTGGTCTCCCTGATCTCGGTGCCCGCCATCGTATTCTTTCCCGCGTATTCCATCTATTTCTTTGCGGCGCGATACCCCCCACTGACCGCTGCCCTCTATCCCGCATCGCCTGCGCCAGCGGGTGCAGCACCCCGTCACGTTAGGTTGGCGGCTATGCCAGAGTCAATCGGATGAAGAGCGGGGACATCACCGCAGCGCGTTCCTTAGCTTGGCGTTTGCCTCCATGCGGCGGCTTGAATCGGCGTCCGATGGTGCGCTTTGATAATCCGAGCCGGTCCAAGAGCCGGAGATTAGTCAAGAACCGCCCTCTCAGGTTAAGCTCAAGCTAGCAGCCCGCGGTAAAGCTGGAGATTCGTATCAGGGCATGGCTTCAGGCATGCCGAAAGTGCAGCAAAACCGCGCCTTTAGGCGCCGGACTCTGAACACCGTCTTTCACCACCGGCTGCTAGCGCCCATGTTCGCCCGCAAAATCCGTGTCGAATACGAAGTCAACGGCCAACGGCGGCCCTGTCCGCTCAAGTGGCTGGACAGCTTTTCCATGCGCAACTTCACCAACGCCAGCCTCTTCGATGACACTCTGCCTGTGGCCGTCGGCCTGATGGAGATCGGAACCAATGTTCCCACTGATCAGCTCCAGGCGGCAATGGAAGACTGGTTCCGCAGAAAGAACTACCTGCCGAAGAGCGCTACGGTGGTGCTGGGCTCCGAGTCCGTCTCAAAATAGGATCACCCCGGCGCAGCCATCCACTCCGCAGAACCTATTCCGGAGGCGCTCGCTCCAGAGCTGCGAAACTTCGCGCCTCGAGGTGGGTTAGCACACTCAGCCCAAGAGCCAGCGCCGGACATACAGGCTGGAATCGCTCTGGATGTCTGGTAAGGTTTTTTGGAGTCGACTTTTCGGCAGTGGTGCCGAGATATTGGCTTGCTTGAAGTTACACACTTTGGTATGGGTCAGGTAACAACCTGTCCAGCCCATGACCAGGTGTGGTACGAAGTTTGCTAAAGGGACTGAATCATGGCTCAAGTACCGATTGTCGTGGGCGACGGGCACGCCAAGCTGGCGCTGGTTCACTTCGACGAGCAGGTTAGCGCGGTTGAAGAGACGCCGACCGAAGAACATGAGCTTTCCTGGAGGCTTATCGGCCTCGCCGTCATGGCCGTGGTCAGCGCCGCCGGCTGGGTGGTCATCTTGGCGGCTGCCAGGCACTTCCTTCGTTAAGAAATCATCCACAGGCCGTCAACCGGCGTATGTCAAGGTCCTAGAGTCTTCGGCTCCGCTCCGGTCGTCCCATTGCTTGGTGCAGAATCAGCATGCTTGGGGTGGCGTTTGTTGCCTTGGTAGAAACAATTGCGCTTGAGGAGTTGGCGCACCAAGCACTGATCGCGGAAGTAGATTCCGCATTGCAAGCAGACTTCCTCCGGGCCGCCATGGTGGTCCACGAGTTCGGCGGAGAGTCGGTCGAGCAATCTTGCGGTGCGTCGCAGTTCGTCTTTGGGAAATCCGCCGAAAACCCGGGCCAACGCATTGTCTCTCTTTTCTTCATAGGCAGCGAGCAAGCGGCGGCTGGGCTCGGTGAGGGAAAGGCAAATCTCACGCCGGTCCGGTTGGCCTTCTGCCCGGCGGAGCAGCTTGCGACGCACCAGTTTGTCGACTGCTTTGCTGGCGGCCGCATTGCTGACCCCCAAGAACAAAGCCACGTCGCTGATGGTGTGGGCTTCTGTCAGCTGCACCATCCTGAGAAGCTTGAACTGCGACAAGGTCAAATCCCGGTCGGCAATCTCCCCCAGCACCCTTTTCTCCAAGACCTCCTCTACCGCCGAGGCGAAGATGTGCGTGCTTCCCAGAAAGTCATACGTTACATCGCCGTTTCCGTCCTTGGGCATGTCGAATCCATTACTCCGTGAAAAGTGGTTTCCACGGTTAAATTTCGCCCGAGACTGATCGCTGGCGGGCATCGTCCCCTTGCCTGCAAGCTACCAGCCGAGCCGTCCCTTGGTGCTCGGGTTTACCTAGCCGTCCCGGTTGATGGACATTCGGCCAGTACTCGCGCACCAGCCACTCTGCGGCACGAGGCAGCGCGGCCTCGACCGCCGGCGACAGTCCGGGAGAAATTTCCTCGGGCAAAACCCCGGTCTGGCACGCTAGCACACGCACTTCGACCCCGCAAGCTTCCTGCAGCTCGCGCAGCAGATTCGACGTAGGTATCTGGTGCATGGAAAAATCGTCCAGCTTGATGGGTGGAATGTCAGCCGGATCGATTTCGAACATCTCTCCGACCGAGCGGCCCGCATCCAGCGCGTCCACAACCAGCAAACGCCGCGGATGTGCCGGACTAAGGCAAAGCGTAAACAACAGCTTGCGCACCCCAGTCCCCACATCTAGCATACACACGTCCTCAGGCACGCGATGGCGGGATTCCACGTAATCCACCAACGCGCACCCGAAGCCGTCATCTCCGAACAGAATATTGCCGCAGCCCAGCACCAGCGTGGGCTTTTGGCAATACTCGGGGAGATCGAATGGCTCGCTCTCCCGCATGGTTTTCTCTCCCACTAATTCGCCAGCGTGTCCAGCAACTTGCCGTCTGCGTCCACAATCTCTACCTTCACCGAAATCTTGCCATCCAGTCGATGGGTGGCACAGGAGAAACAGGGATCATAGGCGCGGATCGACATTTCAACTGTGTTCAGCACTCCCTGGTCATACTTGCCGTCATGGATCAAGGTCTTGGCAGCCTGTGTGACCGACATGTTGATGGGAGCGTTATTGTGGGTTGTGCCGACGATCAAATTGGCATTGGTGACCATGCCATCGGCGTCGGTAGTGTAATCGTGAATGAGCGTGCCGCGCGGCGCTTCCGTGCAACCTACGCCTCGTGCCGCCCGCGGTGTGACCTTTACTCGTGTGTCCGCGCTGATAATCTCCGGATCCTCGAGCAAGCGGATCGCATTTTCCGCGTTGTACAGCAGCTCGATCAGCCGCGCCCAGTTGTAGAGCAGCGTGAGCTGGGCCGGCCGGCCAAACTTCTCGCGGAACTCCACCAGTTCGGCTTGGGCCAGCGGCGTATCGATGAAGTCGCAGACGTTGATCCGCGCCAGCGTGTTGGTGCGGTAAATCCCCGAAGGTTTCGCCAGGTCCATGGAGAAGTTGCCCCACTTTTTGGCGTACGGGAATTTCAGGTAACTCCACGACTCGATGTGCTCGCTGATGTAGTCGGTGTAACGGTCGTAGGGAAAATCCTCGAACGAGCCGTCAGTGGCCATCATGCGAAGCTTGCCGTCGTAGAGGTTGAGCGCGCCGTTGTCCTTCACCGTCCCCAGGAACCCAGTGGTGATGACTCCCACAGACTTCACCGTCTCCAGGTACTTGGGGAAGACATTCTCTTTGGCAAAGGCGATGGAGAACTTAGCTAGCGCGAGCGTCTCGTCCGCCATCTTGCGCACTTCGTCACGTTTCTGCGCCGAGAGCGGTTTGCTGAAGCCTCCCGGAACCACCGCCTGCGGGTGGATCGCCTTGCCCGCTATGATTTCCAACATGTGGGCCGCCATGTGCCGCACCTTGACGACCCGCTGGGCTACGTCCGGCGCAGCTTTCAGAATTCCAATCACGTTGCGAATGGAATAATCGGCGTCGGGCCCGAGCAGGAAGTCGGCGCCCGCCAGGAAGTAGAAGTGCAGGATGTGCTCTTCCACATACGCGATGCTGTTGCAGAGTTCGCGCAGCTTCTTGGCGGCCGGAGGCGGATCGACCCCGAACACGGCGTCGCAGGCCTTGGCCGACGCCAGGTGGTGCGACCAGGGACACACGCCGCAGATGCGCGGCGTAATACGCGGCATGTCCTCCACCGGACGGCCGAGGCAGAACTTCTCAAAGCCGCGCAGCTCGATCACGTTGACCCGAGCCTGGTCCACGTTGCCGGCGTCGTTGAGTTGAATGGTGACCTTTGCGTGACCCTCAATGCGGGTAACAGGTTGAATGACTAATGTTTTCGCCATAGTTCACCTCTTGGGCAGCGGACGCAAACGGCCGCCGGCGCCGGAAAATCGGTTGAAGGTGGCGGCCCGGTCCGGAATCTGTTTCGGATCGAGGCCGATGGACGACAGCGCACCCATCATGTCCACCATGGGGTTGGCTTTGTCCGAGAGTGGCCCGAAGCAACCCTCGCACGGCATATATACGTTAATGCAGCGCGGCACGCCATCGTGCCCGGCGCAGCCGCCACGGGTAGCAGGACCTAGGCACATGATTCCCTGCTCCATCAGGCAGCGCATTTCGGTCAACGGCGCTCCCGGCGTGAACTCCGGCCCCTCCAAGCGGCGCTTCAACGAGGAAACCGCCTTCTTTTCCCGCTTGGTTGGGCACTCGTCGCAAACGCTCTTCGTGGACAAGGCAGGCAATGGCTTGCCTTGCAGAAGAGCAATCAGCGCGCCGGCCACCATCTCTGGCGTGGTCGGACATCCGGGCAACGACGCGTCTACCTTGACCACTTCGCTTAACGCATACACCAGGTCCGTCAGCACCGGGATTTGCTCCCGGGGCAGGCCGTTCTTTTCCGTGGTGACGCTGCCGCGGTAAACCTTCTCCATGAGTTCGTCCGTGGTGGACTGGTTGGCCAGCGCGGGAATGCCGCCGCAGGTCGCGCAGGAACCCAGGGCTATCAGGATCTTGCACTTCTTGCGCATTTCCAGCGCCAGTTTCTTGTGCTCATCACTGCGGACCCCCCCGGCAATCAGGCCCACATCCGCTTCCGGGATCTCCATCTCTGCTTTCTCGCCAGTCTGACCGAAAAGCTTGTGGTCCATCAGCACTGGCATGTGCACTATTTCGATCTGCTTAAGTACATCGATCAGCGGTTCACCGATATCGAGGATCGTGACTTCGCAGCCGCCGCAGATGGCGAACCACTCCTCAGCAACTCGAGCCGCCATGCTGCACCTCCTTCCAAAATTAGAATTTATGACCCTTAGGACCAGCCCCTGGGTCCCGCCAGCCGGCTGCTCCCCGCCGACAACTCGAAGCGCTCTCTACAAGCGGTCTCCGGCTGCCATAGCGGGGGGTTGCGAAACAAGCGTGCAGAACTGCGCGACAACGCGCCATGCTGTGGCCGAACCAATGTCCCATATGCCACCGCCGAGATGCAGGATCCTTTCCAGCGAAACGTACACTAAGCCTGGATGATTGTCAACTAAATATATTTTTAGTCTGGTTAAATAATTTTCTTGACGCCTTCCCGGACCGGGACTAGAGTATAGGGTCGCAGTCTGGCCTGGAGCGAACCCGTGCAAAATTTTCGCATCTCAAGGAACCTTGCATCATGACCCCGAACCTCTCTCTGTTGTGTGACGGAAAGAAATTCATGTGGGACGGCCGGTTCTACACCACGCGGGAAGAGGCGTCCACCGCGGAAAAGGCCTACCGGTTGGAAAACTTCGAAGTTTGCCTGAGCGAAGAAGAAGGAAAGTTTTTGGTTTATACCCGGAAAGTTATCAAAGAGGTCGTTGTAACAGTAAATTGACGGCATCCTTAGCAACAGGAGGTGGCCGATGGCCGCAGGAATCCTTCCAGTTAGCGATCCAACGCTACTAGCCGATATCCGGCGCTACGGGAAGTTCGATACCACGGGCTGTTATCAATGCGGAAGCTGCACGCTTTCCTGCGATCTGGTGGAAAACTCCGTCAGCTTTCCCCGCAAGAGCATCCGCTACGCGCTGCTGGGATTGAGGCAGCCGCTGGTAGGTAGTCTGGAACCCTGGGTCTGCCACGACTGCGGCGACTGTTCCATCAAGTGCCCGCGCCAGGCCGAGCCCAGAATCTCCATGATGACGCTCCGGCGCTTTCTGAGCGGGCAGTACGACTGGACCGGTCTCGGTGCCAAGCTCTACCAGTCCGATGCCTGGTACCTCGGTTCGCTGATTTTCATCGCCCTTGTTACCTTGGCACTGATCATCGGCTTCCACGTCTGGTACCTGTCGATGCCGGCCCGCGACTTCGCCACCACGCCCCTCGGCCTCGAGCACATGTTCCCCACCATGACGTACTACACGCTCACGGTGATACTTCTTCCGCTGCTGCTCTTGCTGTCCCGTGTCATCCACATCTGGCGGTTGACCCTGAGGGACGAGCACATCCCGCTGTTCGCGTATGTGGCTGAGTGGTGGACCTACGTGTACCAGTCGGTCACCCACTCGCTGATGCGCAAGTGCCCGGAGAAAGGCCGATGGCTAGGGCATTGGCTGCTTGCCCTCGGCACGGTCATGATGCTGGCCGTTAAGACCTTCGGTTTGCGCTGGTTTCAGACCGACAATATCTATCCCTTCTATAACCCGCAGCGCTGGATCGGGTACTTCGCCGCCGGCTTCATTCTTTATGGAATCGGAGACATCTCGATCGGTCGCTGGCGCGCGAAGAAGGAGTTCTACAAGGAGACCCATTTTCACGATGTGGTCTTTCCCGTTTTGATCACCTTGACGATACTCAGCGGCTTGGTGGCGCACATTCTGCGCTACGCCGGTTTCGCTCTAGCCTGTCATTATGCTTACGCATTGCACGTCATCATCGCGACTCCCATGCTGGTGATCGAGATGTCATTCGGCAAGTGGTCGCACATGGTCTATCGTCCTCTGGCCCTGTATTTCTTGGCGGTCCGGAAACGAGCTTTACAACAGGCACCCCTAGGGGAGGCGGTTCCTCATGCCATCTGATGGAATCAAAAAGCAGCCAATCGGTGCTGCACTGGTAGTGGGCGGCGGTATCGGGGGAATGCAAGCGGCCCTCGACCTGGCCGGCGGTGGTATCAAGGTTCATTTGCTCGACTGCAAACCCGCCATCGGCGGCGTCATGGCCCAGCTCGATAAAACCTTCCCCACCAACGATTGCGCCATGTGCACCATGGCGCCCCGCCTGGTGGAGATCGGTCGCCACAAGGGCATTGACATTCTCACCCTTAGTGAAGTCGAACGCGTTGAGGGACGGCCCGGGAATTTCACCGTCACCATCAGGAAACATGCCCGCTTCGTTGACCTGGCCAAGTGCACCGGCTGCGGCGCCTGTACAGAAGAGTGCCCCGTGGTGCTCCCGTCGGAATTCGACCAGGGTCTGGCCGACCGCAAAGCGATCTTTAGGCCCTACCCGCAAGCTGTCCCCAACATCTTTACGATCTCTCGCCGCGGCACCGCGCCCTGCCAAGCCACTTGCCCGGTCCATCAAGGCGGCCAGGGTTATGTCGCCCTGATTGCCCAACGGCGCTTTGAAGAAGCGCTGCAGGTTATTTTGCGCGACAACCCGCTGCCGTCCATTTGCGGCCGCGTCTGCACCCACCCCTGCACTTCTGCGTGCACTCGCTGCCAGGTCGATGATCCCGTCAATCTGCCCGGCTTGAAGCGCTTCGTCACAGACCAATTCCCGGACTACAAGTTGCCGCAACCTACGGTTCCCGATCGCGAGGAAAGAGTCGCCATCATCGGGTCCGGTCCGGCCGGACTTGTCTGTGCCTATCAGCTCCGGCAAAAGGGCTATCGTCCGACAATTTTTGAGGCGCAACCCATGGCGGGCGGTATGCTGACTGTCGGCATCCCGGAATACCGCCTCCCGCGGCGAACTTTGAATGGCGAAATCAATAAGCTGCGCGCTATCGGTATTGAAATCCTTCTGGAAACGCCCGTGGGCCTCAGCATCACCTTCGAGGAACTGCGCAAGAGCTACGCCGCCGTCTTCATTGCGATTGGGGCCCACGTCGAACGGAAACTCAATATTCCCGGGGAGAACCTGCCCGGCGTCAGTGGCGGAGTGGAGTTCCTGCGCCGCGTGAATCTCGACAAGCCGGTACTGCCCGGCAAACAAGTCCTGGTGATTGGCGGGGGAAACTCCGCTCTGGACGCGGCCCGCACAGCTCTTCGCTGCGGAGCCACGGACGTCACCATCGTTTATCGCCGCACCCGCGCCGAAATGCCGGCCGATCCGCGTGAGGTCACTGACGCGGAGCGCGAGGGCATCAAACTGATGTTCCTGGCCGCTCCCAAGTCCTTTAAGGCAGGCGCGGAAGGGCGCGTCGCTGGCCTGGAATGCCTGAAGATGAAGCTCGGCAAGCCCGACTCCAGCGGCCGTCCCGCTCCCGAACCGGTTTCCGGCTCCGAATTCGTCCTGCCCTGCGACGCCGTCATCGGCACTATCGGCCAGTTCCCCGATGTGGGCAGCCTGGGCGAGCGCCTCGGCCTGGAAACCACCAAATGGGGAACGCTCAAGGCTGATTCTCTCACCCTGGAAACGTCAGTCCCCGGAGTATTTGCCGGCGGCGACTGTGTGACCGGCCCCGACGTGGTCATCAACGCAGAGCTGGCTGGCAAAAAAGCGGCCACCTCCATTGATCGTTGGCTCAATAAACAGGACCTGCGCCTGGGACGTGAGATGGAAGGGCCGTACCGCACCGAATACGAAGTGGACACCACTGGAGTGCTCATGCAACGCCAGATCCACATGCAGGCCCTCGACCCCGCAACTCGCGGAAGGACTTTCGCCGAGGTTCACGTCGGCTATACCGTGGACGAAGCGGTTGCCGAAGCCAAGCGTTGTCTGGCCTGCGGGGTTTGTTGCGATTGTCATCTTTGCGCCGACGCCTGCGAGGCGCATGCCATCGACTACCTCCAGCGGGAGGAGAAGGTCGAGCTGAATGTCGGCGCCATTATCCTTGCTCCCGGCTACGAGGTCTACGATGCCCGTCTGAGTAAAGATCTCGGTTATGGGCGCTTCCCCAACGTGGTCACCTCCCTGGAGTTCGAGCGGATCATGTCCGCCTCCGGCCCGTTCTCCGGCCATGTGGTCCGGCCCTGGGACCACAAAGAGCCGAAGCGTATCGCTTTTCTGCAGTGCGTCGGATCACGCGATTCGGAACATGATTTCTGTTCCTCGGTTTGCTGCATGTATGCCACCAAGGAGGCGATCATCGCCAAGGAGCACCTCGGCGAGGGGCTGCAGTGCGACGTCTTCTTCATGGACCTGCGCGCCTTCAGCAAGGGCTTCGAGCAGTACTACCACCGGGCGGAAGAGCTGGGCGTGCAGTACATCCGTACCCGCGTGCCGATCATCGAGGAAGTTCCCGAAACCCGGGACTTGATCGTCAAGTATCTCGGCGAGGACGACCGAAAACTCTCACGCGAGTACGACCTGGTGGTGCTTTCCGTCGGCATGCAACCGCCGAAAGAGGTGAAGGCGCTGGCCGAGCGATTTGGCATCGAGCTTAACCAATTCAACTTCTGCACCAACTCGGAATTCCGCCCCGCGGAATCGTCGCGGCCTGGAATTTACGTTGCCGGCCCATTTGTCGAGCCCAAGGACATTCCCGAGACCGTCATGCAGTCTTCGGCGGCGGCCGCGCAGGTGCTTTCGCTTTTGCGGGACGCGCGCGGCACCCTGATCTCGCCCAAGACGTATCCCCCGGAAAGAGACGTGGCGGCGGAAGAGCCTCGCATCGGCGTCTTTGTCTGTCATTGCGGCACCAACATTGCCGGGGTCGTCAAGGTCCCGGACGTCGTGGAGTATGCGAAGACACTGCCCAACGTGGCGTATGTCGAAAACAACCTCTACACCTGTTCTAACGACACGCAGGATCGGATCAAGGAGAAGATCATCGAGCACAATTTGAACCGGGTGGTGGTCGCTTCCTGCACGCCCCGCACCCACGAGGCTCTGTTCCGCAACACGCTGGCCGAGGCGGGACTCAATCCTTACCTGTTTGAGATGGCCAACATCCGCGACCAGTGTTCCTGGGTGCACATGCATCAGCCGGAAGAAGCCACGCACAAGTCTCGCGACCTGACCAGGATGGCGATCGCCAAAGCGCGCATGCTGCAGCCGCTCCAGCGGCACACGGTCAAGGTGGAAAAGTCTGCCCTGGTCATCGGCGGCGGCTTGTCAGGTATGAGCGCGGCCCTGTCCCTGGCTAATCAGGGATTCGACGTCTATCTCGTGGAGAAAGAGAAAGAGCTGGGCGGGAACCTGCGCCATCTCCACTATTCGCTCAACGGGGCGCGCCCGCAAAACGAGCTGCTGCGTATCCGGGGAGAAGTCGACGAGAACAGCAAGATCCATCTCTTCACCGGCGCCGTCATCGAAAGCATCGACGGAACCATTGGGAACTTCAAGACCAAAATCCTCGCTCAGGGTGAGACCACCGAGGTCATTCACGGGGTGGTGATCGTCGCCACCGGCGCCAAGGAGTACCGGCCAAAAGATTACCTCTACGGACAAGAGCGGAACGTCTTGACCCAGCGCGAACTCGAACAGCGCCTGGTTACAGGCACAGGTTGGATGCCATCCGACAATGGCAGCCGGCCAAAGTCCGTGGTCATGATCCAGTGCGTGGGCTCGCGCGAGCCGGACCACCCCTACTGCTCGCGGGTGTGCTGCGCCGAAGCCATCA
>Ga0187784_10002247_pt1 | contig 15480 bp, 12 predicted proteins | sample 1015_SJ02_MP15_2_FD_132964 | JGI IMG/M metagenome (GOLD analysis project Ga0187784, IMG submission 132964) | Tropical peat soil microbial communities from peatlands in Department of Meta, Colombia - 1015_SJ02_MP15_20_MG | ecosystem: Environmental > Terrestrial > Soil > Wetlands > Peat | place...
CACACATGCACCTGCTCGGCGCCCCAGCGTTGGCGGGCATCATCCTTGTTAAGGCCGGAGAGATCGCCATAGTCACGCTCATTGAGCGCCGCGTCCTTGATGACCGGAATGCCGGTAAGGCCCATTTCCTCGAGCATGAGATCGAGCGTGCGCTGCGCGCGCTTGAGCGCCGAGGTGTAGGCGCAGTCGAACTTCAGTCCCTGCGCCTTGAGCTTGCGCCCGGCCGCGCGCGCCTCGGCAACGCCAGCTTCCGTCAGGTCGACGTCCCGCCACCCGGTGAACAGATTCTTCAGGTTCCATTCGCTCTGGCCGTGACGCACCAGCACGAGAAGACGGTCGTTCATTGCAGGTCCTGTCCATTTCGTCATCACCGGGCTTGTCCCGGTGATCTCGCTTAGTCGCACCAAACCCATCGGGATGGCCGGGCACCAGGGCGTTCACGCCCGTCTTCAGACGGGCTATGCCCGGCCATGACGAGAGGAGAGTTAATCCTTCAATCCCAGCACATCCAGCATCGAGTAAAGTCCCGGGGGCCGGCCCTGGGTCCATTTCGCCGCCTTCAGCGCGCCGCGTGCGAAAATCATGCGGTCGGTCGCCTTGTGGCTGAGCTCGACGCGCTCGTCATGGCCGGCGAAGATCACCGTGTGGTCGCCCGCCACGTTTCCCCCGCGCAGCGAGGCGAAACCGATATTGCCGCGCTTGCGCGCGCCGGTGTGGCCGTCGCGGCCGCGCTCGGAATGCGTCTTCAGCTCGATGCCGCGCCCGGCCGCCGCCGCCTCGCCGAACAGCAGCGCGGTGCCGGACGGCGCATCGATCTTCTTGTTGTGATGCAGCTCGACGATCTCGATGTCGAACTCCTCGTCGAGCGCCTGCGCAACCTGCTTCACCAGCACCGCAAGGAGATTGACGCCGAGGCTCATATTGCCGGACTTGACGATCACGGTTTTCTTCGCGGCTTCGGCGACGATCGCATCATCGGCCGCCGACATGCCGGTGGTGCCGATGATGTGCGCAAGATGCGTCTCGGCGGCGAGCGGGGCGAGCCGCACGGTCGCGGCCGGCACGGTGAAATCGAGGATCGCGTCGGCGGCAGCCGCGAGCGGGCGCACCTCGCTCGTGACCAGCACGCGGTTCGGCGGCAGACCGGCGAGCACGCCGGAATCCTGGCCCAGCAGGGGCGAGCCCTGGCTTTCGAGCGCGCCCGCCAGCGTCACGCCGCCCGTCTCGCTGATCGCCTTGACCAGCGTGCGCCCCATGCGCCCGCCGGCGCCGGCCACGATCAGCCGCATGTCTGGCATCGGGACAACCCCATCCATCCAGCGCGTAGGGTGGGCAAAGGCGCGGTCCCGCGTATGGACCTCTCCACATGCAACAGCACAGCGCCGTGCCCACCATTAACACAACGCCTCGAAGCGGTGGGCACGGCGCGCATAGCGCGCGCCTTTGCCCACTCTACGAGTGCTCCCGCTCTCTCGGCGCGGGTATATCAGCCCGGCTGCGGGCCGTCATAGCCCTCGATGATCAGCACATCGCCGACCGAATGGGCCTGGCGGATCTTGATGTTGGCCTGATATTCCGGCGAGTTGTAGCAGGCGAGCGCGGCCGCGTAGTCGGGAAACTCGATCACCACATTGCGCGAGCGCGCGCTCCCTTCCGGGTTTTCGAACTTGCCGCCGCGCACCACGAACCTGCCGCCGAACTTCTTGAAGATCGCCGGATTGTTCGCCATGTAGGGCTTGTAGCCCTCCTCGTTGTGCACCTCGACGCGCCCGATCCAGTAACCCTTCGGCATGTTGCCTCCTGCGCTTTCCTGCGTCATCACCGGGCCGGCGCGCCAGCGCCGAGACCCGGTGATCCCGATTGAACTGTCATCGGCCCTGCCTCCCTTATCGGGATCGCCGGGTCAAGCCCGGCGATGACGCGCTTTCGTTGGTGCGTGATCTTATCCGAAAATCGGCTTCCACCCCGGATCGGGTCCGGGGCAAGCTTTTTCGGGATCACGCACTAATCGGCGGCGGATGAAATCTCGCGCACGATTGCGGCGGCCTCCGCGCGCGGATCACGCGCCGCGGTGATCGGCCGCCCGACCACCAGATAGTCGGCGCCGGCACGAATCGCCTGTGCGGGCGTCGCGACTCGCTTCTGGTCGCCCGGATCGGAGCCCGCCGGGCGCACCCCCGGCGTCACCAGCAGCAGGTCGTTGCCGACGCCGTGGCGCAGCGCGGAAGCTTCCTCGGGCGAGCAGACGAGCCCGTCGATGCCGATGGCGCGCGCCTGCTGCGCGCGACGCGCGACCAGCGCCGCGACATCGGCCGCATAGCCGGCCTCGGCGAGATCGCGATCGTCGTAGGAGGTCAGCACCGTCACGGCGAGGAGCTTCAGACCCGCGCCGCCGCGCGCCTCGACCGCCGCCCGCATGGTCTGCGGATAGGCATGCACGGTGAGGAACGTCACGCCGGTCCTCGCCACGCTCTCGACGCCTTTCTCGACCGTGTTGGCGATGTCGTGCAGCTTCATGTCGAGGAACACGCGCTTGCCGGCGCGGATCAGGCTGTCGACGAAGGAAAGACCGCCCGCGAAGGCGAGCTGGTAGCCGATCTTGTAGAAGCTCGCCGCATCGCCGATCCGCTCGACCATCGCGTCGGCCTCCTGCACCGAAGACAGGTCGAGGGCGACGATCAGGCGGTCTTTCGGATCAAGCGCCAATCCGTTCTCCAGACCCCGTAGGGCGGGCAAAGCTTGCTCCCGCGGGAGCGGGAGCGGGCGTGCCCGCCGTGACGCGTGATGGCGGGCACGGCGCGCAAGTGCGCGCCTTTGCCCGCCCTACGACTGCGTGCGAGCGCAATGCCGCAGCGGCTGCCTCAAGTCAAATTCGAAAGCGAGATGGTGCAGATCAGCTCTGCCGATAGACCCACACCCGCGCCGGCGGCATGTTGCGCCAGATGCGCTCGGACGCCTCGACCTTGATGCCGGCAAGCCTCGGGATCGGCGGCACCACCGCATAGGTGAACTGCACGAACGGCGCGTTCGGCGCCAGCAGCGCGAGCGCCTCGCGCAACAGCCGCATGCGCGCGCGTAAGGGCTTGGTCATCAGCGGCAGGCCGGAGACGACCGCGGACGCCGCATGGCGCGCCACGGATTCTTTCATTGGCGCATATCCTTTTCGGAAAACCGGTGCCCACTTTTCCGGGATATGCGCGAGCGCTTCGCGCAGCCGATAGGCGTCGGCATGCACCACGGTCGCCTGCGGAAACCGCTTCTCCAAGAGCTGGCAGAACTTCGGATCGAACTCGCACAGCACCAGGCGCTTCTCGTCGACGCCATGCTCGAGCAGCGCCTCGGTCACCGCCCCGGTGCCGGGGCCGAGCTCGATCACCGGGGCGTCGCCATGGCGATCGACATAGCGCGCCATCGCGCGCGCGAGTTGCTTGCCCGAGGGCGTCACCGCCCCCATGGTCAGCGGATTCTCGATCCAGGAGCGGATGAAGCGCATCTCGTCGTTGAGACGGATGCCGTTCTTCTCCTCGAAGCGGCGCAGGCGCATTTCGATGTTGCGGCTGATGCGCGCTTCGATCAGGCGGAACGGACGCTCCACCTTCTCCTCGAACTGCTGCTCGATCAGACGGACGCGCTTGTCGATGTTCTTCCCGATGATCTGCTCGAACAGGCGATAGCGCCTTTCGAACTGCGCAAGGGTCTGCATGGGCATCGGGAACGCGACCGGGATGAATTATTGCAGTTTTGTAACGGTAACGCCTAACGCCCACAGCCGCGAGGGTCAAGCCAGAATTGGCTCAAGAACGGATCAAGCAGAACCCGGCTCCTTGCCGAGGCCGCCGAGGAAATCCTTAACTTTGGAGAAGAATCCGGCCGTTTCCGGCTGAGTCTCGGTCGACGAGTGCTTGTCGAATTCCTGCAGCAATTCCTTCTGGCGCTTGGTCAGCTTCTGCGGCGTCTCGACCAGCACCTGCACATACATGTCGCCGCGCTCGCGCGCGCGCAACACCGGCATGCCCTTGCCGGCGAGCCGGAAGCGCCGGCCGGACTGCGTGCCTTCCGGCACCTTCACCTTGGTGTGGCCGCCACCGATCGTCGGCACGTCGAACGCGCCGCCGAGCGCCGCCGCCACCATCGAGATCGGCATGCGGCAATGCAGGTCGGCGCCGTCGCGCTGGAAAAACTGGTGCGGCGCGAGCGAGAGGAAGATGTAGAGATCGCCGTTCGGGCCGCCGCGCACGCCGGCCTCGCCCTCGCCGGCAAGGCGAATGCGCGTGCCGTCCTCGACGCCGGGCGGGACGTTCACCGAGAGCGTGCGCTCGCGCATCACGCGGCCGGAGCCGGAGCAGCTCGGGCACGGATTTTCGATCACCTGGCCGCGGCCCTGGCACGAGACGCAGGTGCGCTCGAGCGTGAAGAAGCCCTGCTGATGGCGCACCTTGCCGGCGCCGCCGCAGGTCGGACAGGTCTTCGGCTTCGAGCCGGATTTCGCGCCCGAGCCGGAGCAGGCCTCGCAGGTCACCGAGGTGGGGATGCGCACCTGCGCGGTCTTGCCCTCGAACGCCTCCTCGAGCGTGATCTCCATGTTGTAGCGCAGGTCCGCGCCGCGCTCGCGCCCGCCGCGGCCGCGCCGGCCGCCCGAGAACAGGTCCTCGAAGATGTCCGAGAAGGTCGAGGCAAAGTCGGCGCCGAAGCCGGCGCCCTGGCCGCCCATGCCGCCATGCTCGAATGCCGCATGGCCGAAGCGATCGTAAGCCGCGCGCTTCTGGTCGTCCTTCAGGCAGTCATAGGCCTCGTTGATCTCCTTGAAGCGGTGCTCTGAGTCCTTGTCGCCCGGATTGCGATCCGGATGCCATTTCATCGCGAGCTTGCGATAGGACGCCTTGAGCTCGCCGGCGCTCGCGGTGCGCGTCACCTCGAGGATCTCGTAGTAGTCGCGCTTGGCCATCGTCGCTCGTGTCGCTTTGGAGTGTCACAGCAAAGAGCCTCGTCCCGCGAGGAACGAGGCTCTCCCATCAGATCAAACGATAGCAACGTGCCCCACCCCTTGCGCGGCCCTTGGTCGACCTTGGGGCGCCCGCAGGATGAGGCACATCAGCCGGCTCCGCGTTAAGCCGACTTCTTCTTGTTCTTGTCGTCGTCGACCTCGGTGAACTCCGCGTCGACGACGTCGTCCTTGGCCCCGCCGGGGGCGCCGGCAGCGCCGCTCGCCGCCTGGTCCTTCTGCGCCTGCGCGTACATTGCCTCGCCGAGCTTCATCGCGGCCTGCGCCAGGGCGTTGGTCTTGGCCTTGATGTCATCGGCATTGTCGCTCTTGATCGCCTCGCGCAGCGAGGCCATCGCGTCCTCGATCGCCCGGCGCTCGTTGTCGCCGACCTTCGAGCCGTGCTCGGCGAGCGACTTCTCGGTCGAGTGGATCAGCGCCTCGGCGTGGTTCTTCGCCTCGACCTGCTCCTTGCGCTTCTTGTCCTCGGCGGCGTGCGCCTCGGCGTCCTTCACCATCTTCTCGATGTCGACGTCGGAGAGGCCGCCCGAGGCCTGGATGCGGATCTGCTGCTCCTTGCCGGTGCCCTTGTCCTTGGCCGACACGTTGACGATGCCGTTGGCGTCGATGTCGAAGGTGACCTCGACCTGCGGCACGCCGCGCGGCGCCGGCGGAATGCCGACGAGATCGAACTGGCCGAGCATCTTGTTGTCGGCCGCCATCTCGCGCTCGCCCTGGAACACGCGGATCGTCACCGCGGTCTGGTTGTCCTCGGCGGTCGAGAACACCTGGCTCTTCTTGGTCGGGATCGTGGTGTTGCGGTCGATCAGGCGCGTGAACACGCCGCCGAGCGTCTCGATGCCGAGCGAGAGCGGCGTGACGTCGAGCAGCAGCACGTCCTTGACGTCGCCCTGCAGCACGCCGGCCTGCACCGCCGCGCCGATCGCCACCACCTCGTCGGGGTTGACGCCCTTGTGCGGCTCCTTGCCGAAGAACTGCTTCACGACCTCCTGGACCTTCGGCATGCGGGTCATGCCGCCGACCAGAACCACCTCGTTGATCTCGCCGGCCGAGATGCCGGCATCCTTCAACGCCTTGCGGCACGGCTCGACGGTCTGCTGAATGAGATCGTCCACCAGCGCTTCGAACTTCGCGCGCGTCAGCTTCAAGGTCAGATGCTTCGGACCCGAGGCATCCGCGGTGATGAACGGCAGGTTGATCTCGGTCTGCGTGGTCGAGGACAGCTCGATCTTCGCCTTCTCGGCAGATTCCTTCAGCCGCTGCAGCGCGAGCTTGTCGCGGCGCAGGTCGATCCCCTGCTCCTTCTGGAACTCGTCGGCGAGATAGTTGACGAGCCGCATGTCGAAGTCCTCGCCGCCCAGGAACGTGTCGCCGTTCGTGGACTTCACCTCGAACACGCCGTCGCCGATCTCGAGGATCGAGATGTCGAACGTGCCGCCGCCGAGGTCGTAGACCGCGATGGTGCCGGTCTTCTTCTTGTCGAGGCCGTAGGCGAGCGCGGCCGCGGTCGGCTCGTTGATGATGCGCAGCACTTCGAGCCCGGCGATCTTGCCGGCGTCCTTGGTGGCCTGGCGCTGGGCGTCATTGAAGTAGGCAGGCACCGTGATGACCGCCTGCTCGACCTTCTGCCCGAGATAGGCCTCCGCGGTCTCCTTCATCTTCATCAGGACGAAGGCGGAGATCTGCGAGGGCGAATAGGATTTCCCCTCGATCTCGACCCAGGCGTCGCCGTTGCTCGCCTTGGTGATCTTGTAGGGGACGAGTTTCTTGTCCTTCTCGACCATCGGGTCGTCGTAGCGCCGTCCGATCAGGCGCTTGACCGCGAAGATGGTCTTTTCCGGATTGGTGACCGCCTGGCGTTTCGCCGGCTGGCCGACGAGACGTTCGCCGTCGTCGGTGAAGGCCACGATCGACGGCGTGGTGCGCGCGCCCTCGGCGTTCTCGATGACTTTGGGCGTCGCGCCTTCCATGACGGCGACGCAGGAGTTGGTGGTGCCGAGGTCGATGCCAATGACCTTAGCCATGTCTTTCCTCTCTTTCCGGCAGATCGGCCGGGCCTTGCAAATCAGCGCCCGAACAGGGGGGTCAGACGGGTCCGAAACCCGAAAGAACGCCCCGCTCCGATCCCCATTAACTGACGGCGCCGCCCCCGGGCGGCGTCCATTGGCTCATATAGGACGGGCATTTAGGCGTGCAAGCGCTTTGATCACGAAATTGCGAGGCGGGTGAGTCGGTTAGCGGCCGGCCGGCCGGTTCCGGACCTCAAGGGCTCCCCCGCGCAGGCCGGTCCCGGTCAGGGCTTCGCCCGATAGACGAGCATCGGCCCGTCGACCGCGACCGGCTCAAGCCAGTCCGGCACCTGCCGCGCCTGCATCCGGCCCCACAGGCTCGCGTCGAGCGCGGATTTGGTCAGGTCGGCGAGATCGTCCGGGGCGCGGCCCCCGCAGGTCACCACATAGGTCGCGCCGGCGCGCGCGACTGCGCGGCGCGCCGCCTCTGGCGGCGCGGCGAGGATCTCGTGCGCGGCGAGAATCCCGGCCGAGAGCCGGTGATAGGGCGCCGCCACGATGCGGTGCGGCGTCAACGCCAGCAGAAACGGCCCGAAGTCGATATTGGCGGCAATCACGCCGGCCGGCAGTCGCGCGAGGGGCGCGTAGCTCGCATTGTCGAGGCAGGCGTCGTGCTTCGGCGGCTCGAGACCGCCGCGGTCGCCGAGCCCGGCCGCCTTCGCGATCCCGATCACGCCGACCGAAAGCACCGCCGGCGTCAGCAGCAGCGAGAGCGCCACGCGGGGCAGGAGCGCGTTCAGCCGGAACGTCCCGAACAGCCGCAGCGCCAGCGCCGCGACCAGCGGCATGCCGAGCCAGGTCGCGTAGAAATAGGCCTTGACGGCCGCGAGCGTGGTGAGGAACGCGACCGCAAACGCAGCGCTGGCCGCGAGCGCGCCGAAATCGCGGCGCGCCGCGCGATCGCTTAGCAGCAGCAGCGTCGCCAGAACCGCGGCGACCGGGAAGGCCGCGACCGCGAGCCCGGTCACCGGCGTCTTCAGCGCGAGCGCGATCAGCGGCTGCATCTCGGCGACGCGGCTGAGCCACATGGACCAGACTTGCGGGTCCATCATGGCGTAGGGGCCCTTGAGGCAGCGCGGCTCGATCATGAGAAAGGCCGCGGCCGCAACCGCGCCGACCGCAAGCGCGCAGGCGAGCCGCGCGGCGCGGCGCTCGCTTGCGAAATAGCCGGCGGCGGCAAGGCCGAGCCCGCCGATGCCGACCAGCGCAAGCCAGTTGATCGCGATGGCATCGCAGGCGGCATTGCGCCAGTTGTCCGGTCCGACCAGGGCAAAGAACGCCGCCGTCGCGCTCACCGCGAGCGCGAGGCCGTATTCGGCCGCCGCGCGCGCGCCCGCGCCGTCGAGCGCGTAGCGCAGCGCGAACGCGGCGCCGCAGACGAGCAGATAGGGCAGGCACTCGAGCCCGACGCCGAGCGCGAGCCCGGTCAGCGCGCCGGCGGCGAGCGCGGCGAAACGCACGCGGTCCGACCATACCGTCGCGGCGACGACGAGCACCGAAAGCGCGATCTGCACGTTGTGATGGTCGATCCGCCCGGGGCGAAACTGGTGAAATGCCGGCAAGCCGACGAGCGCGAGCAGGAGCGCGACCAGCGCGCCTTCGCGGCCCGCGATGCGCCACGCGATCGCCGCCACGCCGGCGATGGTCGGCAACAGCCACAGCATCGGCCAGGTCGTGCGCATCAGCCGCTCGGCGAGCGGCGCATCGCAGAACAGGCCGGCGAGCCACAAGGTGCCGGCAAGCCCGGCATCGATCAGGCGCGACCAGTGCGACAGGTAGCCGGGCGCGACGCGCCATTGATGCAGGTCGTACCAGCCCTGCCCGCCGAGCCAGTCCTTCAGCTGGGTCAGCCGCATCGCGTCGTCGGTGTCGAGCAGGTTGAGCGCGGTCTCGCTCCAGTACTGCGCGAGCAGCTGCAGCACGATGAGGAGCCACGCGATGGCGACGAGCAGCGCAAAGCTCGGCTGGCGCGGTGTGGCTGAGGTCGGCACTGGCATGAGCGCCTGTTTCGCGGAGCAGGGTTGAGTTTCGCTTAAGAAGCGCCCCGAAACGACGGAATTTCACGCGGCTAGCGCATATCCCGGAAAAGTGGACGCCGGTTTTCCGAAAAGGATATGCGCCAACGCAAGAATCCAGAGCGCATCCCGATTTGTTCCAATCGGGATGCGCTCTGGTAAGGCCGAAATTAACGAAATCCTGCCACGACTCCGCCCCCGTGGGGCGTGTGTTGCAGGGTTTCTTGTATGCGTATCGGGAATGCCGAATTGAACGCGCCGGTCGGCGCGCATGCCGACATCTTCGTGATCGGCGCGGGACCGGCGGGACTCACCGCCGCCTATTGCCTGACCAAGGAGACCCCCTCCGTCATCGTGATCGAGAAGGACCCGGTCTATGTCGGCGGCATCAGCCGCACCGTCGAGTACAACGGCTTCATGTTCGACATCGGCGGGCACCGCTTCTTCTCCAAGGCGAAGGAGGTCGTCGACCTCTGGCATGAGATCCTCCCGGACGACTTCATCGCGCGGCCGCGCCTGTCGCGCATCTATTATGGCGGCAAGTACTATTCGTATCCGCTGAGCGCCTTCGAGGCGCTCGCCAATCTCGGCCTGTTCAAGAGCGCGGCCTGCATGCTGTCGTTCGCCTACGCCAAGGCGCGCCCGATCAAGGAGCCGGCGAACTTCCACGAATGGGTGCGCAACCAGTTCGGCGAGAAGCTGTTCTCGATCTTCTTCAAGACCTACACCGAGAAGGTGTGGGGCATGTCGTGCGACGCCATCTCGGCCGATTGGGCGGCGCAGCGCATCAAGGGCCTCGACCTCGGCGTCGCGGTGATGAACGCGCTGAAGAAGGCTTTGCTGCCGAAGCGCGCGCCGAAGGCCGGCGCGCCGATCGTCAAGACGCTGATCGAGAGCTTCCAGTACCCGCGCCGCGGCCCGGGCATGATGTGGGAAGCGGCGGCGCGCAAGATCCAGAAGCGCGGCGCCAAGGTGCTGAAAGGCCGCGAGTTCACCGGCATGTCCTACGACCACGCGCGCAAGCTCTGGACCATCGCGGTCGCCTGCCAGGACGGCAGCAGCGAGACCTACACCGCCAACCACGTGGTGAGCTCGGCGCCGGTGCGCGAGCTCGTCGAGAAGATCACGCCGACCCCGATCTCGCGGCTGCATGCGCGCAGCCTGCGCTACCGCGACTTCCTCACCGTCGCCTTGATGGTGAAAAAGCCCGATCTCTTCCCGGACAACTGGATCTACATCCACGATCCCGCCGTGAAGGTCGGGCGGGTGCAGAACTTCCGCTCCTGGTCGCCCGAGCTGGTGCAGCCCGGCATGAGCTGCCTCGGGCTCGAGTATTTCTGTTTCGAGGGCGACAGCCTGTGGGACGCGCCCGACGCCGAGCTGATCGCGCTCGCCAAGCGCGAGATCGCGCAGATCGGCCTGATCGCCGAGGGCGACGTCGTGGATGCCTGCGTGGTGCGCCAGCCGAAGGCCTATCCGGTCTATGACGAGGATTATCGCGAGAACGTCGCGACGGTGCGGCGCGATCTCGAAGGCCTCTATCCGACGCTGCATCTGGTCGGCCGCAACGGCATGCACAAGTACAACAACCAGGACCACGCGATGATGACCGCCATGCTGACGGCGAAGAACATCCTCGCGGGCGAGCGGCGCTACGACATCTGGAACGTCAACGAGGACGCCGAGTACCACGAGGCCGGCGGCTCGGGGGTGCGCGAGGCGCTCGCAAGCGAGCGCATGGTGCCGCAGAAGGCGAAGGCCGCCGAGACGGGTGCCGAAAAGAGCGCCGAGACCGCCGCGGCGTGAACGGCGCGCGCAAGCGCGGGGGGCGAGGCGCCACCTCTCACAACCGCGTGATCGAGGCGGTCAATCCGGCTTTACAGCGCCGGCGCGCGCGGCGTTGATATCCCTGGAAAGGGACACGCCATGCCGCAGCAAACGGCCGACCCGACCGCAAAGATCATGACCGCGAAGATCCAGCCGGATGCGTCCTGCGCGCTGGTCGTCGTCGACGTCCAGAACGGCTTCCTGCCGGGCGGCAGCCTCGCGGTGCCGGACGGCGACCAAGTCATCCCGGTGATCAACCGCCTCGCGCCAGGCTTTGCGAACGTGGTGCTGACGCAGGACTGGCACCCGGAAGGCCACGTCTCATTCGCGTCGAGCCATCCGGGAAAAAAGCCCTTCGAGGTCGTGCGTCTGCCCTATGGCGATCAGGTGCTCTGGCCCGATCACTGCGTCCAGGGCACCGACAGCGCAGCGCTCGCCGGCGCGCTCAGAATCGCGAACGCGCAGCTCATCATCCGCAAGGGCTTCCACCAGGACATCGACAGCTACTCGGCCTTCCTCGAGGCCGACAGGAAAACCCGCACCGGGCTTGCGAGCTATCTGCGGGAGCGCGGCATCACGACGATCTTCGTCACCGGCCTTGCGACCGACTTCTGTGTCGCCTGGAGCGCGATTGACGGCCGGCACGCCGGCCTCGACGTCTATGTGGTCGAGGATGCCTGCCGCGGCATCGACACGATGGGCTCGCTCGCCAAGGCCTGGCGCGAGATGGACGCGGCCGGCGTGAAGAGGATCCAGTCCGGCGACATCCTGCTGCCGCCGATTTGAAGCTCTGAATTCGGGTCGCGCCGAACCGGCGGACGGCTTATCTGCTCGCGCATGACCGCGACCACGATCGCGCCCGGCGTGAGGCTCATGCCCGGCTACCTCGACGCCAGCGCGCAGGCAACGCTGCTCGCCGCGGTGCGCGCCGTGATCGCGGCCGCGCCGCTCTATACGCCGCGCATGCCGCGCTCGGGCCAGCCGATGTCGGTGCAGATGACGAATTGCGGCGCGCTCGGCTGGGTCACCGACGCGGCGGGCGGCTATCGCTATCAGCCGACGCATCCGCAGACCGGCGCGGCGTGGCCGCCGATCCCGGATATCGTCTTGCGCGCCTGGCACGCGCTTGCCGGCTATCCGCTGCCGCCGCAAGCCTGCCTCGTCAACTATTATTCCGCGGCCGCACGTCTGGGTCTGCATCAGGATAGAGACGAGCAGGATCTCGCCGCGCCGGTCGTGTCGCTGTCGCTCGGCGATACTGCCCTGTTTCGCGTCGGCGGAGGTAAGCGCAGCGATCCAACGCGCGCGGTCCGCCTCGCCTCGGGCGATGCCGTCGTGCTCGGCGGCGCAGGGCGGCTCGCGTTCCACGGCGTCGACCGCATCCTGCCCGGCACCTCGCGCCTGCTGCCCGAGGGCGGGCGGATCAATCTGACGCTCCGGCGTGTCAGCCCCGCCTGAGTTTGGGGATGCTGCCGCCGCGGCGGCGCGGCCGCCCGGAACATGGCACTCCAACGCCAGGCAGGCTTTTCAAGATCACAGCCGGGGCGGCCGCATTGTCGCCCATCTTGCAACCCTGTATGCGGGAGGCGGCGCCAGGGGGCCGGCGCATCGCTCTTTTCGCCGCTACAGGTCGGACCATGACGTTGCACCACGCTGCTCGCACGCTTTTCGGCGCCGTTTTCGGCGCTCTTGCCGCCCTCGCCTTCCTGATCGCACCCGCATGCGCCGCCGATCCGGTGTTTCCAGTCAACTCGCGCATCGGTCTCGTGCCGCCGCCCGGCTTCACGGCGGCGACGCGGTTCGTCGGGTTCGAGAACCCGCAGGCCAGCGCGGCGATTCTGATCACCGCGATGCCGGCCGAGGCCTATCCGCAGCTCGAGAGAAGCTTCTCCGACGAGGCGCTGAAGCAACAACGCGGCCTCAAGGTCATCCTGCGCGAGCCGATCACGCTCAAGGACGGCAAGGGGGTGTTCATTGCCGGACCGCGCGAAGCGTCCGGTCAGAAGCTTTACGAAGGCGTCGTGATCGCGACCGCCGGCGGGCTTGCGACCTTCATCTCGGTGCAGATGCTCGAGGCCTCGCACGCGACCGTCACCGACGCGATGCTGCGCGACGCGTTCAAGACGATCGCCGTGCGCAAGGAGATCCCCGACGCCGAGAAGCTCTCGATCCTGCCGTACAAATTCAACGACCTGGCGGGATTCCGCGTGCTGCTCACCGCGGCCGACGGCAGCGCAATCCTGACCGAAGGCCCGCAAGAGGTCATCAAGAATCTCGAGCAGCCCTTCGTGCTGGTCGCGGTCAAGCTGAGCGAGGTGCCGAAGCCGGAGGACCGCGATCGGTTCGCCCGCAACATCTTGAGCGGCGCGCCCGGCATCAAGGAGATGAAGGTCACGCGTTCCGAAGCGCTGCGCATCGGCCAGGCGCCGGCCTGGGAGATCATGGCGGTGGGCAAGGAGATCGAAACCGGGGCCGACGTCACGGCGATCCAATGGCTGCGCTTCGGCGACAATGGCCACCTGCAGATACTCGCGATCGTGCGAACCCCCGAATGGGCCGCGACCTATCCGAAGCTGCGGACGATCCGCGACAATATCGATCAGAAGTGAGGTGAAGGGTGAATAGCGAATAGCGAATAGTAAAGAAAGCCTAGCCGGCCGTTTGCTTACTATTCGCTACTCGCCGCTATTCGCTATTCGCCACTCTTCACCGACCGGCATTGTCGTTCGCCGGCGCCTCGGTCGCTGAAGCCTTGGGGCCGCCCTTGGCGATGCCGACGAGAGCCGGACGCAGCACCCGTTCGCCGATCAAGTAGCCCGGCTGCATGACCTGCACGATGGTGCCGGTCGGCACGGAGGAATCCGGCAACTCGAACATCGCCTGGTGCAGGTTCGGATCGAACTTCTGCCCCTTGGGCTCGACCTTCCTGACCCCATGCTTCTCCATCACCTTGATCAGCTCGCGCTCGGTGATCTCGACGCCGTCGAGCAGAGCCTTCACCCCGGCATCGGCCTTCTCGCGGATTTCGTCGTCGAGCGCCTTGAGCGCCCGTTCCATGTTGTCGGCGACGGCGAGGATGTCGCGGGCGAAGTTCGTCACCCCATAGGCGCGCGCGTCCGCGACCTCCCGCTCGGTACGGCGGCGCAAATTCTCCATCTCGGCGAGCGTGCGCAAGAGCCGGTCCTTCAGGTCGGCCACCTCCTTGGCGAGCGCCGCCATCCCCTCGCCGGCCGCACCGGCAGCCGGTGCGGCGGCAGTCTCAGGCGCCTGCGGCGCGCCCGCGCTGGTATCCGTCATCGCGTTCACTCGTGCCATCTATCTCGCATGATCCCGGATCGGGTCCGGGACAGGTCTTTTTCCGAAAACCGGTATCCACTTTTCGGGATCATGCTTTCGATTTCGCCCGGGATATCAGGGCAGAAGGGACAAAAATCAAGCCTTTGTGATCAAACGCCCGGCAACCCTGCGCTACCCCGCCAGGACCTTGCTGACCACTTTCGCGGTGTAGTCCACCATCGGGACGATGCGCGCATAGTTGAGCCGCGTCGGGCCGATGACGCCGAGGACGCCGACGATGCGCCCCTCCCGGTCGCGATAGGGCGACACGATGGTCGAGGAGCCCGAGAGCGAGAACAGCTTGTTCTCCGACCCGATGAAGATACGCATGCCGTCGGCCTGCTCGGCGCGGCCGAGCAGATCGGCAACGCCGCGCTTCTCTTCCAGGTCGTCGAACAACAGCCGCACGCGCTCGAGATCTTGGAGCGCGTGCAAGTCGTCGAGCAGGTGCGCCTGTCCGCGCACGATCAGCTTGCGCTCGTCGCTTTCGCCGCCGGACCAGCTCGCGAGCCCGGCCGCGACGATCTTCTGCGTGAGCTGATCGAGCGCGGCCTTGCCGGCGACGAGCTCGCGGTCGAGCTCGGCGCGCGCATCGGCGAGCGTGCGGCCGCGGATGCGCGCGTTGAGGAAATTCGTCGCCTCGGTCAGCGCCGAGGTCGGCAGTCCGCTCGGCAGCGTTAGCACGCGGTTCTCGACCTGGCCGTCCTCGGAGACCAGCACGACGAGCGCGCGCTCGGGCTCGAGGCGCACGAATTCGATGTGCTTCAGCCGCGTGTTCGACTTTCCGGCGAGCACGACGCCGGCCGCGCGGGTAAGCCCGGACAAGAGCCCCGAGGCTTCGCTCAGCACCGCCTCGACCGACTTCGCGGTGCCGGCGGCGGCGACCTGCGCCTCGATCGCCTTGCGGTCATTCTCGGTGACGTCGCCGACCTGCATCAGTGCGTCGACGAAGAAGCGCAAGCCCCGCTCGGTCGGCAGCCGGCCAGCCGAGGTGTGCGGCGCATAGACGAGGCCGAGCTGCTCGAGATCGGCCATCACGTTGCGCACCGAGGCGGGCGACAGCGTCATCGGGATGATGCGCGCAAGGTTGCGCGAGCCGACCGGCTCGCCGGTCGCCAGATAGCTCTCGACGATCTGCCGGAAGATCTCGCGCGAGCGCTCGTTGAGCTGGGCGAGCCCGGCCTGCGCACCGGCGCCCTGTGACGCGCCGAGGGGGACCTCGTAGGACACG
>Ga0187784_10002248_pt1 | contig 15479 bp, 12 predicted proteins | sample 1015_SJ02_MP15_2_FD_132964 | JGI IMG/M metagenome (GOLD analysis project Ga0187784, IMG submission 132964) | Tropical peat soil microbial communities from peatlands in Department of Meta, Colombia - 1015_SJ02_MP15_20_MG | ecosystem: Environmental > Terrestrial > Soil > Wetlands > Peat | place...
CGAAAACCCAGTCATCAAGATAATCACCGGCGCCCCAATTGCGATGGAAGGCAAATCAGCTGCTTGCGCCCACTCCTCTCCGCTAGGAAATATTGCCGCTGCAGTGTGCGATCTTTGGACGAACGAGTCTGTTCAGAACGTCAGATTGTTAGGGGGACAAGCACCAGAAGTTTGCGCCGAGATGCTCATCTACGATTGCCGCCTCATGAATACGGCATGTGGCTTGCAGGAGGCTAAGGTGCTTAAGCGGCTATTCATTGAGTCTGACCGTTACAGGGACCCTCAAGCGATCTTCTTAGACCCTAACGTGTGCTTCTCATTAGCTAATGCTATAGTGAGTGAGTCTGACGACTATCGACGGCTTTTGAAGGCTGCAAAGCTCGCCTGCCATATCATGACGGATGCCAGAAGAGACAAACTGTTGACATTGAACGCATCGGAGAGTAAGTGGTTGGATCGCCTCGAGAATATTGTAGGTACAGCTCCTGAGAACGCGAAAGAACTGGGTCTTGAGATAATGAAAACGTGGGGACAATCTTTCCTACCCAGTGAGTATGGGCTCCAGGATTCCTAACTGCCCAGCAGACCAAGCCCTACCAATAAGTCGCCATTGAATTCGTCAGTATCATGCCCGTGAAATCGGACATTCGATTAATCAAAGATTCTTATCGGCAAACTCATCTGCAAAGTGTTAACTCGAGTGTAGCTTTGGATAGAAGAGCGGCATTCCCTTCTCACCTACATCAAACGCGCCGACGTGCATCCCGCCGAGATTCGCGTGGAACAGTCTGGTTCCGCCTGGCTCAAAGGCTACGTTCGTAGGTTGGTTTAGCACCTCCCCCGTCGTATCCTCGATCAACAGTTCAACGTTTTGATCAGGGTAGATTACGAAGATGCGGTTGGGGAGATAGCAGGAGCAATAGAGGTTCCCGCTCACAGCGAATGCGAGCCCATCCAATATGTTTCCTTGGAGTTGAGCGTAGATCTCGGGTCTTCCCGGGCGTCCGTCTCGACCAATTGGAATCCGTAATACGTCTGCCGCGGTTGACTCTATCATGAATATTGACCCATCCTTAGGTGAGATGGCTAGCCCATTTGAATAATGCCAATTGCCGCCAATTACCGACTCCGCTTTGCCATCAGGAGAGACGCGTATGAGCCTTCCACTCGGCTTCCAGTAATCGCCCGAATCTGAAAAGTAATAGTTGCCGGCCGCGTCGAATGAGCCATAATTTGGTGCAACTAATGGTCCGTCGGGAGCCGTGGCACAATACGTCCAGACCTCTCCCTTCTGGCTCATCCTCTCAACGCATCGCCTACCGGCGTTGCACGCGTAAACGTCGCCATCGGCATCAGCGGCCACTCCGCCGATGAAGCCTTCTGACTTGGCCAATTGCCTAAGTTCGAATCGGGGTGGTGTCATAACGTATACTTGCCCACCCATTCCGCCGGCGTAGAGGCGTCCGTCAGGCCCAAAATTGATGCATTCCGGATGGTCCAACCCCGTTTGGATGATCTCGACCTGATGCACATTGTGACGGTTCATCAAAATTCACGACCCGAACCTATCGTCCCCACATTTTGAATCTTTCATATCTCTCTCAAAATAGGAAACTGATACGCTCAAAGCCCTGCATCGAGCATGTGCCCTACATTCACAACTCTTGAATTCGAAGAATTCCCTTATAGGAAAACGTCTGATCTCACTATCAAGCTGTGAGATACTGATTTGGAAGTGATTGGCGGTTGAACAACAGCAATTATGCAAGAATTGGCGGAGAGCAGGCTGAAGCCGCGAGAGCCGTCATGGGAATGGACCACGTTAACATCACCGTTTCCGACCTAGACAGATCAATTGAATTCTATTCCAAGGGACTCGGGTTAACCCTCTTGAGAGTATCCGTCCTAAATCCAGCCCCCGGGACCGTTTATAAGAACGCCTACATGTTCAGTGGAACATTCCTTCTTGAACTCATAACAGCGGAAACATCGGCGAGACGTCCTCCCAGTCCGAAGAACTGGCAAGACACGATGCGAGGGTCAATCGGAATCACGCATCTGGGTATGAGGGTGAAGAACCTCGAATCCGCCGTTGACAAGTTGAAAGCTGTTGGCGCAGAGATAATCAGTGCACCCTTCGAGGTATCAAAGAAGACGAGTAACATCGTTTATGCAGCGGACGAAGTTGATTCAGCGATAGTATATGCACGAAAACCTGGAGATGTCCCGTGGAGAATTGCTGTCTTCGCAGACCCAGATGGAATAATCATAGAATTGGTCGAACGCTAACCGAAGTCGGCAGGATTCGGAATTTGTTTGATCGGTGAGGATGATTGAGTAAGTGTGTTGCGAGCTTGGACTGGAAGTACCTCGGGATGAGAACGCTAATCCTTGAGAATCAATACCTTCGAGTTGTTTCACTATTGGACAAGGGAGCAGACCTTATGGAACTCACCTACAAGCCCCTTGACCTTGACCTGCTATTTCACGCGCCGACAGGATACGCCAAGAGAGGAAGTTTTGTTGAGACGTCGGCACGGTCTGAAGGCGAATTCATGGAGTACTACGGCGGAGGTTGGCAAGATTTGTTGCCCTTCGCGGGAAACGAGCCGGTTAAGCATAGATTTGGAGAGTGGGGAATGCACGGCGAAACCGCTCTTCTTCCGTGGGAAGCGACCGTCCAGAATCAAACCGCGTCTGAGGTCACCGTCAAACTTAGTGTAGAATTACGACGGTACCCTTTCCGCGTAGAGAAGTGGATTACACTGGATGATCAGACTCCTACTTTGCGTATCCGGGAGAAGGTGACCAACACAAGTAATCAGGAGCTTGAGTACTCTTGGCTTCATCACCCAGCCCTTGGCAGGCCCTTCGTCGGGCCGGGCACCAAGATAACTGTCCCAGCGGCGTCGGTTGTGATAGATAATGGGGAACCTTGGGGTCGCCTGAAGCCCAATAGCACATTCAGCTGGCCTACCGTTGAGGATAAACAGCAAAATCGGGTGGATCTAAGCGTTCTACCAAGCGATGTTGTGGCCGATGAAACGGTTTTCATTACAAAGCTAAGGGAAGGATGGTACACCGTTGTGAACCCGACCATGAAGCTTGGGTTCGCCCTGAGGTGGGATGCTTCGGTTTTTTCGCATATCTGGTTCTGGCAAAGCTACTGGGTGCCTGACCATCCGTGGTTCGGAAAAGCTTACTGCATCGCACTCGAACCATCAACCGGGTTCCCGGGGGCGTTCGAACAATTGAAGAGGGGCACAATCAGGAAGCTTCCCGGCAACACATCGCTAGAGACAGAGCTTACTGCGACCATCTTCACCGGTATCGAAGGTGTAAAGACAGTTACGCCGAATGGAACAGTTGTGCGTTCCTAAAGACTACTGTGTGGTCACTCTAGCTTTTCGCGTTTGAGGGGATCAGTAAGAGATGGCCGTTATGAGGCTTCCTTACGGTGTCGATGAGGTCCAGTTCGACGTGGACGAGTCGCGGCTTCTCGACACTCTGGTTCCACGTGAAGTTAGGGCATCAGAGGACGCCTACTCAATCACGCGAGAAGCGCTTGCGCATCCCGTCGATGGAAATCGCCTTCCTAATTTCGCCAACAAGGATGCCACCGTAGCCATTATTGCGGACGATTATACGCGTCCTACGCCAGCCGGTCCAATCTCGCGAGCAATTTTGGACGAGCTCAATTCGTTAGGGGTTGATGATTCGCATGTAATGATAATCATTGCTTCTGGCCTGCATAGGGGAATGGACGAATCCGAGCTAAAATCAAAATTCGGACGTGACGTACTTCGACGTGTAGAAGTAATTCCTCATGACGCGTGGGATGATCGCCAGAACGAGGAGGTTGGCCGCACCTCTAAGGGAACCCCTATCTGGGTTAACAGGCGAGTTCTAAAGGCCGACTTTAGAATTACGATAGGAATGATCACCGCCCACTTTACTGCCGGATACGGTGGCGGCCCCAAGACCATTCTCCCTGGCGTCAGCGGCTACCGAACGATCTTCTACAACCATGCTAACCTTCAATCGTCACCCTCGGCTCGTATAGGAATAGCCAAAGGCAATCCGTCCTGGGAAGACGCGGTAGAGGCGCTGCGCTTTCTAGGGCCAACGTTGGCGGTGAATGTCGTGTTGAATATGAGGAATGAAGTTGTCCGGGCTTTCCATGGAAGGGCCGTCGCGTCTCAGCAAGCTGCTATCAACTTGTACCATGAAATCTATGCCTTCAAGGTGAACGAGAAAGCCGACATTGTCATTGCTAGCACCAACCCTGAATACTTCTATCTTGACCAGTGCTTGAAGACCATCGTTCCAATGTCGATGTTCGTCAAAGATCGAGGTGCCCGTATCATCGCCTCACCATGCAACGAGCACTTGGGGCCATCGTACCTGCGTGAGTTGTATTATGATTCGCTCGGTCAAACGTGGCCACGCCCGGATGCTTATGAAGCAAGGATGAGGAACGGTGAGCTCAAGGATGTCGGCGATGCTGTGGGAATCCTAAAGCTGCTTCAGTCAAACAATTCCGACGTGTTCTTCGTAAGCGACTCATCCTTCGAGCCCGACTTAACGGCCCTAGGGTTTGCATACAGGAACAGCGTCCAAGAAGCCCTGACGGACGCAACCCAGAAGCTGGGGAATAAATCAAGAGTTCTCATAATCCCTTACGGACCGATCACGCTGCCCATCACATAATATGCTCAGGTCCGAATAGCTCTCGAACCGTCACCGTTACGAAATGCTCGTGAGTCAAATTCGCCGCGGGCTGACCGCGATTACGTTAGGAAGAAGCGCATCGGTTTCATCATGCCGGTAGTAACTCAGAGAGTTTTTATCGACGCTGGCTCGTCGAGTCCGAGATTCGGATGACCCAATCCACAGTGTCAAGGCCCAAGTTCATGTCGATGCTCACTTACGATGATGTGCAAAAAATTCACGCCACTTCACTTGACATTCTTGAGCAGGTCGGAATCACGACGAAATCTCAAAAGATTATCAACATATTTCGAGACCATGGCGCGAATATCCATCCCACAGACGGCTCTATCAAGATTCCTAACGAACTTGTGAAAGATGCTCTCAAGAAAGTCCCGAAGGAAACGAGGCTGTATGGGCGGAATCCAAGTAATGAATTGATCCTAGAACGGGGGCGAGTATACTTCGGCCTCGGCGGCACACCACTTGATCAAATAGTGGATTTAGAGTCCGGAAATCCGCGAGCGTCCACCAAGAAGGATGTTGAGGACGCAACAAGATTAGGCGATTCGCTTCAGAACTACGCGTTCATAATGTCGATAGGAGGAGCTTTCGACGCACCGCACGGGACCCAGCATCTGCATGAGCTTGAAACCGTCTTCGCGAACACAGAGAAGTTCGTCGTGTGGGCATTGCCTGGAGCGTACAACGCTAAACAGGCGATCAGGATGGCGTCTGTCGTAGTGGGAGGAATGGAGGAGCTACGTAGAAGACCGATTCTGAGCTGCTACAGTGAATCAATTTCCCCACTGAACTTTTCAACCGAGAATGAGGATCTGATTGAGTTTGCGACCGCAGGGATGCCTGTATTTTTCACCGGATGCCCCATGATGGGCGTGACAGGTCCGGCCACGGTTAGTGGGACATACGCTCTCGGCAACGCGGAAACATTAGCGGGTTTGACTCTCTCCCAGTTGGTGAATCCTGGTACCCCGTTCGTGTATGGGCCCGGAGTGGGAGTAGCGGATTTGAGAAACCTCCGTTTCAGCTTTGCAGCCCCAGAATACGCGATGGGGCACATAATTCAGTCTCAAATGGCAGAATTTTATCAGATTCCAACGTTTGGTTGGGGCGGCTGTCCAGACTCGAAAGTGGCAGATACGCAGGCCGGAGCCGAGGCCATGCTCATGTCCCTGATGAGCGCATTGAGTGGTACTAACATGATACATTGCTGCGGCTATCTGTCTGGGAGCCAATATGGGAGCATGGAGATGGCCGTCATCTGCGACGAGATAGCCGGAATGATTCAACGTCTCTTGGCTGGGGTTGATGTCGATAAGGAAAGCCTCGCGTTAGATGTTGTCCGCGAGGTTGGCGCAAAGGGCAATTACCTAACACACAAGCACACCCGCATGCACCTCAGAAAAGAAGTGTTTGTCCCGAAACTCTTCGATAGAGAGAGCGAGTCCATATGGATGAGCAAGGGTGGGAAGAATATTCAAGAGACTGCGAAGGAACGTGTGAAGAAACTACTCAACGAGCACCATCCAAGTCCGTTACCCGAGGGCACCAAAGCTGCTCTTGGCAGAATAGTAAGAGAGGCTGAGAAGGAATTAAAGGCCGAGTGAAACCTAGCGCCTACGGTTTTCTGAAACTACCCGTCCACTCTGTACTTCTCTACAATATTTTCGTTGAGTTCTATTCCTAGACCTGGTCCTTTTGGCACTTCGACGAACCCATCATGAACCGAAAAATCATGTTTGAGCAATTCGTATCGAAGAGGCGAGCTTGGAGGCTGCGAGAACTCCAAATAAGGAGAATTAGAAAGCGTCGAAAGAAGTTGCAGGTTTGCTGCGATTGAGATTCCGGTTTTCCAGCAATGTGGAATCATTAGAACACCTCTATCATTCGCGATTTGCGCTATTCTTCTTAGTTCCGTTATGCCTCCGGCTCTTGATATGTCGGGTTGAACCACATTCACCTTCCCTCTATCCATCAAATCCATGAACTCGTATCGCGTCGTGTGTTGTTCTCCATATGCGATTCTGATGTCGACAGCTTGGCTAAGTGCTCGATAACTCTCAAGTTCGTCGGGCCCGAAAGGCGCTTCTAAGAAATATGCGTTATAGTTCGAGTACATTCTCGCTCGGGCGATCGCTTGTTTTAGATCCCATCCCGGTTCAGCTACGTCGGTCATCAATTCGTTCTTCTCACCAATGGCCTCGCGTGCGCCGCGAAGAATCTCTGAATCCAACTTTGGGTCCCGTCCAAGCGGGGGCCCGTCGGGTTTAACCGCGTGAAAGCCTTTCTGAATCGCTTTCCTACAGTTCTCCTTAACCTCCTCCGGAGTCTCACCTATAGGGTAGAGGCTCGCGTACACTGCGATTCGATCCTTGATCTTGGCGCGAAGAAGCTCGTTGATTGGTTGGCCAGTTGCTTTGCCTGCGAGATCCCAGAGGGCAATGTCCAATCCACTTATAGCGGCGATAGCGACGCCCCTTCTGCCGTAGTATATGGATCCCCGATACATTCGTTCCCATAACGCTTCTATGTCGAACGGGTTTTCTCCAACAAGTATATCGCGTAATCCTTTGCTCCACGAGTGTGAGGCAGGTGCCTCCACTATTGCTTTCACGATTTCAGGTGAAGCATCGACTTCTCCTATGCCTTCGATTCCTTTGTCGGTTTGAACCCGTATGATGACGTCATCTTGGCTGCCGTCAAGATGTTCAGTACTCTCGGCTGGGACGCGAAGGGGGACAGCTTGGACGTTAGTGATCTTCATTTCACTTCACAATTCTGGTTCCTTACACGTATTTGCGTTCGTCCTTATGGTTTCCTCCTCATTTGTCTACTTGGTGCACGCTCTCCAAAGCCGTGCGCATACCCGAAACGAGCTTGTCAATGTCCTCCTGTGTGTGGGCATCGACGAGGCCGTGGTGAAATAGTGTAATTGGAAGCATATAGAATCCTTGGTGAAACATATGTTCCTCGAAGATTCGGAAGCGTTCAGCATCGGCCCTACATGCCGTCCTGTAGTCGTTGATCTCCGCGTCCGTGAAGTACACTTGGAATTGCCCTCCCAAGGCCGCTAGCTTGGCAGCAATTCTCGTATCCCTTGCAAGTTCCGCGAACTTTTTTTCGAGCTGTTCAGATTCTGAGTTCAGTTTTCTCTGCACTTCTCCATTTGACAAGATTTCGAGTGTTGCGAGAGAGGCTGCCAGGGAAACTTGGCTACCATTATAAACACCTGCCCAACCAGCTTTACCTTCCGGTCCGGTCACTTCCATGACATCTGCTCTGCCAGCGACCGCGCTCATCGGGAAGCCGTTCGCGATGGCTTTCGCGAAAGTGGCAAGGTCTGGTTCAACCCCATAGTATTCCTGAGCGCCCCCGGGTGCAACTCTAAAACCTGAAATGACTTCGTCGAAGATTAGCAGCACATCGTTACGCCTTGCGATTTCCTTCAGCCCCTTCAGATAGCCTTCGTTTGGGCGTACACACCCTAGATTGAACATGATCGGCTCTACGATCACGGCCGCAAGGGTGTTGCGGTTTCGCTTGATGAGCGTTTCCGCGGCGTCAAGATCGTTAAAGGGCATAACCATCGTCGAGTTAATTGCGGCTGTCAGGAGGCCTTCGTTTTCCGGCACCGGAATCGGGTTCTTCCTTGATCCTGCCTTCTTCAGGTTAGGTTTGCTGCTGATAGCGACGGAGTCTTGCCAGCCGTCATAGCCGCCTTCGATCTTTAGAATTTTCTGTCTCTTCGTGTATGCTCGCGCGATCATGATAGCTTTCATGACGGCCTCTGTTCCTGTGTTGGAGAATTTTACGCACTCGGCGCAGGGAACCATGGTCCCTACTTGCTGCGCTACTTTCACACTTAGTTCCGTTTCTACGCCACATGTAAGACCCGTGTCAACCTGGTCTTTGACCGCACGGATCACGCGGTCGTCGCCGTGTCCGAGTATCAGTGCGGACATGTTGATGACTAAATCAATGTACTCGTTCTCATCGACGTCCCAGATTTTGCCACCCTTGCCTCTTTCAAACCAAATTGGATAGGGCTTGAAGTACCGAATGTTAGAATGGATCCCGCCAGGGACACGCGGATTAATTCTATCGAAGTATGTTTTCGACCGCTGTCTGCTTGCTTCCGCCAAAGCGTGCGTCACAAGTGTCGGACAACGGCGAGGCGCTTATCAATCTTGCAGCCGTTTTTCAAGCAGTCGAGGACATTTGCTGTGGATTCAGCTGTGCGAGCGCTTTCTTTGCGGCTTTCAAGAATTGGTTTGCGTCGGACCTCGTGTGCACAGCGGAAACATGGCATCGTTTCAAGTGATGCGTGCTTAAGATTATCCCTTCATCCCTCATGGTTTTCCAATACTTCGAGAACATTTCAGCATTATTTGAAAGGACAGATCTGTAGTTCTTAATTTCTGCATCGGTGAAGTAAAGAGTGAAGATGGAGTGGAATCGTTTCACCTGTGCCTTCAGTTTGAAATCCTCAATGAGCTGCGTGAGGCCCTTCGTGACTACGTCGACTACTCCGTCCATATGTGTGTGCACGTTTCCTCTTTCGAGTTGTTCGATGGTAGCAAGCCCCGCAGCCATTGAGATGGGGTTCGAGTAGTAAGTTCCTGCCATGTGCACGTCTCCGATTGGTTTGAGGTGATCCATTATGTCGGCGCGGCCCGCTAAGCCTCCGATTGGGTAGCCGTTGGCCATGGCTTTCGCTATTGTCGTCAAGTCGGGTTTGATTCCGAAGAGTTTCTGGGCCCCACCTATGCTGTGCCTGAACGCAGTTATGACCTCGTCCAGAATGAAGATAATTCCATATTGATCTGTTAATTCCCGTATCCTCTGCAGGAACCCCTCGTCTGGCATTACGACCCCAATGTTATGGAGGATCGGCTCCGTGATTATAGCTGCAAGTTCATCCTTATGCTTCGCCACGGTCCTCTCGAGAGCATCAAAATCATTCCACGGTATGACTAGGGTTTGTGCCATTGCTTCAGGCAGGCATCCCGCTGACACTGGCCAAGGCGTTCCGACCTTATCGGCAGGCGGCATCACGCTGATGTCGACATAATCGTGCCATCCGTGGTATCCTCCCTCAAATTTCAGTATCTTTTTCCGTCCCGTAACCGCTCTTGCGAGCCTTATCGCGTGGAAAGTTGCATCGGACCCTGCGTTGCAGAAACGTACTTTTTCCGCGGACGGGATTAGCCGCGTTACCTTTTCGGCAAGTTGGTACTCGGGTTCAGTGCTGCCGATTCCCCAGAGGTCGCCGCTGTCAACGGCTTTCTTTATCGCCTGTACGACTTTGGGATGGCAATGCCCTAGAATTAGTGGGCCGTAGCCTAACAGGAAGTCGGTATACGTTTTTCCTTCCACGTCACGAAGTTTCGAGCCACGTGCCCGTGTGAAGAATATGTTGTAGGGTTCCGTGTATCGAAGTTCGTCATGTACCCCTCCAACAGTTACCGCCTTTTCCTTCTCTGTTAGTGTTTGAGAACTCTTCTTAGCGGACATGACAAACACGGCCTGTTCGGCTCACTGAGTATGAAGGATATAACGGTACGGTCCTCGATTCAACTCCAAGAACCGCGGTCAGTGGCCATAGGTTGATTTTACGTATGGCACGACCTCTTTAGCAGCCATCTCGAAGAATTTATTTTCATCGGGGCTCGTGCTCTGAAGATATACGTGATTAAACCCCATCTTGACTGCTCGCTCAATTGGTTTTAGTAGTTCCTCTGACTTCGTGGCGATGAAGTACGCTTTCGCTAGAGTTTCGTCCGAGACCATTTGTCCCATTGCCTCAATTTCCCGGGGGTCATAAATTGGAAACTTGAACATGAAAGGAAACAGGGTTCCCCGCCAAAACCTCACCTTTCGTACCGCTTTATCGAAATCCTCATCGTAAGAGACGCCGAGCTCCACAACTTTCTCAATTTTGCTAGCATCCCTTCCCATCTCTCTCGCACCTTCGGAAACCGCTTTGAGCAGGACATTTTCGAATCGCTCAGGGTCAACTAGAGTTGTGAGATAGCCGTCACCATACTTTCCAGCAATCCTGGCAACCTTCGGCCCGAATCCGGCGATGTATAGTGGTACCGGTGTTTCCGGCTTAGTGTACAAGTTCGCTCTACGAAGAGAGTAGTATTTTCCCTTGAAGTTGACAAATTCCTTTGCCCAGAGCAGTTTCATTATCCGAACCGATTCTTCCAGTCTCTCAATCCTTTCCCTTAATGAGGGCCACTCATACCCTACTGGGACCTCATTCATAGCTTCACCAGTCCCTACTCCAAGGAAAATTCGTCCGGGGAACATTGCTCTTAGGCTAGCGAATGCCTGCGCCGTTATAGCGGGGTTGTAACGAAACAGTGGGCATGTAACTGCCGTCCCAAACCTTATCTTGTTTGTTCTGGCGGCGGCTGCTCCAATAAAGACCCAGGTGTGACTCTCTTGCGCTTCTGAATGTGACCAGGGGTGGAAGTGGTCACTCACCCAAAGGGTCTCAAACCCGGCTTTCTCTGCTAGGACCGAGTGTTCCAGCAGAGTCCTAGGATGATAGAGGTCTGGTTGCGACGCATAACCTATAGTGAACTTCAATGTTTCTCAGTACGCAGACGAATATCTCGCCGTAATATCGTTATTTGACAATATGCGATAGTGGGAGCCGATTAAGCGAAGATAGCTTGCTATGATCATCTTAGAAAGTCATCTCGCTTATGTCTGCAAATGACCGCAACCTCTAACATGCGGGCTGGCGCATGGACGACCGAGGCTCAGAATTGGACTTGCCGCTACGAATTGGCTATACTGTGGCTCATGAACAGTATCACCCGACTAAGCTCCTGGAATTTGCTGTTGCGGCTGAGAAGGAGGGATTTGATTCGGTTTGGAGTAGCGACCATTTTCACCCTTGGTTTCATACGAATGCCGCGGGAGGATTTGCTTGGGTTTGGATGGCTGCTGCGGCTGAGAGAACGAAGCGAGTACAGTACGGAACAGGAGTAACGTGCCCGCTCTTTCGCTACAACCCCGCGATAGTCGCGCAAGCGTTCGCAACGTTGGGTTACATGTATCCGGGACGTATCTTCCTAGGCATTGGAACCGGCGAAGCGATGAACGAAGTGCCAGTCGGTTATTCTTGGCCGGGATTCAAGGAAAGAACTCAGCGTCTCGAAGAGGCAATCCAGATGATGAAGCTACTTTGGACACAGGACTGGGTGACCTTCAAGGGTAGGTACTATCATCTGAAAAAGGCCAACCTCTACACAAAACCCGAAAGTGCTATCCCGCTGTATGTGGCGGCAAGTGGCCCAACGATTGCGAGGCTAGCTGGAAAATACGGGGATGGATTCCTCACTCTACCCTTCCCGGAAGACCATTACCGCGAGGTGCTCTTTCCTGCACTTGAGGAAGGTGCGAAAGAAGCGGGCAGGGACCCCTCACGAATCGATAAGGCGATTGAAGTCTATGTTTCATACGGAGAAAGTTACGACGAAGCTTTAGCATCAGTTCGGTGTTGGGCCGGTACCCTATTGCCTTTCGTTTTCAAGTACCCAATAGCAGACCCACGAGAAATCGAATCATACGGCCGCCTAGTCGGGGACAAACAACTCACGGAAGTTTGGCTGATCGGGACAAGTCCTGAGGAACACATAAAGTGGCTAGAAAAATACATCAGGCTGGGTTTTAGGAATCTGCACATCACAAGCTCAAGCCCGAACGACCTTAAGACTATCCAGATGTACGGAAAACAAGTTCTATCCTACCTGAGGTCTACCTATGGCAACCTATGAAGAATGAAATGAAAGGCCGACGCTTACACAACTCCTTACGATAATTACTTTCTATGCGCGTATGGATAGGATAAGTAACAGAATGCCGGGCTTGCATTAGTGTTATAAGCGTACAAATTTCTAAATTACTCTTGAGTGTTCTTACCTTTGGCTGCAAAAAGTTTCGTAAGGGATGCTACGGGTTTAGTTCGTGAGATTAGCTTCCTCGATCACCTCGTCACGAACATGAATGGGGTGGTTCCTTTTGCTGCTCTTGCGCTTACGCCCTGGTGGATTTGGTTTGCTGTGCCAGGAGGCGACCCGCTGGTCGCAACGGTGCTAGGTTTTCTGTTCAGTGTCGTAGGATCCATTGTTTCCTACGCGATGCTTTCTGCCACCTTCCCTCGTTCCGCGGCGCCATATGTTGCAACTAGTCGTGTGCTTCACCCAGCTATCGGTTGGCCTGCCGAGGCCTTAATGTGGGTCGGATGGATTTTGGCTCTAGCGCTTTACCCAAGCTTCATGTTCACTTGGGGCTTGACCCCCGGGCTCTATACGATGGGAATCTCGATGGGCAACCCTGGTTTGGTGGCTGCGGCCGTCGCGCTTACCCAACCGGTTTGGCAGATCGTTGTCGGAACAGTGTTCATGCTCATCTGCTTAGTGGTTACGGTAATGGGAACGAAGAGGCTGGTCAGGACGTTCCAACTCCCGATGACCATTATCATGTTCATTGGGATCGCCGTAATCGTAGTCGTATGGCTTGGAGCGAGTACTCAACAACTCTCAGCCGTTCTACCAACGTACTTGGGATCGAATGAAACGGCTATCCTATCCTACGCGAAGACGAACTACGCCCCCGCTTTTACTCCATTTTCATTAGCCCCGATACCGATCCTGTTTTCGTTAGGCTTCACCGCTGGTTCGTTCAACACCTATTGGAACGCGTACGCTTCAGGTGAGGTGCGTAGGGCGAACGAAGCTAAAACACATTTGTTGGCCATGATCATTCCCAGTGCGCTGATCGCGATCATGGTGTTCCTTGTCTTGGGCGCCGCCAAGTTTACTGTGGGCAACGATATCCTTGTCGCCATCAACCAGATCCTATCAAACAACGCGAGTTACTTCAGCATCCCGGCGATAACCGGCTTTTCAGGATCAATCACCCTGATCTTGGTTCCAATGATGCTCGCGAACAATCCCGTGCTTCAGTTCATCATTATGGCGAGTGCGGTAGCTGCAACATTCTGCTATGTGCCCGCGACGATGCTGATCCTTAGCCGCGAATGCTTTGCTTGGTCCTTTGACAGGCTTCTGCCCTCGGCATTCTCCAACGTTAGTGATAGGTTCCACACACCACTCATAAGCATCGGTGTGAACTGGATTGTCGGAGTAATCGTATTCGTAATATTCACCCTCTACGCCTCGTACTTAGGATTCTTCACAACAGCCGCTTGGGATACGACCCTAGTGACGGTCGCGGTCCTATGTCTCGCCGCTGCCCTGCTCCCTCTCAGGAAGAGCTTATGGTCCGTTTCGCCGGTCAATCGATACAAGATAGCGGGTATACCTGTAATAAGTATCGGCGGAATCCTGGGGTTCTTCTACAATGGACTGGCCGTCTATGCGTTCACATTCACCCCGATCTTAGGGTTCGGCCTGCCCTCCACCCTAGTCCTAGTAGGCACATTCATAGTGCCATTCATACTATACTGGATCATCAAGGCAGTGAGGAAGTCACAGGGAATCGACATCGACATGATCTTCCGGAGCATCCCACCCGAATAAGCAAGACACAATTTCGAAGTCTCCCAACAAGAAACGAAACGTAGCGACCTGCACCCTACAGTGAAAACTGCCGGATGCAGTCCGCTACCAACCCGCTTGAACAAGGACAGGCACTTGCCTGAAGCTGTACCTCATTACAAGCTCTGTGATCGTTCTGAGAAGAATCAGTGTCTTCGGGACTTCGAATTCTCAGTCGAGCCGAATTTGAGTGGTTCACGATTTCGTGATAATAATTCTTCTTTTGGATGGTCAAGTGAAGTGAATTAGTACATCTAACGGCATTAAGCTCATCTTCCGGATCTAAGTTGCCCTTACCATGCATTCTCTGATGACGTTCTCATCTATTTCTAATCCAAGCCCCGGCCTATCGGGGATTGTCAATCGCCCCCGCTTGGCCTCGAACCGTGGTTTGGCAAGTTCGTACATTAGCGGGCTCTGTGTTCTTCTGAATTCCAATATGGAAGCGGACATCATAGCTGAAACCCATTGAAGGTTCGCAGCCACGTTTACCGCGGTGCTGAAACCGTGAGGAACAACCGGTAGATTCCATGCTTGCGCTAGGTCCGCGATACGCATCCCCTCCGTCAAGCCTCCAGCTCTGCACACATCGGGTTGAATGATGTCCGCCGCATGTTTCGTTATGAGTTGTTTGAATCCGAACCTGTTGTATTCTCCCTCCCCGGTTGCGATGGTGATTGGGCTGAGTTGAGTGAGACGAACATAGCCATCAATGTCATCCTGCGGTAGCGGCTCTTCAAGCCATGTAACATCATAACGGCTTAACCTTCTAGCCATCTTGAGTGCATAGGGGCCGCTCCAATTCACGTACCGCCCAACATCAATCATTATCGCAACGTCGGGGCCCAGTTCTTCCCTTACGCACTTTACCGCGGCTTCATCTTTCTTTGCGTCCAGGCCAAATGCGTTAGCACGTGTCTTTCCCCAACTGAATTTCACCGCCGAATAACCCTCACCCGTCCACTGCTTCGCCTCCTCCACGGTCGCGGAAAGGTTCTCCATGTCAAATAGTATGCTTGCATACACCGCGATATCCTCGCGAAACCGGCCACCAAGAAGCCTCGAAACCGACACACCAACGCTTTACCCATGAGATCCCAGAGAGCTATATCGACGCCGCTAATTGCGTACATGGTGATGCCGCTACGCCCGAACCATTCGGTTTGGTAG
>Ga0187784_10002249_pt1 | contig 15474 bp, 14 predicted proteins | sample 1015_SJ02_MP15_2_FD_132964 | JGI IMG/M metagenome (GOLD analysis project Ga0187784, IMG submission 132964) | Tropical peat soil microbial communities from peatlands in Department of Meta, Colombia - 1015_SJ02_MP15_20_MG | ecosystem: Environmental > Terrestrial > Soil > Wetlands > Peat | place...
ACGGGCATCGAGCGGGTCCTGGAGAACCTCGACAGCCTGGGCGTCGACGCGCTCATCGCGATCGGCGGGGAGGACACCCTCGGCGCGGCCAGCAAGCTGCACGCCGCGGGCGGCAAGGTCGTCGGCGTGCCCAAGACCATCGACAACGACCTCGGCGCCACCGACTTCACCTTCGGGTTCGACACTGCCGTCAACATCGCGATGGAGGCGATCGACCGGCTGCACACCACCGCCGAGAGCCACCACCGGGCGCTGATCGTCGAGGTCATGGGCCGCAATGCCGGCTGGATCGCGCTGCACGCGGGGATGGCGGGCGGAGCGAACGTGATTCTGATCCCGGAGAAGCCGTTCGACCTTGACCAGGTGTGCGAGTACGTCCAGCACCGGTTCCGGAGCCAGTACGCGCCCATCGTGGTCGTGTCCGAGGGTGCGCACCCGAAGTCGTTCGACGAGGCCGTCGGCGGCCCGCAGCAAGACGAGTTCGGCCATGCCCGATTCGGCGGAATCGGGCAGTTGCTGGCGGACGAGATCGAGCGCCGCACCGGCAAGGAGGCGCGCGTCGCCGTGCTCGGGCACATCCAGCGCGGCGGCACGCCCACGGCGTTTGACCGGGTGCTCGCCACCCGGTTCGGCGTGCAGGCGAGCCGGGCGGTGGCCGACGGCGCGTTCGGCAGCATGGTCGCGTTGCGCGGCACCGACATCATCCGGGTACCGCTCGTGGCGGCGACGGCGGCGCTCAAGCTTGTCCCGCCGGAGCGCTACGCCGAGGCCGAGGTCTTCTTCGGCTGACACCGCGGGGAACGGGCTGACCAGTCGTCCTGGCCGCCCGCCAGGCCGCGGCGGCGGCCGATTCGGCTCGCACGGTGGCAGACTGAGGTAATGACAGCCGCGTCGGTGGCCGGCCAGGCCGAGCCCGTCGAGGATGGCGGGCTGTACGAGCCGTGCGTGCTGCTCAAGCTCGGTGAGATCGTGCTGAAGGGCCGCAACCGTCAGCAGTTCGAGCGGCTGCTGCACGAGAACATCAGGCGGGCCGTGCGGGACACCGGCGTCGAGCTTCGCGTCTGGCAGCGCGAGGGCGTGATCGTGCTGCGGCTGGCCGGGGCGGACGCCGCGGGACTGGACGCCGAGGCGGCAGTAAGCGTGCTGGCCGAGCGGATGACGCGGGTCATGGGCGTCGCCAGAGTGTGCCGGGCGGTCCGGGTCGCCAAGGACCCAGCCGCCGCGACCGCGGCGGCGGTCGGTCTGATGGCCGGCTGTCCTGGCTCGTTCGCGGTCCGGGCGCGCCGCCGGGACAAGCGCTTCCCGGTCACGTCCGCCGAGCTTGCGGTCCGGATCGGCAGCCGCATCCAGCAGGAGTACGGCTACCCCGTGAACCTGCGCAGCCCCGACACCACCGTGTTCGTGGAGGTGGACCAGCGCGAGGTGTTCGTGTTCACGCAGGGCTGGCCGGGCCAGGGCGGACTGCCAGTCGGCATGAGCGGGCGGGCGCTGGTGCTGATGTCGGGCGGGATCGATTCGCCGGTGGCCGGGTACCGGATGATGCGCCGCGGGCTGCGGTGCAGCTTCCTGCATTTCTCCGGGATGCCACTGACCGGCCCGGAGTCCGTGTATAAGGCGTACGGGCTGACCCGCCAGCTCGACCGGTTCCAGCAGGACTCGCGGCTGTTCGTGGTCGCCTTCGGTACGGCGCAGAAACAGCTGGCAGCCTCGGGCGCGGGCAGGCTGCAGATCGTGGCGCAGCGGCGGCTCATGCTCAAGACCGGCGCTGCCCTGGCCCGGCGGCTGCGCGCGGCCGCGCTGGTGACCGGCGACTCGCTGGGCCAGGTGAGCAGCCAGACGCTCACCAACATCACCGCGCTCGACGATGCGGTCGCGCTGCCGATCCTGCGGCCACTGATCGGACTCGACAAGGCGGAGATCATCACCGAAGCGCGGCGGATCGAGACGCTGGCCATCTCCGAGCTGCCCGATCAGGATTGCTGCTCGCTGCTGACGCCGCGGCAGGTGGAAACGCGGGCGCGGATCGAGGATCTGCGCCGCATCGAGGCGCGGCTGGACGCGGACGACCTCGCCGAGGAACTCGCGGCCAAGGCCCAGGAGCACACGCCAGGCCGGGGCTGACCGGCGCGTCGCCTGCGGTGGGTCAGGTGCCGATGTCGGACTGGCTGAACGGCTGCCCGAGCTGGCCCGTCCAGATCACCGCCTCGCCGCCGAGCCGGGTGAGCACCGCGCCGCTCGCCCACAGCGACGAGGCCCCGTCGGCCAGCGCGACGTCGCTCACGCTGCCGTAGTCCAGCCAGGACTGTGCGCCGACGACCGGCCGGCCGCCGGCCGCGGACACCTCCAGGATCAGCCCGGCCGCGGAGGCGTCGGCAGGTGTCGCCGTGACGAGCGCGCTGCCGTCGGCACCGGCGGCCAGCCGTCCGGCCCACGCGTCGATGCGCGTCACGAGACTGGCCCAGCTCGCGCCGTTCCAGTGCAGCAACACCAGCCGGACGCCGTCAGTCGGGTCGGACATCGTGCCGACAACCCACACGTCGCTGGGCGTGATCGCGAGGATGTCGCGCGGCTGGACGCCATCCAGCTCGGTGCCGGTGGGGACCAGCTGCCAGCTGATGCCGTCGAAGTGCACGATCGAGTACGACGCGGGGCTCGCCGCGATCGCCCAGATGTCGCTGGCCGACGTCGCGCTCGCCCGGCAGATCGAGCCCGCCAGCCCCGGCACCCGCTGCCAGGAGGAGCCGTCGAAGTGCCAGGTCCCGATTTCGCTGGTTCCGTCGGCCGTGGTACCGAAGACCCATACGTCGGCCGGGCTGATCGCCGTCAGACCGGTGATCTGGCCGCGCGACCAGCGCCGCACGACGTGCCACGCCGCGCCGTCATAGTGCAGCAGGTACCGGCCGTACTGGCTGGCGGCCCAGACGTCGACGTCTGAGGTGGCGGCCGCGTCGCTGATGAAGCTGGTCAGGCCCGGCGGCAGCAGGGCGGGTGTCAGCGTGCTGCCGTCCCACTGCGCGGCCACTGGCGCGCTCGGCCCGCCCGGATTCGTGCCGCCGAAAACCCAGGCCGTGGCCAGGCCGGTGCGGACGATGACCGAGTAGCCCGAGGCGTTGGTCGGCTGCCCGTAATGGCGGCCCGCGGTCAGCTGGAATACCGAGCCGGCCGTGGTGGCCGGCTGGCTGCGCGGAGTGGCTGCCAGCCCGCTCGGGCGGGTTCGCGCCAGTTCGGTGACCGTGCGATGAGGCTCGGACGGCCGGATCGCCCCGCCCGCGACCAGCGCGGGCACCATGGCGCAGGCGGCAATGGACCCCGCCAGGGCCACGGTGAAGCGGATCCTCAGCATCCACGTCTCCGCAGGTTGGTCAGCTACGGCGGGCCCTGACTGAGCGGGACCCGCGGGGTGCGCGCAGTCCTTCTCTTTCGCTGGCGCTTAACGTGCAGGTCAATTCTTTCCCAAAGATACCGGTAATTTGGCGTGCACAGCGTGCATCAGCCGCCCGGCGGCGTCGCGGGGTGTAGCGCCGCGAACCACTCGAGATCATGGGCGGCAAGCGGATTCCCGCGGTGCCCGTCCTGGGACGGGCACCCGCTGCACGCGACCGGTGCTCAGGCGACCGAGGTGAGCTGTCTGGCCGGCGTGACCGTCCGGCCGAGCAGCGGGGGCAGGGACCGCATCAGCGCCGCGAGCTCGTCGATGTCGGCCCCGGTCAGCGCCTGATCGCCATCGCAGAGGGCGGCCGCCGGGTGCGGGTGGACATCGATGATGAGGCCGTCTGCGCCGACGGCGATCGCCGCGCGGCTGAGCGGCAGGACGAGGTCCCGGCGGCCGCCCGAGTGCGAGGGATCGACGATGACCGGCAGGTGCGAAAGCCGCTGGGCAACCGGTACCGCGCTGATGTCGAGCGTGTTCCTGGTCGCGGTCTCGAACGTCCGGATCCCGCGCTCGCACAGCACGATGTCCAGGTTGCCGCGCTGCGCGATGTACTCGGCGGCCATCAGCCACTCCTCGATCGTGGCGTTCATGCCACGCTTGAGCAGCACCGGCTTTGCCGCGGACCCGACGGCCTGGAGCAGGGCGAAGTTCTGCATGCTGCGGGTGCCGACCTGCAGCATGTCGGCGTAGCCGGAGACCAGGTCCACCGAGGCCGGGTCGATGACCTCGGTCACGACGGGCAGGCCGGTCTCGGCCCTGACGTCGGCGAGGATGCGCAGCCCGGCCTCGCCGAGCCCTTGGAAGGCGTACGGCGAGGTCCTGGGCTTAAAGGCACCGCCGCGCAGCAGCGACGCGCCCGCCGTCTGCGCGAGCAGCGCCGCGGCGAGGGTTTGGTCCGGCGTCTCGACCGTGCACGGGCCCGCTATCACGGTCAGGTGGCCAGGCCCGATGGGCACCCCGCCCACCGTGACGGTGGACCGGCCAGCGTGGTTCTCCCGGCTGACGAGCTTGTAGGGCACGGAGATGCGGATGACGTCGGTCACACCGGGGTAGCTGCGCAGGTTCAGCGCGCCGAACTCGTGCACATCGCCGACCAGGCCGATGATCGTGCGAGACAGGCCGCGGCTGACGAACGCCTCGCCGCCCGCGGTGGCGACGAGTCTCACGATCTTGTCGATGTCGGCCTGCGTGGCCTCCGGGGCCATCACCACCACCATCGCATCCTCCCTGGTCCCACCATGACGAAAGCCCCGGGCCGTCGGCCCGGGGCTCGAGTTGCGTATCGCTCGCGTCAGCACATGGCGTGGCGGGCGACCGTCCGGGAACCGGGCCGGTAGCCAAAGCCAAACCACCACGTGTGACGCACGACGGACAGCGTAGCGCATCGCGCGGGTGCCGCGCTGCTGGTGGGGGCGGGCAGGTCCGCTGCTGCGGGGTGGCAAGATAGCTGCACCTGCGCGGGCCGCGGGCGGGCATCGCGGTCGGCCGCGGCAGCGAACAGGAAGGGGCAGGTCAGCGGGAGATGGCGGATGAGCCGGTGCTGCCGCCCGGTCAGTATGTACCGCGGACGCTGCCGGTGCTTCACTACGGCCCGATCCCGGTGTTCCACCCGGAAACCTGGCACCTGCGCATCTTCGGCGCGACCGCGGCGGCCGGCGAGGCGCGGCTCTGCTGGGAGGACGTAGCGGCGCTGCCGGTGTCCGAGGTGACGGCCGACTTCCACTGCGTGACCAAGTTCACTGTTCCGGGCATCTGCTGGGCCGGCGTGCTGGCTACCGAGCTGCTCTGCCGGTTTCCGCCGGCGGCCGCGGCCACGCACGCGATGATCTGGGCCGACTACGGCTACAGCGCGAACGTCCGGATCGGCGACTTCGCCGCGGAGACGACGCTGCTGGCCACGCACTGCGACGGCGCTCCGCTGACGCCCGAGCACGGCTACCCACTGCGCCTGGTCGTGCCGCACCTGTACGCGTGGAAGAGCGTCAAATGGGTGCGCGCTATCGAGTACATGACCGCGGACCGGCGCGGTTTCTGGGAAGAGCGCGGCTACCACAACACCGCCGACCCGTGGCGGGAGCAGCGCTACTCCTACCAGGAGCGGGACGGCGAGGGGCCGCCGCTCTAAAATCCGGTCGGCCGTCCGGGCTAGAAGTAGCCGACCATGATGGTGATCGTGGTGCCCGGTGCCGCCTCGCCGGTCGGGGAGTAGCTGGTCACGCGCTGGCCGAAGATGCCCTGGTCGACCTGGACGTTGAAGCCCGCCGCCTGCAGCGCGGTCTGGGCGTCGCTTTCGGTCATCCCCGTGACGTCCGGGATCGCCACCTGACCTGCCTGGCTGCCCGACGAAACCTGCAGCGTGACGACCTCACCCGAGGTGATCTGCGAGCCGGGCGCGGGCGACTGGCCCGTTACCGTGCCGCTCGGCTGCGTGCTGGTGTTATCGGGGACCGCGTTGATGATGTAGCCCCCGGCCGCTGCCTCGGCCTGGGCGACGCCAATCTGCTGGCCGACGAAGTTCGGCAGCGGCTGCCCGGAACTGACGACCAGCTGGACCGGCTTGTCCTCCGGCCAGTGCGTGTAGGCAACCGGATTGGTCGAGATCACCACCCCGGCCGGGATGCTCGTCGAGGTCTGCGACGTCGGCTGGGAATACTTCAGGCCGGCTGCCGTCACCGCGTTCTCGGCCTGGTCGAGCGAGAGTCCGGTGACCGGCGGCATGGTGACCAGGACCGGCCCGAGCGACGGCACGAGGACGACCGTGCCGCCGTGCCCGATCCGGCTGCCGGCCGCCGGGTCGGTCGAGATGACCTGGCCCGCGGGGACCGTGTCGCTGTTCGCGGCGCGTCCGGTCACGGGGTGCAGGCCCGAGTTAGCCAGATCGCCGCGCGCCGTGCTCACGGTCATGCCGGCGACTGAGGGCACCGTCGTGTACCGGCCCACCGCGAGCCACCAGGCGAGCCCGCCGGCCACGAGCACCGCGATCACGATGAGGATCCGCCGGCTGAACAGCCAGCGCTGCAGGCGCGGCTCGGCGTACGGGCGGTACACCGGTCGCCCAGGCCGGCCCCGATAGCCGCCGTCCGAATAGCCGGGCTCCTCGCCGACCGGGACAACCATGGTGTGGTTGCCCGGCGGCACGCCGCCGCCGGGCGGATACTGCGCGCTGCCGCCGTAATAGGCAGGCGGCGCGGCGACGGTGCCTGCTCCGTCCGCGCGGTCGGCGAGCGCGACGGCGCCGTCGGGGGCGCTGCCTGCTGACCCGGACGCGGTGGCGGCCCCGTTGGCCGCCATACCATCCGGGAGCGGCTGACTGGCCGCGCCGACCGGCAGGTCGCGCCGGGCTACGGCCGGGAGTGGCATCCCGCGGCGGACTTCTTTGATCGCGTGCAGATAGTGCCGCGCGTCGGCCGGCCGGAGCTCCGGGTCACGGCTGGTGGCGATCGCGACGAGCGCGTCCAGCGCCGGCGGCAGGTCAGGGTTCACGCTCGACGCCGCCGGGACGACGGCGTTGACGTGCTTGTAGGCAACGGCGAGCGGGGTTTCTCCGGTATGCGGCTGCTGCCCGGTGAGCATCTCGAACAGCAGGACGCCGGCGGCGTACACGTCGCTTCGCTGGTCGGCTGCGTTGCTGGTCACCTGCTCGGGCGCCAGATAGGCCGCCGTCCCGATCAGCAGCCCGGATCTGGTGTGCCGGATTCCGGAGGCGGCCCTGGCCAGGCCGAAGTCGGCCACCTTGACCGCCGTGCCGTTGCCGAGCAGGACATTCTCCGGCTTGACGTCCCGGTGAATGACTCCCGCGTCGTGCGCGGCGGCAAGGCCAGCGAGCACGCGCTCGATGATGTCGAGCGCCTCGCGCGGGCTCAGCCGGCCGCGAGCGGCGAGCAGTTCGCGCAGGGTTGGTCCCGGCACGTACTCCATGGCGATGTAGTGGAGGTCGCCGGTGGAACCCTGATCAAACACTGCCACCACATTGGGGCTGGACAGCCGGGCGACGGCTCGCGCCTCGCCGATGAACCGGTCGACAAACTCCCGGTCGCGGGCCAGCTCCGGGTGGGCGATCTTGAGGGCGACGGTCCGCTCGAGCCGCACGTCGCGAGCGAGATATACGGTGGCCATGCCACCGCGGGCAAGCTGCGACTCGACCAGGTACCTGCCGTCGAGTAGCTGCCCTATCGGCGTCGACAACGTCGCATCCATCGGCAGAATTGTAGGGGTCACGTGCCGGTGCGCGCCCCAGAACAGCGCGCAGGCCAGGGTAGTCAGGGGCCCGGAGGACCGGGTTAGCTAACCGGCGGGGAGGACGCGAGGGCTAGCCGGCGGCGGGGAACGCGGCCCGCCAGGAAGGCCGCCCGGCCCGCGGCGACGGCGAGCCGCATGGCGTCGGCCATCAGCTCTGGGTTACGGGCCCGGGTCACCGAGGTGGCCAGCAGCACCGCCGCGCACCCGAGTTCCATCGCGATGGCCGCGTCACTGGCGGTGCCGATCCCGGCGTCCAGCACGACCGGAACCCCGGCCGACTCGACGATCAGCTCGATGTTGTGCGGGTTGCGGATGCCCAGCCCCGAACCGATGGGTGCGCCGAGCGGCATAACGGCGGCACAGCCGGCCTGCTCGAGCCGTCGGGCGAGCACCGGGTCGTCATTCGTGTAGGGCAGCACCACGAATCCGTCGCCGACCAGGTGCTCGGCGGCTGCCAGCAGCTCCACCGGGTCGGGCAGTAGCGTCCGCTCGTCGGCGATTACCTCGAGCTTGACCCAGTTCGTGCCGAGCGCTTCCCTGGCCATCGCAGCCACCCGGACCGCCTCGGCGGCGGTGTAGCAGCCAGCGGTGTTGGGCAGCACCCGGATGCCGCGGTCGGCGAGCAGGCCGAGCACCGAGCCGGTGGCGGCGGGGTCGACGCGCCGCATCGCGACCGTGGTCAGCTCGGTGCCGGACGCCGCCAGCGCGCGGTCGAGGACGTCGAGGCTCGGCGCACCCCCGGTGCCCATGATGAGCCTGGAGGTGACGGTCTCGCCGGCGATGACCAGGGGGTCGTCCACTGTCAGCCGCCCTGCACCGCGGTCAGCACCTCGACCTCGTCGCCATCGGCCAGCGCCGTGCTGTCCCAGGCCCCGCGCCGGACGACGGCACCGTTCACGGCCGCGGCCACGCCGGACTTTGCGGTCGTCAGTACCGCCACGGCCTGGCCGAGCGACAGCGCGCCCGCCGCTTCGTGCGGTCTGCCGTTGATGGTCACCCTCATGTCAGCGCACTCTCCGGCTGCGGCGAGACCGCCCGGTCGGCCGCGGCGAACCGCGCCGCGGCGAATGCCCGCCAGATCGGATCGGGCGATCCCGTGCGCAGGAATGACGCCACCGTGTCCGCGGTGACCGGGGCCAGCAGCACGCCGGCCCGGAAGTGGCCGGTCGCGAGTACCAGCCCTGGCAGCTCGCTCGGGCCGATAACCGGCGCGTTGTCCGGGGTGCCCGGTCGCAGGCCCGCGACGACGTCGACGAGCTCGAGCTCGGTGATGCCGGGCACCAGGGTGCGGGCGTCCCGCAACAACTCCCACATCCCGCCGGCGGTGACCGCCGTGTCGGCGCCGAGTTCCTCCTGGGTGGCCCCCACCACCAGCTCACCGCTGTCCCGCGGCACCAGGTAGACGCTGCTGCCGTGGACGAGCCCGCGCACGGTCCGCCGCAGCAGCCCTGGCGGCAGCCCGGCCGCGGCCATGGCGGCCGTGGTCGCGAGCCGCATGATCTGCCCCTTGACCGGCCGGACCGGCGGCGCGAGGCCCGTCGGCAGTCCGGGCATCGCGGCCGACTGCCAGCCCGCCGCGAGCACGATCCAGCGCGCCTGGACCACCGAGTCGTCGGCCAGGCGCACCCCGCTGGCCCGGGCGGCGCTGCACAGGACCTCCGTCACCGGCTGCCGGATGAGCCGGGCGCCCGCGGCCTCTGCCGCCCGCAGCAGGGCCGCGGCAAGCAGCCTCGGGTCGACCGAGCCGTCGCTCTCGGCCAGCAGCCCGCCCCGCACGGACGGGTCGAGCATGGGCTCGGCCGCCCGGCACTCGCGCGCGGTCAGCGGCCGCACGACCACGCCGAACGACTCCTGCAGCTGCCGCATCTCGGTCAGCAGCGCGAGGTCATCGCCGTCGTAGGCGACCTGCAGCGTGCCGCACTGCCGGAATCCGGTCGGCAGCCCGCTGGCGGTCGCCAGCTCGCTGGCGAAAGCTGGGTAGCGGTGCAGCGACTCGCGGCCAAGCTGGAAGATCTCGCGCTCGGCGTAGGCCGCCTCCGCGATCGGGGTGAGCATGCCTGCCGCCGCGCGGGTCGCCCCCCGCCCTGGTTCGGGATCGGCGATGACGACGCGTAGGCCCTGCTGTGCCGAGCGCCACCCGATCGACAGGCCGATGACGCCGCCGCCGATGACGACGACGTCCGGCTCTGGCTCGGGCTGGGCGCTCACGGTCGGCTCCCTTCGCCGGCATGACCCGGATCAGGTTCCTGCGGTCGGCGGCTCGCCAGCCGCCCTCTCAGTCCGGTCACACCGGACTCCCGCGCGATGTATTCCTAGCCTAGCGCGGTCGGGTCAGCCCAGCTGCGGCGTGCTGACCGTCCAGGTCCGGCCGGAATCCCTGGTCTGATACAGCTGTTGCCCGGCGGAGGTCCAGGCGAAGCCGAGCTCCGGGCTGACGAAGTCGAAGCTCGCCCCGCTGCTCCCGAACCGCCGACCCTGCGGGACCGCGCTCCAGCTCAGCCCGCCGTCGCTGGTCAGGTAGAAGTCCGTGCCGATGATGCCCTGCGCGCCAGCCGAGACGGCGATGGCGTCAGCGGAGCCGAAGAACGTGACACGCGGATACGGCCCCGCCCCGGCGGGCATCGACTCGCTCTGCCAGCTTTCCCCGGCGTCCGTGCTGACCAGCAGCACCGCGGGGGCAGGATACGAGCCGACTTCCAGGAACGTGATGTCACCGGCGAACTGAGGCTGGAAGGCGACGCAGCCGCCCCGGCACGCCGAGCTAGGAAGCGGCAGCTGCGCCGCGGCCCACTGCGCGCCGCCGTCCGGCGAGACCAGTACCTGGTATCCGAGGACGCAGGCGCTGGTGATCCACCCGGTCCCGGCGGGGCTGACCGCCATCCCGCTCTTGTCGCACTCGGCCGGCAGCCCGGCGGCGAGCAGCGACCAGGTCGCGCCTCCGTCCGCGGTGCGGTACACCTGCACCGGGTCGTGCCCCATCGCGGCGCCCTGGCTTTCCAGCAGCCAGCCCTGATCCGGCCCGGCGAAGTCCATCGCCACGGGCTGGTAACCCGGGACCGAGTTGGACTCCGTCCAGCTCGCCCCGCCGTCCGCGGTGCCGAACACCACCGTCGAGTTGCTATCGCCGTGGTTGACCGCGATCCACGCGCGCTCCGCCGACGCCGCGTACAGCAGCGCCGTTCCGTTGTCGAGCAGCGGCTGCGCCGCCGTCGGCGTGACCGCGCTCCAGGTCCGGCCCCCGTCGCTGGTCCGCGCGGGTTCCAGCGCCGCGTTCCCATCCGGGTTGGCGTTCCACACGAGCGCCCAGCCGTCAGTTGCCGAGATCATCTCCAGCGATTGCAGCCACACCGGACTGCTTGCCGCCGGACGGCACGAGGGCGGGGCGGCCCTTTCCCCGGTAGCTGCCGCGCCGCCCCCCGGCCGTCCGGTGGCGCCACCGCTGCTGCAAGCCGTTAGTGTCGCCACCGCGACGAGAAGAGCCAGCACGCTGACGCGACGCATACCTAGGAGACTCGATGACCCCGGCGACGGTTGTGATCGTCGGGGCCGGGCTTGCCGGGCTGCGAACGGCTGAGGAGCTGCGCGCCCGGGGGTACGCGGGCGCGATCACGCTGATCGGCGCGGAGGCGCGGCCGCCGTACGACCGGCCGCCGCTGTCGAAGAAGGTGCTCACTGGTGAGCTGGACGACACCGGGTTGCGGCCCGACCTGGATTCGCTCGGCGTCGACCTGCGGCTGGCCGAGACCGCCGTCGGGCTCCGCGACGGCGTGCTGGACACCACCGCTGCGCGGTACACCTGGGACGCGCTGGTCGTCGCGACCGGTGCGCTTCCGGTCACCCTGCCGGGCGGCGGCGAGCAGCTGGTCCTGCGGACCGCCGATGACGCTATCGCGCTGCGGGCGCGGCTCACGCGAGGCACGAGGCTGGCCGTCGTCGGGGCCGGCTGGATCGGCGCCGAGCTGGCCACAGCGGCGGCGGCCCGCGGCTGCCTGGTCACCGTGGTGGAGGCGGCGACGGCGCCGCTCGCCGCCGCGGTCGGCGAAGAGGTGGGCCGGCAGACGACGCCGTGGTACGCCCGCGCCGGTGTCGAGCTGCGGCTGGGCACCGCGGTCGCCGCCATCGAAAGCGGCGGCATCGCGCTCGCGAGCGGCGGCTTTCTGGCCGCGGACCTCGTGGTAACCGCCGTCGGCGTCCGGCCAGCGGTGTCCTGGCTGGCCGGCTCCGGCCTGCGGCTGGACAACGGGATCGTCGTCGATGCGGGGCTGCGGGCGTCCATTCCCGGCGTGTACGCCGTGGGGGATTGCGCGTCCTTCTGGTCCGGCCGGTATCGGCGCCAGCTCCGGGTCGAGCACTGGGACGTGGCGCTGCACTCGCCGGAGGTGGCGGCCGCGAACATCGCGGGCGGCCGCGACACCTACGACCCCGTTCCCTACTTCTGGTCGGAACAGTTCGGCCGGATGGTGCAGTACGTGGGGTGGCACGGCGACGCCGACCGGATCGTCTGGCGCGGTGCGCCGGACGGCGCCAAGTGGGCGGTGTGCTGGCTGGCGGACCGCACGCTCGTCGCCGCCCTGACCGTCGGCCTGCCGAGGGACCTGCTGCAGGCGCGCCGGCTGATCGAGTCGGGCCGAGCCGTCGATCCGGCCGCCGTCGCCGATCCGGCCGTGCCGATACGGGACAGCGCCGTCGAATAAACCGCTTGCCGGACTTGGCTGGGATGGGAGGTTTTGGCGGCGCGCTGATGTGGGAAGCTCCTCCCGTGGCACAGATCGACCCCCCGACTGACGCCATCGTCGGCGAGTGGCTCAGCCTTCCCGACGTGGCTGACCGGCTTGGCCTGCCCGTGAGCAGGGTCAAGCAGATGCTGCGCGACCGGAAGCTGCTCGCCGTCCAGCGGCCGGGCGGCCGGGTCGCCGTCCCGGCGGCGTTCGTCGTTGGCGTCTAGGTCATGGCCGGCCTCGGCGGCACCCTGACGCTGCTCTTCGACTGCGGGTTCTCCGACACCGAGGCGCTGAGCTGGCTGTTCACGGCTGACGAGAGCCTGCCGGGCACGCCGGTGCAGGCCCTGGCCGCGCACCGGCGCACCGAAGTGAACAGGCGGGCGCAGGCGCTAGCCTTCTGAGCGTGCCCGTTTCTGACCGGCTGCGCGCGCGGCTCGCGGACGCCCGGCTGTATCTGTGCACGGACGCCAGGGAGCACCAGGGCGACCTGCCCCGCTTCCTCGACGAGGTGCTCGCCGGCGGGGTCGACATCGTGCAGCTCCGGCACAAAGGGCTCGAAGCGGGCCAGGAACTGCGCTACCTGGCGGTGTTCCGCGACGCGTGTGCCCGGCATGGCGCGCTGCTGGCCGTCAACGACCGGGCGGACGTGGCCTATGCGGCGGGCGCCGACATACTGCACCTCGGCCAGGATGACCTCTCGCCGGTTATCGCCCGCGCGCTGCTCGGGCCGGACCCGGTCATCGGGCTGTCGTCGCACGCCGAGGAGGAGGCCGCGGCGGCCGCCGCCGAGCCGACCGCGGACTACTTCTGCGCCGGGCCGGTCTGGCCGACGCCTACCAAGCCGGGCCGCCCGGCGCCCGGCCTGGACCTGCTGAGGTTCGCGGCCGGCCTGGACACGTCCCGGCCGTGGTTCGCGATCGGCGGCATCGACGAGGCCAACCTCGGTCAGGTGCTCGCCGCAGGCGCGACCCGGATCGTCGTGGTCCGGGCGATCACGGAGGCGGCCGAGCCCGGCATCGCCGCGGCCCGGCTCGCGGCCCGGCTGCGCAGCTAGCCGCGCGACCAGCCGGGATTCTGCGGTCAGCAGAGCACCCGGTCTCGTCGAGGCGGGGTGGGCTAGCGTCGGCGTTAGCGGGGCGGCAGCGGGAGGCGAGGATGCCCGTCACGGCGGCGCGCTACGACGGTCACGCCGAGTGGTACGAGGCCTGGAACGAGCCGCACGCGCAGCGCACCGGCGCGGCGGTGCGGGAGCTGATCGGAACCGGCCACGGCCTGTGCCTCGACCTCGGCTGCGGCGGCGGCGCCTACCTCGGCGTGCTGGCCGCCACCGGGCTGCGGGTGGTTGGCCTCGACCGCTCGGCCGACCAGCTCCGGTTCGCTCGCGGCCGGTCGCCGCACGTCCTGCAGGGCGACGCGGCCGCGCTGCCGTTCGCTGACCGGACGTTCACCGCGGTGGCGGCGATCTGGATCTCCACCGACGTGGACGACTTCTCGGCCGTGGCGGCCGAGGCCGCGCGCGTGCTTGCGCCGGGCGGCGTGCTGGCGTGTTACGGCGCGCATCCGTGTTTCAACGGGCCGCACGTGGAGTGGCTGGACGACGGCGGGATGCGGGTGCACCCGAGCTACCGGCAGAGCGGCTGGCACGCCGAGTCGCCGTGGTGGGGATTCAACGTGCGGCGCCGGGTCGGGATGCGGCAGCACTCGCTGGCCGAGCTGCTGACCGGCCTGATCCGCGCGGGGCTGGTCATCGAGCATGTCGCCGAGTCGGGCGACCGGCCGGTGCCCACCGTGCTGGCGATCCGCGGCCGCAAGCCGGGCGGCCCGGCGGACGGCCGCGCGGGCGGGTGACCCCGTTCCCCTGCTGTTCGGCCGGTGCAGTGCTGGGTCATTCATCCCGGCTGGTGACGTACTCGGCGAGCGCCACCAGGGCCGACCTGGCCGCCTCGGTCATCGGCGCGCCGTCCAGGGCGGCGATCGCCTCCTTGCGGTAGGCGGCGATCAGGTGCTCGCACTCGGCGACCGCGCCGGTGTCGGTGAGCACTGCCCTGACCTCCGTCGCGGCCGCGTCGGACAGCGTGCGCCGGCCGAGGTTGCGGTCGAGCACGGCGGCCTGCGCGGCGCTGGCCCGCTCCCTGGCGAGCGCGATCAGGACGGTCCGCTTGCCCTCGGCGATGTCACCGCAAACCGGTTTGCCGGTCCGGGCCGGGTCGCCGAAGACACCGAGCATGTCGTCCCGGAGCTGGAAGGCGACGCCGAGCGGGGCGCCGTACCGCGAGCAGAGGCTGGTGAGCTCGCGCCCGCCGACGGCCGCGCCGGTGCCAGCGTCGCTGCCCACGGGCGTGGCCAGGGCGACGCCGAGCTGCAGCGGCCGCTCGGTGCTGTACTTGGTGGTCTTGTACGTGATCACCCGGAGCGCAGCGTCGACCGAGGTGCTGGCGTTGGCCTGGCTGAGCAGGTCAAGGTACTGACCGGCGGCCAGCTCCGTCTGCATGGCCGCGAGCACGCGCCCGGCGCGCTGCAGCGCGGGCCAGCCGAAGCCGCTCCCGGCGAACAGCTCGCTGGTCCAGGCCAGCAGCAGGTCGCCGATCAGGATCGCGGCACCCGCGCCGAACCGCTCGGCGGAGCCCGACCGGCCGGTGTCGGCATGCCAGCCCGCGAACCGCCGGTGCGCCGCGGGCTGCCCGCGGCGAAGATCACTGTCATCCATGACGTCGTCGTGGACCAGGGCGCTCGCCTGCAGCAGCTCGAGGGCGGCCGCCGCGGCGAAGATCTCTGGGCAGTCCTGGCCCCCGGCCGCCCGCCAGCCCCAGTAGCAGAACGCGGGCCGGAGCCGCTTTCCGCCGGCGAGCAGGCCGCTGATCGCGTCCAGGCACGGCAGCACGTCCGGGCCGATCGCGGCCAGCACCTCGTGCTGGCGGGCCAGGAACGCCGTGAGGGCGTCGGCCACGCCGGCCCGGATGTGGTCGAGCCGGGCCGGGCCCGGCGCGGCGAGGTCAGTAGCCACGTTTTCGCAGACTATCCCCGCGCGGGCCGGGCTTCGGCCGGGCTCCGCCCCGCGTCGCCGGCCGGGTGCGGATAGCC
>Ga0187784_10002250_pt1 | contig 15470 bp, 17 predicted proteins | sample 1015_SJ02_MP15_2_FD_132964 | JGI IMG/M metagenome (GOLD analysis project Ga0187784, IMG submission 132964) | Tropical peat soil microbial communities from peatlands in Department of Meta, Colombia - 1015_SJ02_MP15_20_MG | ecosystem: Environmental > Terrestrial > Soil > Wetlands > Peat | place...
CCGGTCCCACAACTCCGCCTTCGCCACCGCATCAAAACCTCGAACATCTCCCCGCTCCATCGCACCCACTCCATCTCGTCATTCCGAGATAAAGTGTTGCGTCGATCCCTTGAGACCACCCTCTGGGGCAAAGCGGACATTTCGTGAATTCGCCTTGCATGTCCGGTAGCTGACCCGTAGCGGACTTCGTTGCTGCGGAATAATCTAATTGGGCTCTAATTGGTCTCCTCAGGCAGGAGATTCCGATGGCGGCCGATCCTATCGATTTCTGGTTTACGATGGGCAGCACGTACACCTATCTGAGCGTGATGCGCCTTAGCGAAGTGCAACGATCGAGCGGCATCCGGTTCCGCTGGCGACCGTTCCACCTGCTTGTCATCCTTCAGGAAATGAAGCACGTCCCGTTCGCGGACAAACCGGCAAAATCCGCATATATGTGGCGCGACATCGAACGTCGCGCAGCGATGTATGGCCTCACTGTATCGTTGCCCGTGCCGTATCCGGCCAGACAGTCGATCATGGCGAACCTCGTGGCGACCATCGGAATGCGCCAGGGCTGGGGCGTCGACTTTGTCCGCGCTGCCTATCGTCGGTGGCTTCAACTCGGGCAGGAAACCGGGAGTGAGCCGAACGTGTCGGAAAGCTTGCGTGACATCGGTCAGGAGCCAGAGTCGGTGCTTGCACTTGCGAGCGCGCCCGATGCAACAGCCGCTCTAATGGCGGAAACCGAGGCGGCCAAAAAACTTGGCATTTTCGGCTCCCCGACTTTTGTCGTGGGACGCGAGCTTTTTTGGGGCGATGATCGTCTCGAGGACGCGATCAGCTGGCACAGAGACGGCCGGGTGAGGTTGGCGGCCGACCATCTGGACACCATGGCGTCACGCGATATTCCGGAGCCCGACAGCCTGGGCGGATAAAGGCGGGTGGGCCTCGCGAACCCGTCTTGCGCTGTGATATGCACCGAGCGGGAGAGAGCTGCTCATGGCGGAAACTGCGATCCAATTCCTCGAACGCTGGCGACAAGCCCACGTCTACGCGGAACAGCGCACGCTAGATCAACTCGACGAGACGGTCGCCGAATGCATAGGCGCTGCGGGAGAGGATGATATTTCCGCCGATGATTTAGAGAAAGCGGCTGGTGGTAGCCTCAAGGAGTACCTTCGCGTGGCAATTATCAATACGAGTGAATAATGCCTCGAGCCTCAACTCCCGTCAGTACCGAAAGATCACAGCTTATATCAGCGGCAGCCTAGTAGCGACGCGACATCCTCGCCGCTCGTCGGCCCGAAATTGGGCAGTACAACTGTAGGTCCAGGTCCCAAATCATCGCACTGGCTTCGCTCGCGAGAGGATCTGGCTTGCTCGCCGTAAGGCCTGTGCGGTTCGATAGAGTGACGTGCAGAATGCGTCTTGGCGAACGCCGGGGCCGCAGACGCAAGCAGAAGCGCTGCTACAATCGCGGTCGTAGTCTTGCCGGACATCGTAGCCTCCCTGTCTGCCGACGATATAGGCTTCGGGACGGCAGATATTCCGGCGAACCGCGCAGTGCACCTATGCACGCGAGCGTTTGGATATTACGTGCGAAGTAATTGAACTCTACCCCGCAACGCCGGCCAAGAATTCCTCGACATAGCCGCGCAGTTCGGCGACCGCGGCATCGACCGACTGCGAGCTGTCGAGCACGACGTCGGCCGACTTATGCGTTTGCGTCGCCGCGCCGGCGACGTCGCCGAGCATCGCGGCCATGGTCTGGGTCGCCTGCGCCGCGGTCGCGACGTTGAAGGCGATATTGCGTGTCGCCGCGCTCTGCTCCTCGGCCGCGGCGGCGACGCCGGAGGTGTAATGCTCGATCTCCCGCATGCGCTGGGTGATGCGGCGGATCGATTCCACCGCGCTCGCGGTCGAGCCCTGCACCGCGAGGATCTGCCCGATGATGGCCTCGGTCGCCTTGGCGGTCTGCACCGCCAGCGATTTGACTTCCGAGGCGACCACGGCGAAGCCGCGGCCCGCCTCGCCGGCGCGGGCGGCTTCGATGGTGGCGTTGAGCGCGAGCAGATTGGTCTGCTCGGCGATGGTCTGGATCAGCTTGACGATGTCGCCGATCTTCTGCGCCGTCTCGGCGAGCGTCGTCATCTCGCCGTCGGTCGACTGCGCCTCGTCGACCGCGACGTGCACGACGGTGTTGGTCTCGGTGATCTGCCGGGCAATCTCGGCGATCGAGCTCGACAGCTCGTCGGCGGCGCCGGCCGCAGTGTTGACGCCGCTCGCGGCCTCGTTCGACGCCGCGACCGCGCTTTCGGCGCATTTCGAGGTGTGATTGGAGGCGGCGGACAGCGCCGCCGCCGTCGATTTCAGCGATGCCGCGCTGCCGCCGAACGTGGTGAGCAATGTCTCCATCCTGGCGCGGAACGCCGCGATGAGCGTGTCCACGGCCTGGCGCCGCTTTTGCTGCTCGGCCATGTCGTCATGTCGTTTTTGCAAGAGCTGCCGTTCGGTGATGTCCTCGTGGGTCGTGACCCAGCCGCCGCCGGGCATCGGCTCGTTGATCGCGTGGGCGTACCGGCCGTCGCCGATATCGATCGTCCAGTCCGACCTCGTTCCGGTGGCGACGCTGTCGAGGATCCGCCTGCAATAGCTCTCGGGATCGCCCTTGAACAACCCGGTCTCTCGGCGGTGCTCGATCAGGCGGCGCAGCGTGCAGCCGGGCTTCACGACTTCCGGGGAGAGCTTGTAGATGCGCAGATATTGTTGATTGCAGACGATGATGCGCGCGGATTTGTCGAACATGCACAGGCCCTGCGTCATGTAATCGACCGCGTTGGTCACATGCCGCAGTTTCGTCCGCATCCGCCGCGCCGCAACGCCGCTGACGATGATGAGAACGAGGGCAATGACGAGGCCGGCGGACAGCCAGTCCGGCCCAGACCAATCGAATATATCCATGGCGATGCGCGGCCTTTAGGCGTGGCAGTATTCCGGGACCGCATTGCCGATTGGTTAATGAACTAGCAACGGCGGGGGCGTCGTCATTGCGAGGGGCAAAGCGACGAAGCAATCCAGCCTTCCGTTGTGCAACTCGATTGCTTCGCCGAGCCGGTCAATCGCGTCGGCCGCTCGAGCCGCGGCCGGTTCGCTCGCAATGACGGGAAAAGCTGGGCGATTAACGCGTCTGCAAGGTTAATTGGACAATAAATGAAACTGTCGCATTCGCGCCACCAGGGCGGCGTCTGCTGACACTGGGGACGCGTCGCGTCGAAGCGAACGCGTGTGCGTGAGGGGTTATGGTTGCGTTGCGTACCTGGCCGCTGGGAGCGTTTTCCTTTGCGCCGTTGTGGCTGAGCGCGTTCGGCGCGGCGTTGACGCCGACCACGGTCGGTTATCAGGATCTCGCGGCATTGTTGGCGCGGCCGCCCAGCGTCGCCGAACGCTGGCGCGAGCATATGATCGCCTCGCCGTTCGGTACCATCGAAGCCGCGACCTTCAGCTTCGCCCGTCCGCTCGGCACCGACCTGCCCGAACCGGCGGGCGCCCAGCCGGTCAATTTCGATCCGCGCTCGCTCGACGTGAAACGGTGGTCGGTCGACGAAGAGGCGATGATGCGCCCGGCGCCCGACGTCGAATATCCGACCGTCAATCGCCGGCTCAAGGGCGACCAGTTGCCGCAAGCGCAACCGCCAAGCGAGCCGGAAAGCCTGCCGCAGCTGCAGCCGATCGATGCGCCGTCGTCGCCGCCGCCGGTGCGCGCGCCGATGCCCGGCACGCCGCGGCCGAAAAACGCCGAACAGCCGGACGCCGCGCCGTCCGCCGCACAGGCGGGCCCGGAGACGACCGGCGCGATCTCGCCGTTCTCGATCATGCCGGCGGACCACGGCAACACCGCAGAGACCGACGCCGAGGATGATTTCACCCTTGCCGACCGGCCGCCGGAAATCCCCTCATCGGGCGAGGACGAAACCGCGGAGGCGGCGCGGCCGCCGTCATTCAGCGCGCTGTCTTTCTTCGACGAGGAGCCGGCCGAGCGCAACGCGCAGATTTATTTCGGCGTCGCCGCCATGGGCTCCGTCGGCGGGCTGCAGCAATGGGCGCCGGGCGCCGAGCCGGTCCTGGTGTCGCGGGCGATCGATCCGGACATCAAGCTTTCGGCGCTCGAAGGCCGCGCGGTCGGCGGCATCGGCGGCGAGACCGTCGCCGGCAAGGACGATGCCGGCCGGCTGCAGAGCCCGGCGGTCCGCCTCGGCCTTGCCGGCAAGCCGCGCGCCAGGGCGGAGAAATGCCTCGCCGACGCCGTCTATTTCGAGGCGCGCGGCGAGCAGCTGCGCGGCCAGATGGCGGTCGCGCAGGTGGTGATGAACCGGGTGTTCTCCGGCTACTATCCAAACAATGTCTGCGGCGTCGTCTATCAGAACGCCGACCGGCATCTCGCCTGCCAGTTCACCTTCGCCTGCGAGGGCAAGGATCTGAGCCGCATCGACGAGCTCGACATGTGGGCGCAAGCCAAACGCATCGCCAAGGATACGCTCGACGGCAAGATCTGGCTCGCCGAAGTCGGCCACGCCACCCACTATCACGCCTATTGGGTACACCCGAGCTGGGTTCACGAAATGAAGAAGATGTACAAGCTCGGCGTCCACACCTTCTACCGGCCGCGCGCCTGGGGCGACGGCGCCGATGCGCCGATCTGGGGCGCGGTGCCGGTCGCCGCGAAGCCGGAAACGGTTCCGACGGCTGCGGCACCGCCGCCGGTTGGCGCCGCCAAGATCCCGCAGGCGGCGCTGTCGCCCGCGGCGATCTCGACCGTCGTCAGCGAGCCGGTCGCCAAGCTCTGACGTTGCCTTTTCCGGATCGTGCTCTTTAGCGGAGCACGATCTTTTCGGAAAACCGGTTTCCACTTTCCCGGATTATGCTTTAAGTCCACCGCCCGACGCGGGGCAGCCATGCGCGCTCCCTCGCGGCCGCCAAGTTTCGCAAATAGCCTGCAGGCCTTATTGTGCACCCGCGACGCGAGCGCGCCTTGCCGGGAAACCAAAGAATGAGCAGCGAATCCAAAACCGCCGCGACTAAACTCGGCGCCCCGCCGGCGACGACGTGGCGGACGCCGGCGGTGATCATTGGTTTCGGTTGTCTGATCGGGATGATCGCCTTCGGCCCGCGCTCGACGCTCGGATTCTTCCTCTCGCCGCTCTCCACCGCCAATCACTGGGGCCGCGACGTCTTTGCCTTTGCGCTTGCCCTGCAGAACCTCCTCTGGGGCGTCGGCCAGCCTTTCGCCGGCGTGATTGCCGACCGTTTCGGCGCGATGCGGGTGCTCAGCCTCGGCGCGCTGATGTACGCCGCCGGGCTCGCGCTCATGGCCCATGCGACGAGCGCGGCGTTCCTCGATTTCTCCGCCGGCATCCTGATCGGCTTCGGCCTTGCCGGCTCCTCGTTCATGGTAGTGCTCGCGGCGTTCGGCAAATTGCTGCCGGCGCCATGGCGCTCGACCGCATTCGGTCTCGGCACCGCGGCGGGCTCGTTCGGCCAATTTCTGTTCTCGCCGCTCGCGGTTCTGCTCATGAACCAGTATGGCTGGCAGACGACGCTGTTGATCTTCGCCGTCGGCGTCTGCGCGATCCTGCCGCTCTCGCTCGCGCTGGCGACGCCGCAGGCCGGCACGGCGAACGGGACGCAGCCGATGGCGGAGGCTGTGCCGCAATCGCTGCAGCAGGCGCTCGGCGAAGCTTTCGCCCACCGCTCCTACGTCTTCCTGGTGCTCGGTTTCTTCACCTGCGGCTTCCAGATCGCGTTCATCACCGTGCACCTGCCGTCCTATCTCGTCGAACGCGGGCTGTCGGCCTCGATCGGCGGCTGGACGATCGGAACTATCGGCCTGTTCAATATCGTCGGCTCGATCACGTCGGGCTGGCTCTGCGACCGCATGCCCCGCCGCTATCTGCTCTCGATCATCTATTTCGGCCGCGCCGCCGCGATCCTCGCGTTCATCGTCTTCCCGATCACGCCGTTCAGCAGCCTCGCCTTCGCCGCGGCGATGGGGCTGATGTGGCTTTCGACCGTGCCGCCGACCAACGGCATCATCGCGCTGTTGTTCGGCACGCAATGGCTGGGCACGCTGTCGGGGGTCGCTTTCCTCAGTCACCAGGTCGGCGGCTTCCTCGGCGTCTGGCTTGGCGGCTTCGTGTTCGACCGCACCGGCTCCTATGACACGGTGTGGTGGCTCGCGATCCTGTTCGGTCTTCTCTCCGCGCTGATCAATCTGCCGATCGTGGAGAAGCCGGTGCCGCGCGTTGCCGGGCTCACCGCCTGACGATTCCGTCATGCCCGGCCGCCCCGGGGCCCGCCTGCGTCGGGACCCGAGTGTTGACTCTTGTGCCGGGCATCCCCGTCTTAGACACTGCCGCGCACCAAGGCGTCGATGGCCGGGACAGCCCCGGCCATGGCGAATGAGCCGGGAGCGCGAGCGTGAGCACATTCAAGGCAATCGTCATCACCAAGACCGAAGCCGGCCAGACTGCGCGGCTCACCGATTTCGACGAGAAGGATTTGATGGAGGGCGACGTCACCATTCGCCTCGAATGGTCGGCGCTCAACTACAAGGACGGCCTTGCGCTCGCCGGCAAGTCGCCGGTGGTGCGCCGCTTCCCGATGATCGCCGGCATCGATCTTGCCGGAACGGTCGAAACCTCCACGCATCCAGCCTGGAAGCCGGGCGACAAGGTCGTGCTCAATGGCTGGGGCCTGGGCGAGACTCATCTCGGCGCCTATGCACAGAGGGCGCGCGTCAAGGGCGAGTGGCTGGTGCGGCTGCCACAAAGCATCAGCCCGCGCGAGGCCATGGCCATCGGCACCGCCGGCTACACCGCGATGCTCGCGGTGATGGCGCTCGAGCGCGCCGGCATCGTGCCGGCGCGCGGGCCGGTGATCGTGACCGGTGCCGCCGGCGGCGTCGGGTCGGTCGCGATCGCGCTCCTCGCCAAGCTCGGCTATTCCGTCATCGCTTCGACCGGCCGGCCGGAGGAGGCGGCCTACCTCAAGGGGCTCGGCGCCGCCGAGATCATCGAACGCAACGAATTGACCGGCCCGGCGCGGCCGATCGCCAAGGAACGCTGGGCCGGCGGCATCGACTCGGTCGGCTCGACGACGCTCGCCAACGTGTTGTCGATGACCCGCTATGGCGGCGCGGTCGCGGCCTGCGGGCTCGCCGGCGGTATGGACTTGCCGACGAGTGTCGCGCCCTTCATTCTCCGCGCCGTTTCGCTCCTCGGAATCGATTCGGTGATGTGTCCGTTACCGTTGCGGCAGGAGGCCTGGAGCCGGCTCGAACGCGACCTCGATCGCGGCAAAATCGCGGCGATGACCAGCGAAATCGGTTTGGCCGACGTCATCGAGGCCGGCGCGCGTATTATCGCCGGGAAAGTGCGGGGGCGAATTGTGGTGAATATTGGGTAACGCGTTCAGAATTTGGCTACGAAGTTCGACCATCATCGAGAGGGGTTATGGTAAGGAGACGGTTAAGAAGTTTTGTTAACAAGGTCGGGCCGTCGGAAATGGGGTTGCCAGTGGGGTCGCCAATGTTGTTTCGCGTCGCCGTCGCCGCCGTCTTTGCGTGCGGGTTGGGAGCCGCCTCGACCGCGCCGGCTTTCGCCGAGGAGCTCGGGCCCGAACAGGCGCGCGCCTTCGTCGTCGGCAAGCTCTTCGCCTATACGTGTTTCGACGGCACCGCCGGCATGGGCCGTATCTTCTCAGACGGCTCGGTCGTCGGCACCATTCGGCCCGGCGGCCGCGGCGAGCTGCGCTTTGCCGCTCTGCCGGCAGGCACCATCCGCGTCAACAGCAACGCGGTCTGCGCGCACCTCAACGGCTTACCGCTCGAGCCCTGCTTCCGGGTCGAGAAGATCGACTATCGCAGCTTCCGCGGCTCGCTCGCCGGTTTCGGCTTCGCCTATTGCGACTTCTATCAGCGCGCCAATCCGCGTTCGCACATGTTCGGCCACACCGCCGCCTCGCCGGAGCCGATGAACATCGTCACCGCGGCACCGGAATAACACTCAGTCGATTTCAAGCCGGAACGGCTCGGCCTCCGCGGCGAGCATCCCGCGGCCGATGGTCTCGATCGCGGCGACCATGCGGCCGTCGCGGCCGAGCAGGCGGTCGGCGAGCGAGACGATGCGGATGTTGGGCGTCGCCGTCGGCGAGGCGAGCCGCAGCGCCTGCGCGATGCTGGTCTCCTCGCGATGCGGGCTCAGCGCGCAGACGCTGGCGAAGGCGCTTGCGGTCGAGCGGCTGATGCCGGCGTAACAGTGCATGACCAGCGGCGCGCGGCGATCCCACGAGCGCACGAAATTCAGGAGATCGGCGACGTGCCGCTCGTCCGGCACGATGTAGCCGTCGAGCGGCGCGGCAATGTCATGCAGCCGCAGCCAGAGATGGTTCTCCGGCACGATCGCGCTCGGCCGCTCGATGCTGGCTTCGTCGCCAATGAGCGACACGACGTGGCGGGCCCCGGTCTCGACGACGGTGGCATGCAGGCGGGCCAGCGAGCAGACGTGAATCATCGAATGATTTTCAACCGTGGAATCAAATTCAGGCTTCTGCATCTCATATGGGTATTGGCCGCGACACAAGTATGACCTTCAGTCGCGGCCGCCTCATGCCCGGCCGGGTCCCGGCCGTGACGGATCAAACAGCTTCTTGAACAGCGCCAGATAGCGCGCCTGCGCGGTCTGCGCCGGCCAGGGCGTGAGATAATCGCGCTCGATCGCGGCGGAATAGACCGGCGGCCGGCCGAAGAATCGCCGCGCCTCGGCGGCGTCGAAGCCGGCAAGCCGGGTAGCCTCAAGATAGGCCGCGGCGCGGTCGGCCGCCTTGAGGAGGTCATCGAGCTCCGGCGACGATTTCGCCGGCAGGCCGAAGCGCAGATGGATCGCCGTGAGCAATCGCCGCTCGATCCCCTTGTAGGCGTCGCCGATCACCGCCTTGAACGGCGAGATCATGTCGCCGATCACGTATTCCGGCGCGTCGTGCAGCAGCACGGCGAGCCGGCGCTCGCGATCGAGCCCCGGCGCCCGCGCGCGCGCCAGCGCCTCGACCAGCAGGCAATGCTGGGCGACGGAAAAGATGTGCGCTCCCCTGGTCTGCCCGTTCCAGCGCGCCACGCGCGCGAGCCCGTGCGCGATGTCCTCGATCTCGATATCGAGCGCCGACGGATCGAGGAGATCGAGCCGCCGCCCGGACAGCATCCGCTGCCAGGCGCGCGCCGCCACCTGCACGCGTGCGGCCGCTCCGCGTTTGCTGCGCGCGATCGGGGCGTGATCGGCGCGCGGGCGCGGCTTGGAAGCGGGGGAGGGTGGCAGCGGCAGTCTGGGCATCACCGCAAGCTATCGGGCTTGTGATCATTCGCAAGCCGGGCGGTCGCGCTTGTCGTTCTAACGCCGCGCCAGGCGCTGCACCGCTTTGTGCCGGTGGCAGGCAATCAGATGATCGTCGACCATGCCGACCGCCTGCATGAAGGCGTAGACGATCGTCGGCCCGCAGAATTTGAAGCCGCGCTGCGCCAGTTCCTTCGACATCGCGCGCGAGGTCGCGGTTTCCGCCGGAACCTGGCGCACGCTGCGAAAGCGGTTGATCTTCGGCTTGCCATCGAGGAAATCCCAAAGCAGCTTCGAGAAGCCGGGGCCCTTCTCCATCACCTCGATCCAGGCGCGCGCGGATTGGACCGCGCCCTCGATCTTGGCGCGGTTGCGCACGATCCCGGCGTCCTGCATCAGCCGCTCGATCTTGGCCGGCCGGTAGCGCGCGATCTTTTCCGGCACGAAACCGTCGAAAGCGCGGCGGAAATTCTCGCGCTTGCGCAGGATCGTGATCCAGGACAGGCCTGCCTGGAAGCCGTCGAGGACCAGTTTCTCGTAGAGCGCACGATCGTCATATTCCGGCACGCCCCATTCCTCGTCGTGATAGCTGATGTAGAGCGCGTCATCGTTCGGCCATGGGCAGCGCACCAAGCCGTCGGCGGAATGGCCGGGGGCGGCGCTCATTCGGCGGCACTCATTCGGCAACCTGCGCGTCGCCGGCAAGCGCCTCGCCGGGAAAAGCAAAACGCGCCCAGCCCGGTTTGACGAGATTGATCGCGGTGCCGCCGGCGAAAAGCGGCTCGCCCCGCGACAACGCGTCCGCGGCGCGGTCGAGCCGTATGAGCGCGAGGCCGCGGCCTTTGGCGGCAGAACCCATGGTGCCGATCTGCCGCTCGCCGGCGGTGATGCTGGCGCCGGCTTGCGGTGCCGCGCCGGCATAGCGCACCGGCACGGCCCGGGTGCGGGCAATGCCGCGATGCTCCATGCGCGACACGACTTCCTGACCGACATAGCAGCCCTTGGCGAAATCGACGCCGCCGAGCTGATCCATGTCGGCCTCGTGCGGGAAAGCGTCGCCATAGCCGAAATCGCGGCCGCCCTGCGGAACGCCGAGCGCGATGCGGTGCGCCTCATAGTCCCCGGCGTCGCGGAGCGCCGCGCCGAGGGCCGCCGCCACCTCCGCGGCGCGATGCGGGGCGACCATGACCCGCAAGCCGAGCGCCGGCAGGCGCGGATCGGCATAGGCGAGGCCGGACGAGGTCGTGCCGCTGCCGTCCCAGGCGGCAACGATGCCCAGCACATCCGACAGATCCTCGGCGATGACCCGCGAGCGCAGCTTGTAGAGGTTGAACTTGGCGACGAGCACCGGCGCCTGCGCCCGCGGCAGGTCGAGGAAGAAGCCGCTGCCGTTTTCTGCCGGCGCTTCGACGATCATGAAATCGGCGATGATCTTGCCTTGCGGCGACAGGAGCGCGCCGAAGCGCGCCGTGCCCGGCGTCAGGCTGAGCACGTCGGTGCTGATCAGGCCATGCAGGAAGTGCCGGGCGTCCGCGCCGGCGACCTTGACCACGCCGCGGTCCTGGAGAAGGGCGGCCTTCATACGAGGGAATTTCCGAGCATGCGGCAAAACTAGGGTGCCAGCCGGTTCCCCTCAAGGGTTTGGCAGTTTCGGCCGGGCGGAAAATCTACAGACGGACGCTGTGGAGAAACCGGCATCCCGCTGCGGGTGCCTGGTATCCGGATGCGGCTGTTAGAGGCTGTGACAACTCTTGACCAAGTGTGCCGCATTGCGGGAACTCCGGGGGTCCCCGCGCGGCTGAGTTGAGTTCCATTCGGGGAAGTAGCAACCTCCGGTCGTCCCGCCGGGCGGAGCCCCGCTTCCCTCAATCATTTCCCAGTTGCGGTGCAGCGTTCGGGGGCGATCGTATGGTCGACGAGCTGCTGTCGCTACGGGTGATGGCGGTGTCCGCCGCGAAGCACGATCGCGACATCTTCCGCCACGCCGCGACGGCCGCGAAGGTGCCCCTCGAAGTGCTCGAGGCGGACAGTGCCGGCGGCGCCTGCGGCCTGCTTGCCGGGGGCGTCGATCTCGTCCTGCTCGACGGCAAGTTCGGCGACGATCAGGTTGCGTGCCTCGTCACTGCGGCGCGCGCGACGCCCAAGGCGCCATTCACGGTGCTTTTGGCCGAGCCCGGGGCCGCCGCGCCGTTTGCGACCGATGCGCTCGCGGCCAAGCCGGCGGATCTCGAGGCGGCCAAAAGATTCGTCAACGCCGCGGCGCGAATCCGGCTGCCAAGCCGCGTGCTGGTGGTCGACGATTCCTCGACGATGCGCGCGATCGTGCGCAAGACCTTGGCCGCGACCCGTTTCCTGATGCACGTCACCGAAGCCGCGCAGGGCCTCGATGCCATCGAGATCGCTCGCAACGCCGACTTCGACATCGGCATCATCGACTACCGCATGCCCGGCTTCAGCGGCTTGGAGACGATCGCCGAGTTTCGCCGCGAGAAGCGGCCGGTGACCTTCGTGTTGATCACTTCGGCGCGCGATGAGGGCCTCGTCGAGCGCGCCCACGCGCAGGGCGCCGCCTTTCTCAAAAGCCGTTCTTCCCGGCCGATGTCGAGGACGTGCTTTGCGGCTTCTACGGATTGCGGGCGCTTAATCCCAAGCCTAATCCCAAGCCGGCTTGAGCCGGGGGCGGCGGCTACTGCCGCGACTGCTCGACCGAGAACTCGCCGTTGCGAATGCGCGGCGCGAGGTTTTCGGCATAGCGGGCCGCCGCTTCCTCGCCATAGGTCGAAATCAGCTCGACCAGCGCCAGGAACAGAGCGGTCTGCGCCAGGCAATCGCCGTCGATGCCGTCGTGATGCGCCTCGGCCCAGGCCTCCCGCAGATAGCCGAGCGCCTGACGCTTCTGCTCGTGATCTGCCACGGCTTCGCGAGCCGCGAGAATCTGCATCGCCGTTCTCGCAATCACGTTGTCGCCACTGCGTGGCAAATCAACCCCATCCGCAGCAGGTTAGCATGGGAGCCGCGGCGGCTAAGTCGAACCTTGGGGCAGGGTTAATGAGTGCGGCGCGCTCGTCATGACCCGGCCGGTCCCGGCCATCGCGCGATTAGCTCAATTGGCGTAGCGGGCCGTGATCTCACGCGCGATCCTGGCACCCTCTTCGAGGTAGCGGCGAATGGCGAAATCGGCGGCCGGCGTGCAGGTCCGGTAGCTCTGCTGGAAGGCGCGATAGCCGCGATTGAAGCTTGCCACCATGCGGTCGTGGCGTTCGCCGGCGGGCGCTTCGGCATCGATCAGCGCCTGCGCCTCGCTGCGCCATTTCTGGCCTTCGTTCGAGCCGCAAATGCCACGCAGGAAATGCAGCGCACCGAGGATTTCGGCGAGCCGCTGCAGGTCGCGGTCATAAGGCGCCGAGGCCGGCTGCGGCGGCGCCGGGGCGGGCGCTTGCGGCTGGGGTTGCGGCTGGATTCTCGGTTGAACTTGCGGTTGCGGTGCAATCTGCGCGCGCGCCGGCCCGGCTCCGAGGCCAATCGAGAGGGCAAGAACGATCAAGCTGCGAAGCATGGCGTTGCCGCGACCATAGTCGGCGAACCGCGCCGACGCCAAGGGAGCACGCTGCACGGGAGCACGCTGCAAGGGAGCGCTGCCGGCCGAGCCGAGCGCCAGCGCTTGCCATGCTTCGCTAGCGGGCCGCCGCAAGCCGTTCGCGTGCAGCCGCGACAATGTCCGCGAGGCCCTCGGTCGTCGTGAGGCCCGAAAGCTCGGACGGCAAGAGCCAGCGCGCTTCGGCCAACTCCTCGTTGAGCGCAAGCTCGCCGGAAAGCCAGCGCGCCGCGAACGGCAGAATGACGAAATGCCGCTCGATCCGCCCGGCGGCATCGCGGGCGAGCGCCTCGCGGTAGCCGGCAAGCGCAACCGGCTCGATCGCAAGCCCGGTCTCCTCGCGCACTTCGCGGACCACGGCTTCGATGAGTGACTCGCCAAGCTCCACGACCCCGCCGGGGAGCGTATAGAGGCCCTGCGCCGGCGGCCGCGCCCGGCGCACGATCAAGACGCGCTCGGCGCGGAAGATCGCCGCGCTGACCGCGAGATAGGGCCGCGTCGGATAAGTTCGCGGCTCGGCACGGTCTTTCGGCACGGGTGCGCTGATGAATTAGGAAGGGTGGCTCAGTGCCTTCTGTAACCGCATTTGTGCTCGACCATGCTTGCCCAGCAGCCGGTGCGTAGACAGCTTGCGAAGACGCGGTGACATCCAGGCGCACAGTGCTCGCCATGGGGGCATATGCGCAGACACGTTCGGTATCTACCGGAGCAGGTCGTCGCCGAGGCCGGTGCAGTAAGGCTCGCGACAACAAGCAAGGACGCGCCGATCGTGACAAAAAGCTTCCTCATGATTGTGTTCCTCAGCTCCGGCGGCAAACATTAGTTTATCCGACCAAACCAATCTTGGTCCTTTCGTGGGTTTGAATTCAATGACCCGGTCAGCGAGAGCTGGCATTCCGTCTCAAAGCGTAACTTGATTACGCCGCAGTCGAGTGGCACTCTAAGCGGGTTCGGTAATGGCAAGGCGGATGCCCCATGGACAAATTCGTCGCCCGCCTCAACATCGAGCACTATCGGAAGCTGTTAGCTACAGAACAAGACGACACAAGGCGGCGTGAGCTTCTTCGTTTATTGGCCGAAGAGGAAGCAAAGCTTGCTGCGCTGGGCGATCAACCCACCAGAAAGAGGCGGAGCACCTAGTTCAAGGCTTTCCTTGCCATTCGCGCCAGTGCGTCGGGTGCACCTCGATCCGTTCCTTGGTTCCCGCTTTGATCCAGCTGCCGAGGATGCGGCGCACCGGAAACGCAACGGCATGCGTCCCGTCATAGTTGATGACGGCGACTTCGAGGTCGCAGTCGAATGGCGCGGTCGAAATCGGCCTCCAGTCCACAGACCTCGTCCCCGTGGCGACCATAGTTTTCTTGGTGGCAAAAATGTCGCGCTGTTTTCGGTTATCGAATTGATTTGGATCAAACCGAAGAGAGACGTACCAGGGCGGTGAAACACCGGCAGCTGGTCGCCGGGACTGGGCCCCTCGTTCAGCCGGCGGAACCTATTCGCGCCGGCCGCGAGGATTAGCGGCCTCCGAGCATGGATTTCGGCAAAGGCCGCTCCCATTTTGGCTATGATCGGCGGGCTGGGCGGCTGTCCTTGGCGGCCGCTGCGGATCGGGCTCATCGGGTTTATCTCAATGTGCGGACGCTACGTCATCAGTTCGTCGCCGGCCGTGCTCCGCGCGGCATTCGGCTATGGCGAGCAGCCGAATTTTCCGCCGCGCTACAACGTGGCGCCGACGCAGCCGATCCCGGTGGTGCGGCTTGACGGCGATAAGCGCACTTTCGCGCTGATGCGCTGGGGCTTCGTGCCCGCCTGGGTCAAGGACCCGAAGACGGTGTCGCTGATGATCAACGCGCGCGGCGAATCGGTCAGCGACAAGCCGGCATTCCGCAACGCCATGCGGCGGCGGCGCTGCCTCATCCCCGCCGACGGCTTCTACGACTGGCGGCCCGGCGAGCCGCGGCGCCCCTATTTCGTGCGGGCCAAATCCGGCGCGCCGCTCGCCTTCGCCGGGCTATGGGAGACCTGGATCGGCCCGAACGGCGAAGAACACGACACCGCCGCGATCGTCACCACGCGGGCGAACCGGCTCCTTTCGGCGATCCACGAGCGCATGCCGGTGATCGTTCCGCCGGAGGCCTTCGCGCTATGGCTCGATTGCGCCAAGGTCGACGCTGAGACCGCCGCGGCGCTGATCGCGCCGGCGCCCGAGGCGCTGCTCGAATGCTACGGAGTCTCGCCCGCCGTGAACCGGGTGGCGAACGATTCCGCCGATCTCATTACGCCGGCGCCCGCCGTCGCTGATCGCGACGCGCAAGCTGCGGCAAACGCGGCCAAGCCGGCCAAGGCTAAGAAGCGCGACGATCAGCCGTCGCTGTTTTAGAGCATGATCCGGAAAAAGCCTGCCCCCGGACGTGATCCGGGGTGGAAACCGGTTTTCCGAAAAGATCATGCTCCAGTAGCGCGTGTACTCGTAGATACGCCATGTCGGCTTTACCCCCAGAAGCAGGCATCGC